>ENA-OWND01001109-OWND01001109.1-metagenome-genome-assembly--contig:-NODE-1109-length-17007-cov-8.026428_pt1 | contig 17007 bp, 10 predicted proteins | sample MGYA00245342_ERZ651119 | MGnify/ENA primary metagenome ERZ651119 (study PRJEB26857, sample SAMEA4031756) | metagenome | biome: human; feature: oral; material: saliva | place: Philippines | collected 2014...
AAACAGATGTCTGAAAAACAATTGCCGAGATTTAAAAGTAGATTCCCGCCTGCGCGGGAATGACGACAGTCGGACAGAAATTTATACCGCAACGTGCAGCCTGCCCCCTCTCCCGTCCGGCGGGAGAGGGCTGGGGAGAAGGTGGCTCTATGGGCTGCACGAATTTGATTTTTCCCCAAGCAGCGAAGCCACCCCATCCTAACCTTCCCCCGCCGGACGGGGGAAGGGACAAGATTGCTGATACGGTAAAAGGTCGTCTGAAATTCAAAGCTTGGTTTCAGACGACCTTTTTTCATAATCAGACCACGCTAACCATCCCGCCGCCGTCATTCCCGCGTAGGCGGGAATCCATCTGTGGGATTAGGTTTGTTTGGATTGTTCTAAAGATTTCTGTTGCCGAAAAGTAGATTCCCGCCTACGCGGGAATGACGGTAGCTGGGCAGAAATCTATGCCGCGACGTGCGACGTGCAACCTGCCCCCTCTCCCGTCTAGCGGGAGAGGGCTGGGGAGAGGGTGGTTCTACGGGCTGCACGAATTTGATTTTGCCTAAAGCCACAAAGCCATCCCCATCCTAACCTTCCCCGCCGGACGGGTGAAGGAACAAGGTTGCTGATACGGCAAGAGGTCGTCTGAAACCGTAAACTCAGTTTCAGACGACCTTTTCCTTTTTTGCCTCCACGCAATACTATAAAATTCGGGCTGCCGCCGAGCGCGATACGGCTTGAAATTCAATAAAGGGAACGAAGAAATGGCGAAATGGAATATCTGGAAGAAAATCACGGAAACAATCAGTAAAAGCAAGGCTTGGCTGGACGGGCAGAGCAATGCGGTAAAAGTTTTGTGTGCAGGAGCCATGTCAGTAATCATTTTTGTGCTTGCTTATTTTGTAGCTATCAAAAACAGCAACAGCAGTAGCAATAGCAATGGCAATTCTGTCGGCTATTGGAACTTCATCATTCTGATTGTTTCCGCCCCTGTCGCTTTCGTTATCTGGCATTTCCGCGACGAAAACAATAGACAGCAAATCGAGAACCAGCGCAAAGACATTAATCTGAAAGAATTTCAAAAACTGTCCGAATGGGTCAGCGGCGCGCATTTGCCGGAAATCAAAACGATCAGTAAAACTACAAACAAGTATAATTTAAAAAACGATGCTGAGATCGTCAGACAATCAACTCTGCCCATTGAATATACTACGGAGGAGACCGAAGAATATAGTAAGCAACCTAAAACCGCCGATTTCGATACATTCAGTAAACGGGAGGGGGCGGTCGCTTTGCAGATTTCTGCCATTTACAACCTACTGCCGTTTTTTCGAGGAGATTACGGCGAAAGTTTCCGTCTACCAGCATTTGATTTATTGAAATCTATTTGGCAGATAATGCAGCAAGATAGTTTGAAAATGTTGGAAGGAAAATCCGTATTAGATAAAAAGCAGTCAGAAGTTATCATTCGGAAATTGGAGCAGAGGGCAGAAAGTCCTTTAGGAATTGCTTTGACTCATGTTTTGTTAAGTTTTCATAAGGATAATAATCAAATTATCCTACGGGATTTTTATAAGATATTGCCTAGTATTTGTTTAGCAGGAATGAATTTTAATTTAGGTATCGATGGAGATGTAGCAATCAATTTATCAGATCTGGATTTGAGAATGGCTGATTTTCGAGGGGCTGTCTTAAAAAAAGTTGATTTTCAAAAAAGTAAATTGTATGGAGCTAAATTCCAAAGTGCTAAGTTAACAAAGGCTAATTTACAAGAAGCGAATTTATTTTTTGCTAAATTCCAAAATGCTAAATTAACAGAGGCTAACTTACAAGAAGCGAATTTATTTTCTGCTAATTTACAAAATGCCAACTTGGCAAGAGCTAATCTAAAAGGTGCTAACTTGCGGGATATTAATTTAGAAAATGCAGATTTAAGAGAATGTCAATTTGAGTGGGAGCAACTAAAATATAAAAAGACGCTATTTTTCGCAAAAATAACGGTAAATGATTTTATTTCCAAAATTTATCCTGATTGGAAAAAAGAAAATGATCCTGAATGGGAAGCATTGAAGGATGAGGAGCAAACGAAAGCAATGCAACAATTCTGTGATCAAACAAAGATGCTGATTTTTGATGAAAATGGAGAACAACAAATAATGCCTCCCCTTTAGGAAGATTAAATCTGACTTTAGTCGTGAATTACCCCCAAGGTCGTCTGAAACTGAAATCTTAGTTTCAGACGACCTCTTAGTTATGAACAAACCACGCTAAACATCCCGCTGCCGTCATTCCCGCGCAGGCGGGAATCCATCGGAAACCCTAAGAAACAGATATTCAAAAACAGTTGCCGAAATTCAAAAGTGGATTCCCGCCTGCGCGGGAATGACGGCTGCTGGAGGTAATTATGGGTTGGATTGGTAAAATTTGCGTTGAAATTTGCGATGAAGTAGATGAGATTAGAAAGAAGGTCATCTGAAAGTTGGGTTTCAGACGACCTTCTGAGGTTGGCAGGATTCGTGGGCGAAGCCCACGCCACATCTAGTTTTCAGACGACCTTGGGTCAGAGGTCGAAGGCGGCGTTGATGAGGCGTTTGGTGTAGTCTTTCTGCGGGTGGTGGAAGATTTGGTCTGCGCTGCCGTATTCGACGAGTTCTCCGTGCTGCATGACGGCGACGTTGTCGCTGACGGCGCGGACGACGGAGAGGTCGTGGCTGATGAAGATGTAGGTCAGTCCGTATTTGGTTTGGAGTCCGCGCAGCAGTTCGACGACTTTGATTTGGACGGAGCGGTCGAGGGCGGAGGTGGGTTCGTCGAGGAGGATGAACTTGGGCCGCAGGATGAGGGCGCGGGCGATGGCGATGCGTTGGCGTTGTCCGCCTGAGAATTCGTGCGGGTAGCGGTTGAGGGCGTCGGCGGGCAGGGAGACTTCGTCCAGGACTTTGAGGACGAGTTCGGTGCGTTGGGCTTTGGTCATTTCGGGGCGGTGGACGGTGAGGCCTTCGCCTATGATTTCGCCGACGGTGAGGCGGGGGGAGAGTGAGCCGTAGGGGTCTTGGAAGACCATTTGGCGTTCGGCTTTGAGCTGGCGCGCGCGCTCGGGGGTGAGGGCGGCGAGGTCGCTGCCGTCGAAGTGTATGCTGCCTTGGTAGGGGAGCATTTGCATGATGGCTTTGCCGAGCGTGGATTTGCCGGAACCGGATTCGCCGACGATGCCGAGGGTTTCGCCTTGGCGGATGGCGAGGCTGATGTTTTTGACGGCGTGGAAGGTTTTGAGGGGTTTGCCGAAGAAGTTGTGTTTGAGGGTGAAGTGGACGTTGATGCCGTCGGCGCGGATGAGCTCGGGCGGGTTGCCTTCTACGGGGTCTTTCATGCCTTTGGGGACGGAGTGGATGAGTTGGGCGGTGTAGGGGTGGGTCGGGTTGGCAAAAACTTGTTTGATTTTGCCGCGCTCGACGATTTCGCCGTCTTTCATGACGCAGACGGTTTCGGAGTAGTGTTCGGCGAGTCCGAGGTCGTGGGTGATGAAGATTATCGCCATGCCCATTTGTTTTTGGAGGTCGTGGAGGAGGTCGAGGATTTCTGCCTGGATGGTGACGTCGAGGGCGGTGGTGGGTTCGTCGGCGATGAGCAGGGCGGGCTCGTTGAGCAGCGCCATGGCGATCATGATGCGCTGGAGCTGGCCGCCTGAGAATTCGTGGGGGTATTGTTTCAGACGACGTTCTGCTTCGCGGATGCCGACGCGGTTGAGGAGGTCGAGGATGCGTTCGCGGGCGGCTTTGCGGGTGATGGTTTTGTTGTGGACGCGCAGGGCTTCTGTGAGCTGGGTGCCGATTTTCATGAAGGGATTGAGCGAGGTCATGGGCTCTTGGAAGATGAAGCTGATGCGTCCGCCGCGCAGGCTGCGGAGGGTTTTTTCGTCTGCGTCGAGGATGGATGTGCCGTCGAAGGTGATGCGCGAGTCTTGTCCGTAGCGGGTGGTGTTTTCGGGCAGGAGGCGCATGAGGGACATGGCGGTAACGGATTTGCCGGAACCGGATTCGCCGACGAGGGCGAGGGTTTCGCCTTTGGCGACTTGGAAGCTGATGTTGCGCACGGCGTGGACGGTTTTTTCGTGGAGTTGGAAGCGGATGTCGAGGTTTTCGACGGTGAGTAACGGGGTGTTCATGGGTGTGTCCTCGTGGTGTGTGTCAGCGGTCTTTGGGGTCGAGTGCGTCGCGCAGGCCGTCGCCGATGAAGTTGAAGCAGAAGAGGGTGGCGACGAGGAAGAAGCAGGGGACGAGGAGCTGCCACGGGGCGGCTTCCATGGAGGCTGCGCCCTCTTGGAGCATGGAACCCCAACTGGTCTTGGGTTCTTGTACGCCCAATCCGAGGAAGCTGAGGAAGGATTCGAACATGATCATGCCGGGTACGAGCAGGGAGGCGTAAACCATGACGACGCCGAGTACGTTGGGGATGATGTGGCGGGTAACGATGCGGCGGCGGGATACGCCTGTGATGCGGGCGGCTTCGACGAATTCTTTGTGTTTGAGGCTGAGGGTTTGACCGCGGACGATGCGGGCGACGTCCAGCCATGAGACGAGTCCGATGGCGACGAAGATGAGGAAGAGGTTGCGCCCGAAGAAGGTGGTGAGGAGGATGACGAAGAACATGAAGGGGAAGGCGTTGAGGATTTCGAGCAGGCGCATCATGACGGAGTCGAGTTTGCCGCCGAAAAAGCCTGCGAGCGCGCCGTAGAGCGTGCCGATGACGACGGCGACGAGTGCGCCTGCGATGCCGATGAGCAGGGAAATGCGTCCGCCGGCGGCGGCACGGGTGAGGAGGTCGCGTCCGAGCAGGTCGGTGCCGAAGTAGTGGCGGGTGGCGAAGGAAGGCGGGATTTGCATGTTGTCCCAGTCGGTGTAATCGTAGGTGTAGGCGCTGACCCAGGGGACGGCGATAACGAAGAGGATAATGGCGGCAAGGATGAAGACGCTGCACAGGGCGGCTTTGTTGTTGCTGAAACGCCGCCATGCGTCTTGCCACAGGCTGCGTCCGTGTACTTGTGCCTGTTCGGCTGCGTCTGCTATGGCGCGGGAATTTTTCTTGTTGAATAGCATGGTGTTCTCCGTTTTTTGTTCGGAGGTCGTCTGAAAACGGCAAAACCGGTTTTCAGACGACCTTTTTTGCTTTTAATAGCGGATTTTGGGGTCGATCAGGGCGTAGAGGATGTCGAGTATGGCGTTGAAGACGATGGTCAGTACGCCGACGAGGATGGTCAGCCCCAAGATCATGCCGTAGTCGCGGTTGAGCGCGCCGTTGACGAAGAGTTGTCCGATGCCGGGCAGTCCGAAGACGCTTTCGATGACGATGGCGCCGGTGATGATGCCGACGAAGGCAGGAACGAGATAGGAGAGGATGGGCAGCATGGCGGGACGCAGTGCGTGGCGCAGGACGATGCTGTTCATTGATAATCCTTTGGCGCGGGCGGTGCGGATGTAGGGGCTGTTCAACACTTCTATCATCGCGCCGCGCGTGATGCGGGCGAGACCTGCGACATAGCCTATGGAGAGGGCGGCGACGGGCATGATGAGGCTGGTTAACGAGCCGTCATTCCAGCCGCCGGCAGGCAGCCATTTGAGGGTGATGGCGAAGATGAAAATCATGATGGGGGCTTTGACGAAGCTGGGGACGACGATGCCGGTCATGGCGGCGGTCATGATGGTGTAGTCCGCCCATGTGTTGCGCCTGAGTGCGGCGATGGTACCCATGAGTACGCCCAAGACGGTGGAGATGATGAAGGCGTACACGCCCAGCTCGACGGAAACGGGCAGGGCTTGGGCGAGCAGCTCGTTGACGTTGTAGTCTTTGTATTTGAACGAGGGGCCGAGGTCGCCGTGGGCGAGTTGTTTGAGATAGTTGAAGTATTGCAGGTACATCGGGTCGTTCAGGTGGTATTTGGCTTCGATGTTGGCCAGTACGGCGGGCGGTACGTTTTTGTCGCCGGTGAAGGGGCTGCCGGGTGCGAGCCGCATCAGGAAGAATGAGACGGTAATCAGTACCAGCATGGTGGGGATGGCGGAAAGTATGCGGCGGATGATGAATTTCAGCATATCGTACCTGCTCGGGGCTTGGTGGGTCGGAATATGCCTGAATACGGGAAGGCGGTCTGAACGGGGTTCGGACGCTTGGGGTGGTTTCTCTTCTTTGTAGTCAGGCCCTTGGTTTTGGGTGTGCGGGCTTTTGTTTTATGGTCGTCTGAAAACTTTAGATGGGATTTCGGACGGTTTTTTATTGTGGCAGTTGCGGGCGAAACCTGCGCTGTGGGTTTGTTTTGTAGGTCGTCTGAAAACGGGATTTTGGGTTTCAGACGACCTGGTTTGCTGGTGCTTTTCGTGGGCAAAGCCCAAGCTACGGTCGCTTTTCAGACGAGCTTTTGATGTTGGCGCGGGTTCGTGGTTAGAACACACGCCACAGTCGTTTTCAGACGACCTTTGCGGTTAACGCGCCAGCGGTTCGGTGCGTTTGATCAGCCATGCTTTTGCCGCGCCTTCGGTCAGCGGCTCGAGGCGGCGGCGGACTTCGGCGTGGTAGCGGTTGACCCAGTCGATTTCGCCGTCGGTCATCATGGCGGTGTCCATCAGGCGGGTGTCGATGGGGCAGAGGGTCAGGGTTTCGAAGTAGAGGAAGCTGCCGAACTCGGTTTCCTGCGGATTGGCGACGGCTTGGTTGGCGGCGAGGTTCTCAATGCGGATGCCCCATTTGCCGGGACGGTAGAGTCCGGGTTCGATGGAGGTTACCATGCCTTTTTTCATGGCGTGCTGCGGGCCGGGAACGGCGGCGCAGGCGATGACTTGCGGGCCTTCGTGGACGTTGAGGAAATAGCCTACGCCGTGTCCTGTACCATGACCGTAGTCGCATTGCGCCTGCCACAAGGGTTTGCGGCAGATGGCGTCTATCATCGGCGAGAGGATGTTTTCGGGGAACACGGCTTCGGCAAGCGCGATATGGGCTTTGAGGACGAGGGTGTTGTCGCGTTTTTGTTCGGCACTCGGTGTGCCGACGGGGACGACGCGGGTGATGTCGGTCGTACCGCCTTTGTATTGCGCGCCGGAGTCGATGAGCAGGAGACCGTTGCCGCTGATGGTGCTGTGGCTTTCGGGCGTTGCGCTGTAATGCGGCAGGGCAGCGTTGGCGTTGAAGCCCGCGATGGTGTCGAAACTCAATGAGATGAAGCCCGGGCGTGCGCTGCGGTGGCGGTGGAGCATGGTGTCCACGTCGATTTCGGTCAGGCTGCCGCCGTTGTCAATGATGTCTTCAAACTCGGCGAAGAAGCCGCACAACGCCGCGCCGTCTTGTTCCATCGCTTCGCGGATGTGGGCGATGTCGGCTTCGGATTTGACGGATTTGAAGAAGGTGGACGGGTTGATGCCTTCGATCAGGCGCACGCTTTCGGGCAGGCGTACGAGGGTGCTGACGGCGGTTTTGTTCGGTTCGATAAGCAGCGTGCCGCCGATTTGCGCGAGTTTGTCGGCAACTTGGGCGTAAGGTTCGACCGTGATGCCGGCGGTTTGCAGCGCGGCGGCGGCTTCGGCGTTCAGACGACCTTGGTCGGTAAACAGGACGGCGTTGTCTTTGCCGATAAGCAGGAAGGACACGAAAACGGGATTGAAAGGCACGTCGCTGCCGCGCAGGTTGGTCAGCCAAGCGATGTCGTCAAGCGAGGAAACCAAGTGGTAATCCGCGCCTTTTTCCGCCATGACGGCGCGCACGCGGGCGAGTTTTTCGGCGGCGGTTTCGGAGACGTAGGCGGGGTCGTGGATGAACACGGTTTCGGCGGGAATGGCGGGACGGCTGGTCCACACTTGGTCAAGCAGGTCGTCGGGGTGTTCTATGCGGATGTTTTTGGCGGTCAGGGATTGCGCCAAAGTGCGTTTGCCGGTGAGCGACACCATATCGGATGGGATGCCGACGGCGGCGTTTTCGGGCAGGTTTGCCGCGAGCCATTCGTTGTACGGCGGAACTTGCCCGCTTTTTTGCAACTCGATGCCGCTGCCCGCAAGCTGTTTAGTGGCTTGTTCCCAATAGCGGCTGTCCACCCACACGCCCGCTTCATCGGCAGTAACGACGAATGTGCCGACCGAGCCGGTAAAGCCTGACAATTCGCGGCGCGCCTGCCAGTGTGCGGGCAGGTATTCGGAAAGATGGGGGTCGGCGGAGGGGATGACGAGTGCGTCCAAACCTTGCGCCTTCATGGCTTCGCGCAATGCGGACAGGTAATTCGATACGGTATTCATGAATGGATTCTCCAATAGGTTTTGCGGTTTCAGACGACCTTTTTATAGCGGATTAACTTGATGTACAGAGAGGTCGTCTGAAAAACGTGTCTATGTTATCAAATCACTTCTTGGGTGCAAACGACCAATTCTTGATGGTGTAGTTTTTCAGCGGGTCGCGGTCGGAGTAGCCTTGGATGTCGGGTTTCACCAGATTGATGCTGACTTGGTGATACAGCGGGATAAAGGCGTCGTCGCGTTGCAGCATCGCCTCGGCGCTGACGTAGCGGCGGGCGCGCTCTTCGGCGGAAATGCCCGCTTCGAGCGTGCTGTTCATCAGCTTGTCGAATTCGGGATTCTTGTAATGGAAGGCGTTGTTCGGATTGTTGGATTTGAAAATATTGAGCATGCCCGCAGGGTCGTTGTAGTCGGAACACCAGCCCGCAAACGCCATGCTGAAGTTGCCTTGCAGGCGCTTGTCCAAGAAGGTTTTCCATTCTTCGTTCATCAACGTGGGGCGAACGAACGGCACGGTCGCCTTCCAAATGGATTGCAGCGCGGTGATTTGTTTTTTGGCGGCCTCGCTGGTGGTATAGACGATTTGGAACTCGAGCGGTTTCTCTTCGCTGTAACCCGCTTCGCGCAAGAGTTTTTCCGCTTCGGCAATGCGCGCTTCGCGCTTGAGCGGCTTCCATGCGGGGGCAGACTCGCCGCCGCCCTGCATATTCGGCGGGGTAAGCTGGAACGCTTCCTTGTCGCCGCGTCCGGCAACTTTGGTAATGATGGCGCGGTCGGTCAGCAGGTTGAGCGCGCGGCGGACTTTGGGATTTTTAAATTCGGCGGATTCCAAGTTCGGCTCTAAAAACCAAGAACACAGCAAAGTCGCGCGCCGAACCTGTCCGGGAAATTCTTTCTCGGCAATCTTAATCTGGTCGGAAGGGATGCCGTAGGTAACGTCCACTTCGTCGGCGCGGTAGCGGTCGTATTCTTTGCCGCTGGCGAGGAACACCGCCCGCGGGATGGATACTTTTTTGCTGTCGTAATAAGCAGGGTTTTTATCCATGGTGATGTGGCTGTTGACGCGCCAGTCTTTGAGGATGTATGCGCCGCTGGAAACATAATTGCCCGGCTGCGTCCATTTTTCACCGAATTTCTCGACTGTGGCGCGGTGGACGGGATAGGTGAATTGCTGAATCAGCATGTCGGGGAAATACGGCACAGGCGCGGTGAGCGTGAATTGCAGCGTTTTCTTGTCCAAAGCCTTTACGCCCAAAGCATCCGGCTTCGCCTTGCCTTGCAGGATTTCCGCCGCACCCTGTATTTTTGCGTCTTCCAAATAGCTGCTGTAAGGCGCGGCGGTTTCAGGATCGGCGAGGCGGCGGAAGCTGTAAACGAAATCTTCGGCGGTAATCGGGTCGCCGTTGCTCCATTTCGCATCGCGCAGGTGGAACGTCCAAACGCGCCCTTCGTCCGACGGCTCCCATTTCAACGCCAAGGCAGGAATGGTTTTGCCTTCGGCATCCGTACCGACCAAGCCGTCCATCATCTGACGGATAATCGCGCCTGCCGCCATATCCGAGCTTTTTTGCGGGTCGAGCGTACTCGGTTCGACCGCGTTGCTGATGACGATTTTATTGTATTCGCTGCGTTTGAATTCGGGCGCGGGCTTGACCTCGCGATGACACGCCGACAGCGCAAGCACTATGGCAAGCGATAAAGCCGATATGGAATAAGGTTTGTTCGGCAGCACGTTTTTTCTCCTCTTCTCGCTATCTCTCCCTCCATCCTGCGTTTTGCAAAAAATAAAAAACTACATATGACTACATGGTAGGGAAATATTCTGATTTTTGGCGGATAAAAAGATTTATTCTCTATGGATATTTGAAAAAATCCGCCTGTTTTGGGAAACGGTTTGCAAGATAACACAAAAAAATGCCGTAAAAAACATTTTTTGAAATAAAAGTTACAAGTGATTACAAAAATATTGATTTTTTTGCACGCCTCAAATAGTATAAAACCCTGTTTAAACGCAGCCTCAGAAAAATCAAGCAAAAGGAGAATAAAATGAAGAAGTTATTAATGATTGCGGTTGCCGTCCCGCTTGCCGCCCCCGCATTGGCATCCGATAACGAAGCCAAAATCGGCGGACGGATATTTACTTCTATCGAACACGAACGCAACGGCAAAGGGCAATCCGCTACCGATATATCCGACAACAACAGCCGCATCTGGATTATGGGCAGTGAAAAACTCGACAAAGACCTCAAGCTCATCTACGGCGTCAATTCATTCGTCGCCTTCGACTACAACGGCTGGAGTACGGACGACTCCTACATCGGTCTGCGCGGCGATTTCGGTACCGTCCGCGCCGGCTGGCTCAGTACCCCCATGCACTACCTGACCGGCGAACAAGACGCGTTCAACGGCAACAACCACACCCAAACCATGGGGCGCATGACCCGTTTCGGCGGCCGTGAAATCGCCCTGAACTACGAATCCAAAACCTTTGACAACGGCTTCAACTACCGCGTCCAAATCGCGCCCGGTGCCAACAAATACAAAGACAGGAAACGTAACAGCGACTGGATGGCGGGCGTAGGCTTGCACTACAAACACCCGACCAACGGCTTCAACGCCCACTACGCGCTGGAGTACGCTCGCAACGGCTCACCTGACGACACCAAAGACAGACAGGTTCATTCCATGAAAGTCGGCTACGACAAAGACAATCTCTACCTCGCCGCCGGTATGATGTACGCCCGCAATGTTGCCGACAAATTCCACTGGGAAGACGAAACCAAAACCAATACCAACACCCGCGATTTCCAAGTGACCGCCGGCTACACCATGGGCAACATCACCCCCAAACTCGGCGTCGCCTACGGCCGCTCCGATACCGGCAAGAACTACAAACAGCTCGCGTTTAACACCGAATACAAATTCTCCAAACGCACGACCCTCTCGTTCAACTCAGGCGTAGTCAAAGAAAGCAAAGACCCCAAAACCGGCTGGGCGGCAGGCATTTCGCTGGAACACAGTCTGCAATAACGCGGGATTTGAAGCATAAAAGGTCGTCTGAAAATCTAAATATCGGTTTTCAGACGACCTTTTGTGTTTAGATTCATTGCTTGCTGATGTAGGTAGGATACTTGTATCCGACAACTGCTTGAAATTTTCCACATTGCCTAATTAGGGTTTGAATGTTGGCAACGTTGGATACTCATATCTGGCCTACTGACTCCTGAATCGGACGATAAGCCGGGTCGTTTCTTCATGGGCAAGGTACACGCTGCTTATACGGGCAAACCGCCTGCGCCGGCTTTGAAAAAAGTCGTCTGAAAACGGCAGATGCCTTGTCCACAAAAATCGTGCCTATATCCGGATACTGCCTTTATGTTTACAATCATAATGTTATAAAGTATCATCTTTGCTTTTGTTTCATTTTGAACACATCGTCTTTAATTCGATATTGTTATGAATTCCATTTTACTCACCGGATTGTTCCAACGCCTGCTGATTGCGCTTTTCGCTTTGGCGGCGGTTTGGGGCATGTATTTTTGGGCGGTTGCATGAGTATCGTTGTTGAAAATCTGACGGTCAGCTACCGGACACGGCCTGCCGTACACCATGTCGGCATCGAATTTGCCGAGCATTCGATGTGGGCGGTCTGCGGGCCGAACGGGGCGGGCAAATCAACTTTTTTAAAAGCGGTCATGGGTTTGCAGCAAGTCGATACGGGACGCGTCCTCCTGCAAAACCTGCAACGCAAAGACATCGCCTATCTGCCACAGCAGTCGGACATCGACCGCGGCCAGCCGATGACGGTTTTCGAACTGGCGGCGATGGGTTTGTGGTACGAAATTGGTTTTTTCGGACGGGTTAACGCGGCGCAGCGTACCCGCGTTTTGGATGCGCTTGCGCGCGTCGGTATGCGGGATTTTGCCGACAGGCAGATCGCCCATTTGTCCAACGGCCAGTTTCAGCGCGTTTTATTTGCGCGTATGCTGGCGCAGGGGGCAAAATTCCTGCTTTTGGACGAACCTTTCAACGCCGTCGATGCGCGCACGACTTACGCGCTTTTGGACGTATTGCGCCAATGCAATGAGGAAGGGCAGGCAATTATCGCGGTGTTGCACGATTATGCGCAGGTACGCGATTATTTTTCGGACACGCTGTTGCTGGCTCGGGAAAAGGTTGCGGCGGGCAGAACGCCGTCCGTCCTGACCGATGAAAACCTTGCCCGCGCGAATATGCTGATGCAGCGGCAGGAGTCTGAGGACTGGTGCGACGTATAGTTTGCGCCGCCCCCTCGTAAGGCAGTACGTCGTCTGAAAGATGCGGCGAAGGATTTTCAGACGACGTTTCCCATTTTCAGAAGTTTTCCCTTATTTACCGGATACCATGAATTTATACGATTTGCTGATTTCCCCTTTTGCGGAATTCGACTTTATGCGCTATGCGCTTGCGTCGGTATTCTGTCTGGCTTTGAGTGCCGCTCCGGTCGGCGTGTTCCTGGTCATGCGGCGCATGAGCCTGGTGGGCGATGCTTTGAGTCATGCCGTCCTGCCCGGTGCGGCAATCGGCTATATGTTTGCCGGGCTGAGCCTGCCTGCAATGAGCGTCGGCGGGTTTGCGGCAGGCTTGCTGATGGCGCTTTTGGCGGGTTTGGCGAGCCGTTTTACATCGTTGAAGGAAGATGCCAACTTTGCCGCCTTTTACCTGAGCAGTCTGGCAATCGGCGTGGTTTTGGTCAGTAAAAACGGCAGCAGCGTCGATTTGCTGCATCTCTTGTTCGGGTCGGTCTTGTCGGTGGATATTCCCGCGCTGCAACTGATTGCCGCCTCGGCAAGCGTTACGGTAACGGCATTGGCGATTATTTACCGCCCGCTGGTTTTGGAAAGCATTGACCCGCTGTTTCTGAAGGCGGTCGGCGGGAAGGGCGGCTTTTGGCACGTCGTTTTCCTGATTTTGGTGGTGATGAACCTTGTTGCAGGCTTTCAGGCACTCGGTACGCTGATGTCGGTCGGTCTGATGATGCTGCCGTCGATTACCGCGCGGCTCTGGGCGAAAAGCATGGGCGCTCTGATGGCTTTGTCCGTCTTTATCGCACTGGTCTGCGGTTTTGCCGGACTGCTGTTTTCCTATCACGTCGAAATTCCGTCCGGACCTGCGATTATCTTGTGCTGCGGCGTGCTGTATGCCGTATCGCTGGTGTTCGGGCGCGAAGGCGGTATATTGGGCAAATGGTTCAAGCGTCGCAAGCACAAGGCCTTGTGAAGGGCAGTTGTGCAAGCTCAAAATCAAAAAGGTCGTCTGAAAAGCTGCTTGGGCTTTCAGACGACCTTTTTATCGGGTTTACCGCTCGGATTTTCGAATCCGATTTATTGTTATTCAAACAGAAACACTTCAATCGGCGTCATTTCCGCATAGGTGGAGATTCACTTTTAATTTTGACAACCGTTTTTCAAATACCTATTTCTCAAGATTTTCGACGGATTCCTGCCGATGCGGGAATCTCGGCGGATGGCGGGCAGAGTGTTTTTCCAACCCCTTATCCCTGCTGCTTCAAAACTGTTTCTCCACGCTGACGAATGTCTGCATACTTTTGCGGGAATAGAAGCCGCTCATATTGCTGTCGATTTTCAGATAACGGAAATTCAAATGCGGCACTAAGCCTTTCCATGAAATTTTATTGTGCCAAATAGAGGCATTTGCCTGATATTCATGGTCTTTACGGGTCAGGCGGTACACCAAGCTTCCCGGTGCATCAAAGGTACGGCGGGCGTAGCGCAGGTTGGTGCGGATGCCGAATCCGTTCTCAAACGCTTTCGCCACGCCAAAGCGTATGCCCTTGCGTACGGATGCCTGCTCCGCTTCTTTGGTCATGTCGTGCGACCAGTCTGCTCCTCCGTAAAACAGCCAGCCCTTTGGCGCGGCATACATCAGCGTTACTCCCGCCAGCGGCATTTTGCCGTTGTAGCGCTCTGCAATATGCGACTCCCGATAGCGTTTGCGGACATATCCCGCATTCAGCATCACGTGCCATTTCGCACCGAAACGGCGGGAAAAATCGGCCTGCACCCCATCGGCGCGGTTGTAGCGGCTGCCGCCCAGCCAATTGGTTTCGGCAAACGACACAAGGCCGAACGAGCGCGCCGCCGAATGGTTTTTATAGCCTGCGGCAATGTTCAGGCTCTGCTCGTCGAAATCATGGTTGTCCCAATAAGCGACACCGTCGCCGCCCAGTTTGGCGTAGGCATAATGGTGTCCGCCGAGATTTTTTTCACGCGACACAGACGCGCCGTAGCGCAGGCCGTGTGCCCGCTGCGGCAGGCTGTCAGCCGTTTTCTGCCATCTTTTGCCGTCGATTTCGATAAAACGCGCGTCGGCGGCATTGTTCACATTGTCCGTGGCCTCGTATTGCAGCGAGACATCGGGCTGCCAGCTTTCGGCCTCGCGGACGGCAGCCAAATATCGGCCGGCAATGTTCTGCATTTCGGGCGACAAATCAGGCAGGGCGTGTTGCAGCTCGGCTTCGGCGGCGTGGTATTGTCGGTCTTCAAACAGCATCACGCCCAAGTCAAAACGCGGATAGGCCAAATCGGGATGCCGCCCGACAATGCCGCGATACAGCGCGATTGCTTCCTTATGGTGCAACTGGGCGCGGCGCAATGCGCCCAGCGCGTAATCGTAAAGCGTTTGGTCGCGTGCGGGCAGATTGCGGTAACGCGCCAGCAGCGGCGGCAAAGCTTGCCAGTCGCGGCGGAAAACCGCATGATTGATTTGCGCTTCCAAACCGTCTTGCGGCGAAAGGCCGTCTGAAAGCGGCGCGGCAGGCGCAGGCTCGGGCAGGTTTTCAGACGGCATCTGCGCCGCCTCACGGTTTTCAAAAAACAGCGGCTCGGGCACGAGCACGGTCGGCCCGTCGGCCAGTGCCGCCAGCGGAAACGGCAGCAGGAGCAGGGAAAGTTTGTTCATGGTTTCGGGTATCGGAGATTGTTCGGATTGCGGAAAAAGGCCGTCTGAAAACGGAAAACGCTTTTCAGACGGCCTGTTGCGGTTTAAAGCCGTTGCCGTGCGGGTTTATTTTTTGATTTCGCCGCGCTGGCCGCCAAAGCCGATTTCTTTTTTGCCGCTGGTTTGATTTGAATAACCTTTATAAACAGATTCAAATTCGACAAGACCGCCAATTTCTTGGGCTTCTGATCCGAAGAAACCCAATATGTATGAACCTGTCAGGGGAGTATTTTGCCAGTAATCTTTTTCAGATACGGCTGTGCTGCTGATACCCATCATCTGCTTGTTTTGCAGAGAAACTTTGGCGATTGAGCCTTCTTGCAAAGTGATTTTGCCAAAATCATCAAGACCAGTTATCTCTCCCGACCCTGTTCGTTTGCCGAAATCAACAACATAGCTGACTTTTCCATCATCAGGCTGCATGATTGCTTTCCCTGCATATGTCGCTGTACCCAAAGTCGGTAACAGTTTTTCAGGAGTGGCATAACCTGCAATCTGATGATAAGCATGGGCATTCCCCCAATATTCTTTATCCTTGTCTTTGTTAACGACATTACTCAATACAACTGAAAACGGCTGGCGGTATAGCTTTTTATTTCCGCTGTAATCCTTGGCATAAGCAAATATGTAATGAAGTTTTTCCGGATCGGCTTTGTATTCGTCAAGCGATTTGACAGGATAAGTATCCAACGCACTGATCGCTTTCTGCGCCTCTTCCAAGCCTTTGTTGTAGTTGGCCTGTTTGATTAATCTACCTAATTCCGCCTGCGCCGCCGCATCGTCCTGTTTCAGGTATTTTTCGGCATAGTCTTTGGCCTGAGTGGCAGTCAGCCCGCCTTCGGTTGCGTTTTTGTTCAACTCGGCTTTGCGTTTTTCCAGGCGTTCGGTTTCTTCGCGGCTGATAAAGTCCCCACGTTTGCCGCCGAAGCCGATTTCGCTTTCCGGCAGCTTGGCCGATCCTGCGATTTCTTCCGCCGCTTTGCCGAACAGGCCGAGGCGGTATGTGCCTTTCGAGCCGTTTTCGGCGGAAGCCGCCGCGCTGACGCCGGTTACGGTTTTGCCGCCGATGCCGACCTTGCCGAGTTTCCCTTCGGCCAAATCGATTCTGCCCGTTTCGGCAATATCGGTAATCCTGCCCGAGCCGGTACGTTTGTCGAAATTGACGGTGTAGTTCAAATCGCCGCTGCCCTCTTTCGAGAATGCTTTGCCCTGATATTCGGCAGAGCCTGTGGTCGGCACGGCTTTGTCAGGCGTGGCGTAACCCGCCACTTTGCTGACGGCAAACGTCGTGTCGGTCTGCGTGCCGTTGTAGCTGTCGTTTGTTTTCGTAACCGTACCGTTGCCGACTACGACGGAATAATCCTGGTTGTAGGCTTTCTGCACGGATGAAACGGTTGTCGTCCGCCATGTCGTTGTTTTGCCTGACGGTGTCAGCACTTCCCGAGATTCCGACGATTGCGAAACCTGATTTTTCTGCTCGTCAAAGCCTTCTGCATACACGCCGCCTTTGGCTTCGGCAACTGCCGCTTTAAACGCAGCATCCAAGGCCGTCTGAATTTCGGAATCGGCCGTATCCACATTGGACGCGGCAAAAGCTGCGGCCTGTTTTTGGTTCAAACCCGCTTCGGTGGCTTTTTTCACCAAATCAGCCTTACGCGCAGCAATACGCGCTTCCTCTGCCTTGCGTGCTTCTTCAGCTTTACGAGCTTCTTCAGCTTTACGGGCTTCTTCAGCTTTACGTGCTTCTTCGGCT
>ENA-OWND01001111-OWND01001111.1-metagenome-genome-assembly--contig:-NODE-1111-length-16982-cov-10.690908_pt1 | contig 16982 bp, 17 predicted proteins | sample MGYA00245342_ERZ651119 | MGnify/ENA primary metagenome ERZ651119 (study PRJEB26857, sample SAMEA4031756) | metagenome | biome: human; feature: oral; material: saliva | place: Philippines | collected 2014...
CGACCCACACGAGCGTCGAGGTGTGCGCCATCGAGGAGACGTACGTGTGCGGGGACGGCACGGTCACCTGGCATCACGGGCCGACGAACGTGTCGACGCGGGTCACCGACTACGACCTGCTGCGCCTGCCCGGGCTCGAATTCATCCGCAACATCGAGTTGTTCCTGCCCACCCACACGCTGCCCACGAAGTCCACGTGGTTCACCCTCACCCCGGCGGCGCTGGCCTCGATGGGGATCGAGGCCGCGGACCTGGCGGGCACGCTGCACGCGACCGAGCACGCGATGATCGGGATCCTGCCCCTCGTCGCGACCTGCGACCGCTGGGACCTGGGCGGCCTGTCCACCGAGCTGCACGACGACACGGGCGCGCCCACCGTCTTCATTCACGACGCGTTCCGGGGCGGCGCCGGGCACGTGCTCGCCGGCTTCAACAGCGCGCGGGCGTGGGTGGCCGCCACACTCGAGGCCGTCTCCTCCTGCGACTGCGAGTCCGGGTGCCCGCGGTGCGTCCAATCCCCCAAGTGCGGCAACGGCAACGAACCCCTGTCCAAGCAGGGGGCCATCACGCTGCTCGCCTACCTGCTGGACCGCGCGCCCGGGGCGGATGGCTCGACCGGCTGACGGAACGACTCGAAGCTGTCTGCTGGACCGCGCGCCCGGGAACGGATGGGGTCGCCGTCACAGCACACGGGCCAGGCGGCCCCGCAAGGAGAAAGAGCCCGGGCCAGATCGGGGGTTTTGCACCATTAGAAACATCCTGTCGGCGTGTCGCCGGCGTGTCGCGGCTCTAATGGTGCAAATCCCCCCACACAGCCGCCCACGCTCACATTAGCGGGCGCACGTGCGTATTAGCGGGCGCACGCGAACGGCCAGACCGCCGCGAGTGGCACCAGGGCACGCCACCTCGCCCAGGCCGCCGCGCGGAGCGCGAGCAGCGGCACGCCACCTCGCCGACCACCCGCACATACCACCCGCACATACTCGAAGGGGCCGGCCCTGAGGCCGACCCCTTCGAGTATCCCATCAACACAGTGCAAGTCTCCCGATGCGCTCCCTTTCCCGGATCGCCCCGGTGGGCGATTCCTTTAGCTTGATGGCTCTTACTGTAGGAGCCATTCCTGAGGGCACCATTGAACGAAGCTGATAGTTTCCTGGGAGTTTTTCAGGTGACGCTTCCAGCCCTGGCCCGCGCGCGAAGAGTCGCCTTCACTCCCATGACGTCGACAGCCTCGCTCAGGACCACCCGGCAGTCGCTGCCCCGCACTTCGCAGGTCTCGATGTCGGCGCCGTTGGCCTGCGCAACTGAGGCGGCGGCCGAGCAAGGCCGGTCCCCGACGTCCTCCCAGGGGGCGGTCACGGAGCGCTCGGCCCCGGCGAGCGCCGCCAGGTCCGCCACGGCCTGGAGGCGCACCGAGGCGGTGCGGGCGGCTCCGATGCCCGCCAGGAGCACGGACAGGGTCAGGGCCAGGACGATGAGGCCGAGGCAATTGATCGTCCCCGACCCCTCCTCGCTCCCGCCGATCCCCCGCAGCGCGCGCCGATCCCCTCTCACGACAGGTCCTCCTCGTCGATCGTCGTGACCGTGCAGTGAGCCTGCCCGCCGACCCATCCGGCGGCACCCCCATAGGGGGCGGTGCCACTGACGGTCACGAGGCCGTCCCCGCGCGTGACCGTGTAAGACCCCCGCGGGAACGAGGCCGTGGCGACGCCCCCGGGATCGGCCTCACCAATGGAGGCGGCCCTGGCTCCCTCGCGCACGGCCTGACACAGGGACGATCCGGTCATCCCGGCCTGGCCGGCGGCCACGAGGACGCCGATGATCAGGGTGACGGCGACGAAGCACACGGCGTGTTCGACGGTGACGTATCCTCTCTCGTCGCGTGTCATCGCGTGTTGAGCGCCTCCTGGATGAGGGATTCGAGGGCCGCTCTCACCGCGTCGGACTTGAGGACGACGATGAGCAGGCCGGCGAATCCTGCGGCGGCGATGGTGCCGATCGCGTATTCGACGGTGGTCGCGCCCTCCTCCGGGTCCCTCTGTGTGGAGGGGTCGCTTCGATCCGGGTCGGTGCGAAGGTACTGGGAGGCGTCGCGGATCGTCCCCATGGCGGCGAGTTGCGCCCTGGTCACGGCGCAGTCGAGTCGGTCGATAATCTTCATTGATCTGTCCTTTCGTCGTGCGCGCGCTCGCGCGCAGGGCCAGTGTGCGCGTGATATTCACTCGCGTTCCACCCGGATCGAAGCCCCTGTGGATAGAGGCAACGCGACGCAACTGCCTGTGGATACAGCAAGGGGACGCGCGCACAACACGCGCCCGACTGGGCGACGCGCGCGCCGGTCCGGTCTCATTCGTGCTCCCGCGCAGACAAGGCCGAGCGCGGGCGGCTACAGTGTCACCGTTAGTTGTTGGAATCCTGCGGACAGAGAGCCAGCCATGAACCCCGAAGAAACCTATTCTGCGATCGAAAACCTCCTCAACGAGTGGCAGAGCCAGGCTGAACAGAAGGCAATCGACAGCCAGAAACTGGTTGATGACATCGCGCAGGTCGAGGTCGTCGCCGAGTCCCAGGACCGCTGCGTGCGCGTCGTCGTCGATTCCAACGGCGCGCTCGCCGACCTCACCCTGTCCGAGGACATGTACGACTACGAGCCCGGTGAGCTCGCGGGCACGATCCTGGATCTGTTCACGCAGGCGAGAAGCGACGTGGCCGATCAGGTCCGTGACCTGACGAGCGCCGCCTGGGGTGCCGACAGCCCCGACGTCGAGGCCACGATGCGTTCCTACCGCAGCCCGCACCGCGGCTGATCGATCGGCGACGAATCTATCCTCCGATGCCGCCCATGAGGTGAGCGAGGAGGGGCGCGATCCCGAGGGCCAGGAAGGCCGGTAGGAAGAAGACGCCGAGCGGGCCGACCAGCCGGACGCTGAGTTCCTCGGCCTTGGTTCTCGCCTCGACGAGGCGCGTGCGTCGTTCCCATGCGGCGCACCGGGCGAGCATCCCCTCCGGATCTGTCCCGCAGGTCCACGAGGCCTCGAGCGCCTCGCCCAGGGGCCGCGCCCAGGTCGGCGCGTCCTCCCACGCCTCCTCCCACGAGGCCCCCACGCGCAGGGCGCGGGCCGTCCAGGCGAGCTCCTCGTGCGCGCACGCCTCGGCAAGGGCCGCCAGAGCTCGGGGGATGGAGGCGCCGCACGCGAGAGCGGAGGCGACGAGGTCGCATGCGAGGGCGCCGTCGGCGGACACCGCACCGCTCGCCGTGGGCGGCCCGGATGCCTTGGAGCGTCGGCAGCGCTCCAGGATTCTGCGACACGAGGCGATGCCCGCACCCCATGCAGCCACTCCGACCACGGCACAGACGCTGCCCGGCCCGCCGCCCGTGTAGAACGCCCAGGGTGACGCCCCGAGAGCCAGGGCCGCTCCCACCCCGACGAGCGGGAGCGCCGCGAGGACGCGCGCGGACATGAGCGGTCCGGCGGAGGCGACGCGACGTGCTTCTTCCACGGCTTGGGCGTCGTCGATCGCGTCCCCGATGGCGTCGAGGACGTCGGCCAGGGGCGCGCCGAGGCCGCTGCTGAATCGACAGGCCACGATGACGGAGGCTGCGCCGACACGCGCGGCCGCCTCCCCCGGCGAATTCCCGCCCGCCAGCATCGCGCGCCACCGCGTCGGCCGCGCCGCCCACTCGTCGAGGATGGGCGGGTAGGCGGCGTCGACGCCGCCCGAGTCTGCGGCTCCGATCCTGTCCATCGCGTGCGCCCAGGCGGCCGATGTGGGGGCTCCCGCACGGAGCCTAGTGGACACCTCGGCGACGAGGAGGGCGAGCTCGCGCACCTGCGGCGGCCCCTGGGCGCGCCCCCGGTGGCGGCCCGACCCCTCCCACCACCGCATCGGGCTCGACGACCCGGGGGGAGTGACTCCTCCACGGGGAGGCGTGCGGACCGAGCCCGCCCAGGCGCGCACGATGCGGCGCTCTCGCCTCCCGCGCACGACGGACGCGACGCACCCGACCAGCAGGCACGTCCCGCAAGCCGCGAGCGCGAGGCCGACGGCGAGCCACGCCAGGGCCTGGATTCCCGCTCCGGCAGCCACGTCGACGCCCCCGAGGAAACTCACCGTCATAGCCCAGCCCTCCCGGCGAGGGTTGCCCAGGCCTGGTGCTCGGTGACGCGCCCGTCTGCGGCGACGCTGAGCGCTGGCTCGCACGACAGGGCGCCGTGTTCGCGTGTGATGACGCCGACCTCGGCCACCCAGCGGTGCCCGGATGTGTCTCGGCGCATGTGGAGGACGGCGTCGAGGGCGCTGGCGGCTTGCGCGGCGAGCGCGGCCTCGCCGAGGGCCGCGAGCCGCGCGGGGACGTCGCGCGCGCCGTTGGCGTGCAGCGTCGCCCATCCGCCGTCGTGCCCGGTGTTGAGGGCGGTGAGGACGTCGCGCACTTCGGGCCCGCGGCATTCCCCGAGGACGAGTCGGTCGGGGCGCATGCGCATGGCTGCTCGCACGAGGTCGGTCAGGGTGACGGCGCCTCGTCCTTCAACGTTGGGGGCGCGCTCGATGAGGTGGACGCAGTGGGGGTGGGCGGGGGCTATTTCGGGGATTTCTTCGATGCAGACGATGCGTTCGCTGTCGGGTACGAGGGCGAGGGCGGCGCTCAGGAGCGTCGTCTTGCCGGAGCCGGTTGCCCCGGAGACAAGGACGTTGGCCCGGGCGGCGATGAGGGCGCGCACGAGGGCGCCCACGGGTGGGGGCAGCGCACCGCTCGCCTCAAGGTCGGCGACCCCGAGGCGTCGGGTCCCGAGCACGCGCAGGGAGAGGAGGGTCCCGGACCCTGAGATGGGCGCGAGGACCGCGTGTACTCGCACTCCGCCGGGCAGCGTCCCGTCGGCGATGGGGCTCGCGTCGTCGAGGCGGACCCCGCACGCGCTCGCCATGCGGATGGCGCACCTGCGGGCCTCTGCCTCGCTGTTGATGCCGACGTCCGCGCGGACGAGGCCGGCGCCGCTGTCGACCCACGCGCGCCCGCCGTTGATGAGGATGTCGGTGACTCCTGGGGTGTCGACGAGTGCCGCTAGGGTCGGCGTCATGCCGCGTTGGCGGGCCCGAAGTTCTTCCAGGGAGGCGGCGGCCTCGGCGGCGCCGCACCCGGGGCGCGCGGCGCGCGAGACGGCGCGGGCGGGAGGGTCGCCCCTCGCGAAGAAGTGCAGCGCGCTAGGCATGGTCTCTCCCTCCGGACAGTGCTCCCGGGGGCTCGGGCGCCGAGAGGAGGGCAAGCGAACCCGGGAGGTCGAGCGAACCCGGGAGGGCGAGCGAACCCGGGAGGGCGAGCGAACCCGGGAGGGCGAGCGCTCTCGGGCGGTCGGGCGCCTCGATGGGGTCGTCGCCGTCCGCGGGCTCGATGGTGGCGAGGGCCCGGCGCAGCGCGCGCAGGTCGCGGCCGGCGCGCGTGGGGGCGCACAGGATCGGACCGGGTGCGCACGCGCTCAGGCCGGGGCTTCGGGCCGAGCTGTGCGAGGCGACGAGGGTGAGCGCGGGGACCGGTGGCGGGGCGGCGCTCAGGGAGGCGGCCACCGCGGCGGCCCCCTCCAGGTCGGCGTGGGTGAGGAGGACGAGGGCGTCGGCACGGATGACCTGGGCGAGGCGTGCGGAGCGTTCGTCCCACCGGCCGGCGTCGACGATGAGGGGAGCCCCGAGGCTCCGGCACGCCGCGACCACGCGCGGGTCGTCCGCTCTGGCGCCTCCTCGCCCGTCCCCGACGAGGGCCCTCACGCCGTCAATCCGGGGCAGGTGGTCGCGCAGGGCGGGCAGGTAGGAGTCCTCCGAAGCGTCCAGGTCCGCCCACCGCACTCCCGGCAGGCTGTGATCGCTCGCGCGTGCGAAGCCGGGCACCGACCCGGAGGCGTCCACGACCACCGGCTCACGCGATCGGCTCTGCTGCCGCGTCGTTCCTGGGCTGGAGCGAGGCCGAGGGATCACTCGCGCGAGGAGAGCGCGCCACCGCCGCTCCCGCGCGGAACGCGCGAGGAGGCGCACGACGCGCGTCGTTCCCAGCCCTCCGGCGATCCCGGCCACCACCCACACGGCGCCGTCCCGACGCTGGCGCCAGGAGGCCTCGGCGATGAGGGAGACGACGAGCGCGCTGTCCCCGGGCAGGCTCACCTGCCCTCCGCCGCCCACGCGCACGCAGGGCACGAGCGCTGGAACGGCAGCTCCGGGGGCGGCGAGGACGAGGGAGGCGCTCGAGGGGTCCTCGCACAGGCGCGCTCCCGCCACTGTGACGGCGTCGCGCGCGTAGTCGGCGTCGGGCGAGGACAGGCCCACGAGGGCGACGAGGCCCGGGCCGGGTGCGGCGTGAGGGTTCATTCCTCCACGGTGCGCGCTGGTGGCGCACGCGTCTACCCGCACGCGCGCCCCTGTGGACAACGCAGATGCGAAATGACACCCTGTGCACAGGAGGGCCCGACGGCGGGCCCCTGTGGATAATCCCGACGCTGGAGTGAACGCGATGGCACGTGCGGCCTTTTTTGACTTGGATAAGACGATCCTCGACACCTCGTCGAACGTGGCGCTGTCGGGGCCCTTCATCGAGGCCGGCCTGATGACTCGGCGCACCGCGATCGCCTCCGTGCTGGTTCAGCTGCCCTACCTGCTGGCGGGCGCGGACGAGTCGCGCATGGAACAGATGGCCGAGGCGATGGGGCGCATGGGGCGCGGCTGGAACGCGGCGTTCCTGGAGGCGACGGTCGAGGACGCGCTGGAGCGCACGATCGAGCCGGTATGTTACGCCCAAGCTCTCCAGCGCATCGCCTACCACAAGAGCATCGGCGACGTCGTCGTGATCGCGTCGGCGTCGGTGGAGCAGGTGGTGCGTCCAATCGCGACGATGCTGGGCGCGGACGAGGTCCTGGCGTCCCAGGCGGCCGTGGACGACGACGGGTGTTTCACGGGGGAGGTCACCCACTTCAACCAGGCGCAGGGCAAGGCGGATGCGTGCGAGCAGTTGGCTCGCACGCGCGGCTGGGATCTGTCGCAGTGCTCGGCGTACTCGGACTCGGTGTCGGACGCCCCGCTCCTGCGCCTGGTCGGCCACCCCTACGCGGTCAATCCGGACCGGGCGCTGCGCGAGATGGCCGAGCGCGAGGGCTGGCCGACGCTGACCTTCTCGTCGACCGTTCGCGTGCTGCCCCGCCGAGTGCCCACGCCCGCGAAGGTCGCCGTTCCCTTCGTGGTCGGCGTCGCGGTGGGCGCGGCGGCGTGCGCGCTGGCGCGCCGCTGACCGGCTAGGAGAGCCTGCCCGCCTGCACGTGGCGGGCCACGTCCCGCCCGACCTGTGCGCCGTAGACGACGCCCCGGCAGTAGTGGGTGATCCACCGGGCCAGGCCGGCCTCGTCGGCGCTCACCCACCCCGCGAGGGAACGCCCCGCGCGCGCCGGATCGAGCGCATCGTAGGCGCCCGGCACGCACACTCCGGTCGGGTCGACGCCGCGCGTGACGAGGATCCAGCGGGCCAGGCCCGCGCCCACGACCGACGAGGCCGGGGAAAAGACGCGCCGGAAACGGAAGTGGGCGGTCAGGGCGGCGGCGACAGCCAGGGCGGGCGCATCGCAGCGCGCATACTCGAGGGCGGGGGCCAGCAGGGCGGGGTCCGTCGGGGTGGCGACCTGGCCGGGCGCGGTGAGGCCGGCGGCGAGCAGGCCGGAGCAGGCGTCCCTGTGCAGCCCGGCGATGAGGGCGGGCAGGGGCGTGGGAGCGACGCGCGCACCCCCCTGGGAGCGCGTGTTGAGGGCGGGGAATCCCGAGGCAAGCCTCCACTGGGAGCGCCAGATCCCCAGCGCCAGGGCCGCTCCGGGGTCCGAGGCCGCCCCACCCTCGTCCGCCATCGACAGGGCGCGCACGTCGTCGACGGTGGTGCGCGCGCCCTCGATGATGGACAGGGCAGCCGCCTCGCGCACGGCAGCCTCCGCGCGGGCCTCCTCCCATCCGCGACGCAGCCCCTCACAGAAGCGCAGCTCGGCCAGGGCAGCGTGAGCCTCGTCCATGGCGGAGGCGACGTCGGGGCGCGCACAGGCGGCGCGCAACACGGCGGGGGCGGGGTCGACGAGGGCTTCGATACTCACGCCTCTACACTAGGGGCATGACGCTTGTGCAGCATCGAAACTTCTCCGCGCGCCTGCGCTCCGGCCTGTTCGCGTTCATTTTTGCGCCCATCGCGCTGGTGTTCCTGGGGTCGTCGATGGTCGACGTGCAGGCGCTCGCCGCCGTCGGGCAGCCGCTGGCCTCGGTCGAAGGCCTCATCGGCATGGCGCTCGCGTCGCTGCTGCTGGCCCTGATCGCCCTGAACTGCGAGGAATCCAGCGCGGGCATGGTCGTGACCTTCGTGTGGTCGCTCGCGGTGGGAGTCACCCAGTTCATGGGCATTGCGCGCATCCCCTTCCTGATGAAGTCCTCGGTGGAGCCGCGCGATATGGCCGCGGGCGTCGTGTGGGGGCTCTACCCCCTGTGCATGTCTCTGATGCTGGGCGCGTGTGCGCTGACGATCAAGTCGGTGCGGGTGCGCGCCGGTCAGGACACGCGCATGCCGCTCGCCCGGGTGCACCGCCACGCCTTCGGCACGACGGTCGCGGTCCCGGCGGCCATCGCGGTGGGTGTTCTGATGGTGGGGGCCGCTCCCTCGGACACGACGAACGTGGCGGCGATGGGCCTGGAGGGGGTGCTGGAGGGACACCCGATGGGGCACGGCCTGGCCTTGGGGGCCGCGCTCGCGTTGGCGCTGCTGGTGGTGGGCGCCCGCTGGTCGATCACCGGCACGCAGCTGGCGACGTGGCTGATCCTGGTCCTGCCCGCCTTCGTCGCGGTGCCGGTGTGGGCGTCGCTGACGGGGAACGTGATCGTGCCGGGTTCGTCCCTGTTGACGAAGGTCTCACTCGCCTGTCCGACCCTGGCGGCGCTGGGCATGGCCACAGGATGCGCATCGATGGGCGTCCTGTGGGCGCGCGTGCGGGCGCTCAAGACGCTGGAGGCCAACGAGGAGGCGACTCACAATGAGGGGCCTGCCGAGGACCAATGAGCGCGTTCGGGCGCATGAAACGTAATATGTGGGCAGATATAAGGAGGAAGCATGTCCGAGAACGAGTTTGACGTCGAGCGCGACCGCGCCGAGGACGAGCGCGACAACGTGGTGTTGACCGGTGAAGAGATCGAGCTGCCGGGCGAAGGCTCCGACGCCTCGGCCATCATCGGCGAGTCCAGCGAGCCCATCCACACAGGCGAGATCGAGTCCGTCGCGATCGGTTCCCTGAAGGCCCGCGTGCCCGCCACGGCGCCCCTGAAGCCCGCCATCGAGGACAAGATTTCCACGGGTGAGCTGCCCGTCGTCTCCGCTCCCGCGGGTGACCTCCCGGCCGTCTCCTCCACGGACGAGGCCGGGGTGGCCTCCGGGGCCGAGGACGCGCCCGCGGATGCGTCCTCCGACGCCCCCGAGGCGGATGACTCCGCGCAGCGCGAGGGCGAGGGCTCCGAGGCCGAGGCTGCGACCTCCGAGGCCGAGGTTGCTTCCTCGGACGAGGCCGCCGCCGCAGGCGATGCGACCAAGGAGACCCCGGTCGAGCAGGGCACCGAGGCTCCCGCACAGGAAGCCCCCAGCGACGAACCCGCCCAGGCCTCGTCAACCGAGCGCGCCGAGGCCGCACCGAGCGAGGACGCCGCCGAGGCGGAGTCCGACGAGCCGAGCGCCCCCGTGGCCGAGGAAGCCCCGGCCGAAGAAGCTCCGGCCGAGGAATCCGCCGCGCGGGGCGAGGACGCGACGGACGACGCGCCCGAGCAGGCCGATGAGACCACCGCCGACGAGGCAACCGACGAGCCCGCGGCCTCCGCACCCGCCGAGGAGCACGAGCCCGCCCGCTCCCCCGTCATGACTCCCGCGCAGGCCGCGGCCGCCCTGGGACTGAACCTCGATTCCGTGCGCGAGCACCGCGAAGAGGACACCAACGAACCGGCCGATGCCGCGCAGGATGCTCCCACCGACGACGTCGAGGAAACGCCCGTCGACAACGCCGAGGAGCAGGCGGACGAGGCGACGACAGCGGAGGGCGCCGAGGCCTCGAAGGACAACGAGGAGCCCGTCTCCGCGGTCGGCGGCGCCGCGGCGGAAGCGACCCACACTCTGGCGTCGCGCCGCTCCATGATCTTCGGCGACGAGGAGCCCGTCTCTCCCTCGATCCCCGCGCTGAGCCCCGCCGAGCAGCAGGTCGGCGCGTCGAGCGCCCAGGAGCCCGCCGAGCGCGACACGGCCTCGGACGAGGAAGCGACCAAGGGCTCCGTGACCGCCCTCGTCGACGGCCCCACCAAGCAGCTGCCCACGCAGGCAACCTCGTACTCCTTCGCGGATCAGGACCAGGCCGAGGCCGAACGCCCGCGCCGCCGCTCCCTGCTCAACGCCGACGATGACGAGCGCGACGCCGCCACCCTGGCTGCGATCGCCTCCGCCAACCGCGACCGCTCCGAGAACACGAAGGAGCCCGCCGGGCTGGACGACGAGCTCTTCTCCGCCGCGCCGGTCGTCACCGAGATGCCCTCGCGCCGAGGAGCCCACTTCCTGTCCCTCCTGCTCTTCCTCATCCTCACGCCGCTCGGCTGGTACCTGGCTTCCGACGCCGGCGCACGCATGACGCTGGCCGACGCCGCCCCCATGTACACGGGCGTCGCCTCGATCCTGGCGCTCGGCGAACTCCTCGGAGCGATCGTCGTCGCCGTGATCCTGTTTGCCGCCGCGCGCCGCTCCTCCCTGGGCGCGTGGATCATGGGCGTGGCCACCCTGATCGTCGGCCTGCCGTGGGTGCTCGCCCCCGGCATCACGGCCTCGACCCTCCTGGCCTCGCTGAACGCCCTGAGCGCCTCCAGCTCCCTCGGCGCGAATCTCTCGCACCACCTGCAGGCCTCCGGCTACTCCGGCCGCTTTGCGATCCTGGGCATCTTCCTCATGGGCGTGGGCTACCTCTCCCACTCCGCGCGCCGCACCGGCCGCGCCGAGGAAGCCCTGCGCACCTCGATCGAGGCCGTCAACCCGGCCGGCGCCTTCTATTCCAAGCGCGCACGCAAGAAGGCAGCGAAGGACCTGAACAGCAAGTGAAGACCCTGATTCCCGCCAGCGCGATCGAGCTCGATGGTCCGTGGACCCATCGGCACGTGAGCGCTGGCGGCGCCACATTCCACGTCGCCGACATGGGCCAGGACATGGACCATGCGCTGGTACTCCTGCACGGTTTCCCCGAGCACTGGTGGTCCTGGCGTGAGGTCCTGCCCCTCCTGGCCGAGTCGACCTCGCGCGTGTTTGCCCTCGATTTGCGAGGCTTTGGAACCTCCGACCTGACGCGCGGGGACTGCGACCTGACCCAGCTGGCAACCGACGTCATCGGGGTCGTGCGCGCGCTCGGCGTCGCCTCGTTCTCCGTGGCCGGCCTCGGCGTCGGGGGAACCGTCGCGTGGATGATCGGCGCGCTCGCGCCGCTCGAGCTGCGCTCGGTCGCCGTCCTGTCGGCCCCGCATCCGCTGGGCGTCCAGCCCGTCATCGGGCGCGCCCCCTGGGCGGGTGGCCGCGTCCTCCAGGGTCGCCTGGCGCTGCCCACGGGACGCGAGCGCGCCCTGCGTTCCGGGTCGCTCGTGACGACCGTGTACCGCGCGTGGGCGTCTCCCGCGAACGTGGATAGCCTCGTGTCACAGTCGGGCACCTACCGGGCGGCCCTGCGCCGCCCCTTCGCCGCCCACACGGCCCTGCGGGGGCTCCACGCGACCCGGTCGCTGTCTCGCGAAGTTCGCCGCACCCTCTCGGAGCCGCTGCAGGTGCCCGTCCTGTCGCTTGTTGGCCGAGACGACGGCGCGTGGTCCGCCCTCGATCACGCCGCAGACGCGCAGTTTGTCGACGCTCCTCTGACCCAGATTGTCATTCGCGAGGCCGGGCACTTCCTGCCCGAGGAGGCACCCGCGGCGGTCGCGCAGGCCCTGGCGCAGCACGTCGGAGCGCACGCCCAGTAGCCCATTTTCATTAGACAGGTCACACAAATCGGTGAATGAAACATGTTTCACCTGATAGATAGGGCATAATAGTGTGATACGCGGTACCTCCTAGTGAGCGGTGTAACGCATGGGACTCGCCGCGCAGTCCAAATCGGAACGCCCGAGCAACTCGGGCACGAGCGGAAGGAGCTCCGCACCATGATCGGTGACGGAAACTTCATCAGCCAGGTGCCGCTGTTCGGTGGCCTTGATGATGCACAGCAGGTGTCCCTCCAGCAGAAGATGGGTCATACGACCCTGCGTCGCGGTGAGACCCTCTTCGACGAGGGCGATCTCGGTGATCGCCTTTACATCGTGACCGAGGGTAAAGTCAAGCTCGGCCACACGTCGAGCGACGGCCGCGAGTCCCTCCTCGCCGTCCTCGGCCCGGGTGAGATCATCGGCGAGCTCACACTCTTCGATCCGGGCCCGCGTTCGACCACTGCGACCGCCGTCTCCCCGGCGTCGCTCCTCTACCTCGAGCACGAGGACCTCATGCACGTGCTCGACACGAACCCCACGCTGGCCAAGCACATGCTGCGCGCCCTCGCGCAGCGCCTGCGCCGCACCAACGAATCCCTCTCCGACCTCGTCTTCTCCGACGTCCCCGGCCGCGTCGCCAAGGCCCTCCTGGACCTCGCCGACCGCTTCGGCACCGCGACCGACAAGGGCGTCCACGTCCCCCACGACCTCACGCAGGAAGAACTGGCCCAGCTGGTGGGCGCCTCGCGTGAGACCGTGAACAAGTCCCTCGCCGACTTCGTGTCGCGAGGCTGGATCCGCCTGGAGGGTCGCGCCGTCACCCTCCTCGACGTTGATCGCCTGGCGCGCCGCGCCCGCTGACCTCAGCTCACAGGTTGGGCCCGACACCACGCGGTGTCGGGCCCAACCTTTTTGTTTCCTGACGCGAACGAGGCCGTGGCTCCTCGTGCGCTACACGCGCGTGCCGACCACGGCCTCGTTGATGCTGTTCTCTGCGCGCAGATTCCGCGCGTCAGTTCTGAACGGCGGGGGCTTCCTCAATCGGACGCTTGAGGTAGGCCACCAGGTTCTCCGAGCCCGTGGGGCCGGGGATCACCTGGACGAGTTCCCACCCGTCGGCGCCCCACTGGTCGAGGATTGCTTTCGTCGCGTGCGTGAGCAGCGGAATCGTGGAGTATTCCCATTTAGTCATGAGCCCATCCTACCTGCCATCTGGGGGCGCACGAAGGGCAAGACCTTCGGCACGTGAGCGCTGCGCAGCTCCCGGGCCAACGGGTCATCCGAAGAACGCAGCCACTCCAGCCAATCCTCCGCGTGGGGATAGTGGCGCAAAATCGCGCGCCGCTCCCGCTCGGTCAGGCCGCCCCACACGCCGTAGTTCGCTTCGGACTCCAGGGCATCGGCGAGGCATTCGAGACGCACCTCGCACTCGTAGCAGCGCAGGCGAATCTGACGCTGAGATGCACCCTGAACGAAGAGCGCGTCCGGTTCGATGGACGCGCACAAAGCGCGCGCGACCCAACTCTGGTCGTCGCCGTGGGTTGACATCGTGGATCTCCACTTCACTGTACTACGAGCCCTATCATGTGACCATACACACATTGCTTTGTGGGCGCAAACGGTGCGACCTCGTATGAGGCGACGACGGGTGACCGATCAGGCAATTCTCACGCGTTGCCAGACTCCAGATGTCCCCGGCGGCACGTAAGCTAGAACCATGTCGCACTCTCATTCACGCGCCGTCCGGCCGACCCAGCTGTTCGCCCTCCTGCTGGCGTTCCTGAGCGTCTCCTCGCTCATGGGCGTCGTCGGGGCGGGCATGCTCGTCCCCATCGCCGGACCCACCGCGCTGGTCGCGAAGTCGGTCCCCTCCGTGTTTAACGAGCTGCCCGGCGACCTTCAGACGGTGGCACCCGCCGAGGAATCACAGCTTCTCGACTCCTCCGGCGGCGTGATCGCGCACTTCTACGACAAGCAACGCATCGTCGTCCCCAGCGCGAATATCGCCGACGTCATGAAGAAGGCGATCATCGCGATCGAGGACAAGCGCTTCTACGAGCACAACGGCGTGGATGCTACCGGCATCGCGCGAGCGCTCGTGACAAACCTGGGCGATTCGGGCCGCCAGGGCGCCTCGACGATCACCCAGCAGTACGTGCGTAACTCTCTGGCCGAGCGCGGCTACCTCGAAGGCGATGCCGACCAGGTCAGCGCCGCCACCGAGCAGACGACCGAGCGTAAGCTCCGCGAGATCAAGTACGCGATGGCCCTGGAGAAGACCCTCTCGAAGGACGAGATCCTTACGGGCTACCTGAACATTGCCCCCTTCGGCCCCATCACCTACGGCGTCGAGGCCGCCTCGCAGCGCTACTTCTCGAAGTCGGCCTCCGAACTCGACTACCTGGAGGCCGCGCTCCTCGCCGGCCTCGTTCAGTCTCCCGTCCAATACGACCCGCTCACCCACCCCGAAGCCGCCCAGGAACGCCGAGACACGGTCCTGGCGACCATGCTGGAGCAGGGCGTCATCACGCAGGAAGAGTACGACAAAGGCATCGCGACGTCGGTCGACTCGATGCTGCACCCGACCGTATCCTCCGAGGGCTGCTCCGGCGCCGAGTCCTCCAAGGCGTATTTCTGCGACTACGTCCTCGCCCAGTTCCTGGAAGACCCGACGTTTGGCGCCACGCGCGTCGAGCGCGAGCGCCTGCTCAAGACCCAGGGCATCACGATCCGCACCACGATGGATCCCGCGATGCAGGACGCCGCCTACTCCTCGTTGACGAACACGATCCCCGTGGGCGACGCCTCCGGCCTGAACGACGCCCTGGTCTCCCTGGACCCGCGCTCGGGTCGCGTCCTGTCGATGGCTCAGAACACGACCTACGGCATCGAGGCGGGCGAGACGATGTCGAACTACTCGGCCGACGGCAACTTCCAGGTCGGCTCGACCTTCAAGGTCTTCACCCTGCTCCAGTGGTTCAAGGAGGGCCACTCCGCCTACGAGACGGTCGGTTCGGCGAACACCTTCTACCCGAACGGCGCCTTCAAGTGCGACGGCCGCCCCATCACGACCGAGGGCTACCAGGTCAACGACCTCGCGGGTAAGACCGGCACCATGAACGTCGTGCGCGCCACCGGCCAGTCCGTCAACCAGGCCTTCGTGAACATGGCGTCCCGCGTCGACTTCTGCTCGATCTTCGACACGGCCTACGACTTGGGCATCACCGAGGACGGCGAGGTTCCCTCCCCCTACCCGGCCAACATCCTCGGCTCCGTGTCCGCCTCACCGCTCCAGATGGCGTCCGTGTTCGCGGCGATCGCAAACTCCGGCCAGCAGTGCACGCCGCAGTCCATCGAGTCCGTGACTGACCGCGACGAGAACGTCCTCAAGGAGTTTTCCGCGGACTGCAAGGAGGTCATCTCCCCCGACGTCGCCAACAAGACAGCGGCCCTGCTGACCGCGTCCGCCGGCCAATACTACACGTCCACGCGCCTGGGCGACGGGCGCCCCTTCGCCGCGAAGTCGGGCACCACCGACGGCCACGCCAACACGTGGCTGACAGGCTTCACCCCCTCCATCGTGACCTCCGCGTGGGTGGGCCACGGCGAGAATTCCTCCCAGGAAGTCGGCGCCGTGACCATCAACGGGCACTACTACGGCGAGATTTACGGTGAAACCTTCGTCGGTCAGAACATCTGGGCGCCTTACATGACGCAGGTCCTGGCGGGCACCCCCGTCGAGGCCGTCTCGAACGCGAACATCGGGGCGAGCACTCCGCGCACCTCGACTCCTACGCCGTCTCCCACCAGCAGCGGGCACTGACATGGCGTCGACGCTCATGGAGGCCGCGCCCTCGTCCCGCCGACCAGGCCGTGGCCTCCTGCGCACTGCGGGCGCGCTGGTCGGGGGGCTGGGGCTCGCCGGAGTCGCTGCGGGCGGGGCCGCGCTGGCCTGGGGGTCAGTCGAGCGCACGATGCCGGTGCTGCGCCGCTACGAGGTTCCGGTTCGTGCTCGCGTTCCCGAGGTGACGATCCTCCAGATCGCGGACCTACACCTGTTCGCGGGGCAGGAGTTCCTGCTCCGTTTCCTCTCCGATGTCGCTTCCTCCGAGCGTTTCGACATGGTCGTGGCCACGGGGGATAATTTCGGCTCGACCCAGGCCCTCGACATGGTGATGGACGCCTATCGGCCCTTCCTGTCGTATCCGGGCGCGTTCGTTCTGGGTTCGAACGACTATTACTCTCCGATCCCCAAGCGCTGGAGCCGCTACCTGTCGCGCTCCAAGCCGCACCCCGCTCGCGTCGTTCCCGACCTGCCGTACCTGCCGATGGTGCGCGAGTTGGTTCGCGCCGGGTGGCTGGATCTGTCTAACGCCGCCGGGACCCTCTCCGTTCCCGGCGGGACGGTGTCACTGCTGGGAACCGACGACGCGCATATTCACCGTGACCGCCTGGGGGCTCCGGCCTCGTCGTGGGGGCAGGCCGGCGTCTTGCACCTGGGCGTCACGCACGCGCCGTACACGCGCGTCGTCTCGGCGCTCGCCTCGGCTGGCGCGGACCTGATCCTGGCGGGCCATACGCATGGCGGCCAGATCGGCATCCCGGGCGGCGGCGCGATCATCACGAACTGCGACATCGCGCGCCGCTACGCGAAGGGCTTGAACCGCTGGGAGGCCCCCGACGGCGCCCAATCCTGGCTGCATGTGTCCGCCGGCCTGGGCACGTCCCCCTACGCGAAGATTCGTATCGCGACACGGCCGGAGGCGTCGATCATTCACGTCCACCCGGCGTAGCCAGCCCCACACGGCATGGTTATTGCGGTGCGGTTATTGGGGCGTGGCCCACACTTCGGCGGGTCGGTTCGTCTCGGTTTGGGATTATCGACGAGGTAAGGCTATACTCGAACGGCACCGGGGTGTGGCGCAGCTTGGTAGCGCGCTTCGTTCGGGACGAAGAGG
>ENA-OWND01001115-OWND01001115.1-metagenome-genome-assembly--contig:-NODE-1115-length-16957-cov-3.536623_pt1 | contig 16957 bp, 23 predicted proteins | sample MGYA00245342_ERZ651119 | MGnify/ENA primary metagenome ERZ651119 (study PRJEB26857, sample SAMEA4031756) | metagenome | biome: human; feature: oral; material: saliva | place: Philippines | collected 2014...
TCGTCGTTTCACTTCTATTTTGTCCATCACGTTCATAATGTGTGGTAGGTCTGAAACGTATACGAATCCGTGTAATGGTTCTGGTAATAATTCTTTTCTTGGTATAACTAAAATTTGTTCATCATTTTTATTCATGTGTTATCCTTTCTATGCTCGTGATAATACGAGTTGGGGTGTGGATTTACCCATCCATATGTTTTCTTTCAACTCTACTTTGACAGGAATAATAGTTGCATCTTTGGACTCTATTTGTGCTTTTACTTTTGATGCTAATCCTATATCAAATGTGAGAAGTTCGCACCCATCGATAGTAGCTTTGAACGTTTTCCAAAAATCAAGGTTCAAGTCATATTTTGGTAAAATAGTTGGGTCTAAATCCATTGTGAATTCGGTTTTAGCACCAAAACCGTTACCAAATGGTTTAAGTTGAGACCACAATGTTAATATACTTCTTAAATCTTGATTTAATTTGTTTTCAGTTATATTATACCATAAATGTTCGTCATTATCCATACCTTGATAAAATGCGAAATGAATTACGTTTTGAGGTGATTTTTGAATTAGACCTGCAGCTATCGCATCTTCATATTCTTGTAACTTTTCGCTCGCTACTTCAGAAGCTATTCGGTCGAATCGTTTTTTGAAATCTTCTAAATTGTCGATATGAATTTGATATCCAGCGGCACATGCGTGCCCTCCACCTGTGATTTCATAGCTAACCTCATTCCGTAGTCGTGTCACAATCATATCTAATGGGGCCAAGTCGGTAGACCGTGCTGAGCCGCTTATGTAATCGAGCATTGTTGTGTCGGTATAAATGATTTGTGGAGATTCTGTTTTAATTGCAAAGACAATTGTTGGTCTTTTCGTTTCGTTAGCGATGTTACCGGCAATTAAACCTGCAATTCCGTGCTCAGTGTTCACTACTAATACGTTTGAGTTTTGCCCATATAGTTCTGGTGTTATAGCATATAATACTTCATCACGCATTTGTGATTTTAACGTATTTTCTTTTATCATTTGTAATATGTTATCGTGACGAACTATTGGTGATGGGTGTAGTAAACCTTTAAATGCTGAGACTGGGGTGCCTGATACTCGTCGCGGGGCATTTATGAGTGGTGATAAATACCAGGAAATTAATTCTTCGTCTTTTGGTAGTGGGCTTGGTTTTTTACCTTGTTCTTTTCTTGTTTTATCTCGTTCTGTTTGCATCATATGAATACAATCATATAATCCGTGGAATACGACATCATATCCGGGATTTCCTGTTGCTGATATTTGTTCATATGTTGCCCCTCCGTTTTCAGATTTGAGTCGATAATCCTTTAATACCTCTACAGCTCTTCGGACCATATAATGATTTTCATCAGTAATCGGCATAACGTCTGCTACGTTTGCGATTCCTGCAAAAACAATTAATTCTTCTATTCTTTTTATAGATTCAGGATGATATTTCATAGCATAAGCAAGCATTGTTTTCCATGCTACTGCTGCTCCAGCGTTTCCTTTAAATGGATAGGTATCACCTGCTACATTTGGATTGACTATTACCTCCGCTGGTGCATGTGCACCTGAGCCTAAGTGATGGTCCGTTACAAGCGTGGGAATTCCTAATTCGTTTGCGTATGTTACTCCCGCAACCGCGTTGGTTCCGTTATCAGCTGTTAAGATTAAAGATACGTCCGAAAATGTTTGCAACATGTCATCTACAGCTTTTGGTGATAATCCGTATCCATCTTTCATAGATGGTATATATACTCTATGGTTTATTCCAAATTCCGATAATGAAGCTGTAATAACAGCAGCACACATGTTTCCATCTGTATCATAGTCAGGGTCAACGATGACTAATTTTGTTCTATCTTGTTTCTGAGCTAATTCAAATTGATATAGTTTATCAATTAATTCTTCCATATTTGTATATAGAAATGGGTCATGGAGACAATCTTGGTCTTCATAAATTAATTTATTTAAATCTTCTTCCGACCATTTTAGCGATTTGGCTATTCGCTTTTTTAGTTTTTCTATAAACACTAATGTCTATCCTTTCTGAGTATTGATTTTACGAGTTGCATGATAGATGGAATAAAAAAGAATCCAATTACTACGAGTACAACTGCAATGGTATTGTGTGTCGCTATAAGCCACCAAAATAAGTATAAAATGGCAACTGCACTACCAATAAGTACTATCATTCCGATTATATACCATTTAATAAGCGTACCAATTCCGTTTATAACTTGATTTGGTGTTGCTTCGGCTACGATATGTGCTACATTTTGAACGTTTTCTTTTATTGGTTTATTCATGAAGTCCATAGTACGGTCCTTTCTAAAGTGAAGAGAGCCGTATCTTTTAAACGGCTCTATTCTTGGTATTTTCTACTTCTGCTCTGAATCCTTTTTCTATATCATGTTTGGTGATTTTATTTTCTCCACCTGTTGAGATACATCGGTCATTTTTAGCAGATATAATTCGTTGATAAACATTTCGTACTAGACCTCCGTTACCACCGTTTGTAATACGTCCATTTCTATCTGGTAGTGACATATTTAATTGTGTTAATCGGTCAAATACTACAGGAATAACCTGTTTTAATTCTGGGTTATCATATTCTGTTTTGTTTGTAGTTCGCATTAATTCGAAGATATCTGCCATCTCTTGTGGCGTATAATCTTCAAATTGTATCCATTGGAAACGACGAGCTAGCCCGACGTTTGACGCTAAGAAATCTTTCATTTCTTTATTGTATCCAGCAGCAATAACAACAAGGTCTCGTCTATGATCTTCCATATAACGAATTATTACGGACAAAGCTTCATCGTTAAATGTATTTTGCCCGTCTTTGACGGCTAACTGATAGGCTTCATCAATGAAGAGTACTCCACCTAATGCTTCGTCTAATATTTTACGTACGTTATCTGCGGTTTGCCCCACGTAACCTTTGATTAGTGTATCAACAGTTGCTTGTGTACATTTATTTTCAGGTATGGCACCAATTTCAAATAGTGCTTCTGCGACAATTTTTGCTACTGTAGTTTTACCAACCCCGGGGTCACCCGCAAAAACCATATGATATGAAAACTCAAAGTCTTTATTATTTGATGTTTGATTCATCTGTATATTATTTAAAATACTTTGAATTTGAGCTTTCACACTTCCTAAGCCAATCAATTTATTCATTTTTTGCATTGCTGTCTCTTGTTTTGAATTTGATTGGATATTTGAACGAATAAATGCTGTACGTGTTCGATTTAATTCCCAATAACTAATATCGTTCGAGTCAGTGGCTGTCAATGCGGAATCGTCTAATCTGTTTTTCATTTCAACACTTGTATTATTGGTTTCTTTTAATGATATGTCTGCATCCTTACCATAAATAGCCAAAAAGTCATGGTCGCCATTGTATGATAGGTTTATTAATTCTACTTTTCCTTTTATGTACAGTGATACTAAATTATCAGTTTGTGTTGATAAGGGACCATGTTCAGGTTCTTTTTTGAGTTTTAATGTGGACTCACTATGTTCAGGAGCGATTATACTATTGATGATACTACCTGAAAAGATAGTAACAAATTTATTAATAGACGAGTTACGCACAATTGCGTTAGCTAAATTAATTGACGATAGTTGGCAATTGTCAAATTCTGCATGACCATTCAAATGATGTTGGTCAGCTTTAGTGGATATTTCGATATCCCCTCCATAGTATGTTGTAAACGTTGTTCCGTTTGCTTTAAATGTACTTCCTTCATTTGTGTGCACACCTGAATATGTCCCACCATTTATAAGCATCGAGCCACTATTTAACATTACAAGAGGATAAAACTCTCTTACAGGCCCTTCTTGTGTAACTGTCACATCATGGAGTTCTAATTTCTTTTCACTGACAATCGCATTACTTCGATTTCCACATATGAATTGTAAGTTATCAATCACAACGTGCGATTTTGCGTTTATACCAATGAGTCCTTGCTCTACTTTAAATTTATTACCGTTACCTTTGATAATAACTGCTTTTGTTACGGTAACCGATTCTTTTAATGTCTTATGGATTTCAATGGTATCGTCATCTTGAACATGTTGTAATGCATCTCCTAAGGTTTTATAACGTCTTATAGGGTTCAGTCCCCCGACATGATATGTTTTCATTTTTCACCTGCTTTTTCTTTTTATTATATCATAAAAAGAAATAAATTGGAAGACTTAGGTCTTCCAATTTTCTTACCAATCACTCGATGAACCGCCTCCATCAAAGCCACCACCTCCCCAGTCACTTGATGACCATGAACTTGAAGAATCATATGAACTGGATGAGTTATCTGAATAGTAGTCGTCGAATGACCATGATGTACTTGTATTTGCACTACGCTGAGCTTCCTGTGCGGCTTCATAGGCTGCAATAAGAGCTAATGTCCACGTGGCGTTTTCAATAAATCCACTATCGTTTGGATATAATTTATCATCGCCCTCATAATCATGTTGTGAACGCTTTAAACGGTCTTGACGTTCGAGTTCTCTTTTTTTCTCAATTCGTTCTTGTTCTTTTTTATATGAATTTATTCTTGATGGTGTCCAAGTATTATTTGCAATAAATAATGGCATAAAAGGGAATAACTTATCTACGCCGTGATAATCATATTGCGACCGTTTGCGCTTATCTTCTTCCCAATAATTATTTAATAGGTTTGGTGTCCATGACTCATTGTAGATAAACTCGTTATCTTTAGGTTCCAATTTATCACGTCCGTTGTATTTATATTGTGAGCGTTTTAACCGCTTTTCTTGTTCTTTCTTCTTATTTATGTTTATCACTAAAGCAAAAATACCGATGATAACCGCTGCACCTGCGGCACCGTTTAAAACTCTTTTCAGTTCATTTTGACTAGATTTTGTGTTGTGATTCTGAGTTGTATTCATTTGAGTTTGTTCATTGCTATATTCGGTTTGAATAGCTATAATCTCATGCATTATATTCATAACCGCACCGCTATAATCAGCTTTTCTCATATAGGGTTTAGCATTGTCTAATATTGCTCTACTCTTACTATCCGTTAATAAAACGGATAACTCATTAGATGTTTCGATGCGAAATTTTTTGTCTTTAATTGCTATCGCAATTAGTGCCCCTTTATTTTTTTCTGATAAACCGATTGACCATTCTCTCGCAATTTTATTTGCTCTTTCTTCTATGGTCTCTCCCTCTAAACTATCAACGATATATATACCCATTTGAATATCATTTTCTTTATTATAGTTGGCTAATGTTGTTTCCACTTCATGTGATAAATAATTTGCGGGGTCATATATACCATTTGCAGGGGCTTCTGCATGTACTAATGATATTGAAAAAAAGAAAACCGGTAAAAGAAATACTAGTATTAGTTTTTTCATCTTTCGTCCTCCGTTTAAAAGAGACTATCACTAAAGACTATAACCAATGCTTCATGTTCTGCATATTTTGGTATAGCTTTTGTTTTCACTAAACAAATGTAGGTATCATCTGAATAAACACATGCTTGCTTTTTGTAATATTTCAAATTTTGAAGTGCTTTGTTCTTTAGAACTTGTTTGATACCATATGATTTGGCGTATTCGCTATCCCACAACCATCCCGCATCTTCGAATTCAGGGTCCTGCCATACCATGCGTCGTTTATCGAAATAGTTGTTTATAACACCGATAGAATCCGCGTTTTTTATTCGTTTTTTGATTTTTGCATATAGAGTAGGGGTCATTGGTTGAAACCCGGATACCCCCAACTCGTTTGCAATCATCCTCAATTCGGGTTTATGCATGTGTTCCTCTATTCTAAATTCACTTTTGGTGCAGTTTTAGCATCTTTATCTGCTTGTGTCAATTCGGCTCTTTCAAATCCAAACATATTTGCTAACATATTTGTTGGAAATTTTAGAATTTTTTGGTTATAACGGGTTGCAATGGTGTTGTAATCTTGTCTTGCAACGTGAATCCTATTTTCTGTGCCTTCTAATTCAGAAATCAAGGCTGTCACTTGAGCATCCGCTTTGAGTTCCGGATAATTTTCTTTTACGACCAACAATCTTGAAATGGCACTCGTCAGCTCGCTTTCACCTTCTGATTTTGTTGCTTTTTCACCTGACCCAATTTTACTTCTCGCGTTTGCGATGTTTGTGAAAATTTCATTTTCATGTTTCATATATCCCTTTGCTGATGCTACAACATTTGGGATAAGGTCGGCTCTTCGTTGCAATGCTGTTTCGATTTTTGCGTTTGCGTTATGTACATTTTCTCTTTCAACAACGAGACTATTGAAGGAGCCTGCTAACATAGCGATAGCAATTATGATAGGTGTGGCAATACCTAATAGAATGATTAATAATTTTTTAGACATATAAAGCCTTTCTTTATTCCTTTTTTTATTTAGTTTAACAATTTGTTAACGGTTTGTCAAGATTGAAGAATAAGGATGAATTGGTCACGAAATAACATTTTATCAAGTTTATATTCTGTCAAAACGTCATCTGTGACGGCATATAAATGATTAACCAATAAATTGAAAATTTTAGGCGCATCTAAACGATTTAATTCTTCTACATTTGTTAAAAAATTCTCTTTGGTGTAATGTTCATTATAATTTGTGACATCCGTAACAAATTCTGCAATCGTATCGGTTAATAACGGATAAACTGAGTTCTCATCATTTGCGGTGGCGCTTTCAGATAATTTGCTCATCGATTGTGCGGTCTTCATGTTATTGAAAAATTTAAAAACTGCGTTCTTTTCATCTCTCGTATAATGGTCATTCAAAATATTGCCATCTAACATAAATGGTACTTGCATTTGATTGATTTGTTCGCCAATAGGAATTGGTTTAATTCCTGATTCTTCTAACGACTTGTTAAGATAATCTAATGTTTTTTGGGATAACCATGCATCTGCTGGAACTTGTGTTTCATCAAAATAATCATCTAGCGTGTAACCCGCAAAACCAATACCGCCGTTTGGTTTTTGGTCATCTTCTAATTCGTATGTGCGAATATCGATATACGTTTCTTTGTTACCGCAATGCTCACATGTTGGTGAGCTTAAAACTTCTTGTTTATTTGTAACTTGTACATTTTCATCTTGATGGTTTGTGCAATTCATGCAATAATAGTGTTTAATAATGTGCATTTCTTTCCTTTTCTCTATGTTCGTTTATTACTTGTTTAATTTGTTGATGTATGTTATTATTTGTTACCGTTAGCGTGATAATGTTTTGTTTTAATTTTAAACCAATTGTGGAGGTTATAACATTTATAATCCATACTTGTGATATTTCAGGGTATTCATTTTGAATTTGTTTTTTTAGTTGTTCTAAATTATATTGATGACGTATAATTGATTGTTGGATGTCATTATATGATGCTTCTAGTGGGTCTGTAATTGCAATCGTTTCAATGTCATATGGGTCTGATAATTCTCCCATATTCCATTTTTCGATAATTTCATCTTCTGTTGTTTCGTAGTCAGCTTCATACCATTCGATTTGCTTTAAATATCCCTTTTTCATCATCTGCTCCAATTTTCAACAATCCATTGTTCGATAATTTCTTCATCATAATCATTAATGTCTACATTACGTTGACTTTCTAAATTTCCATATGCATTAAATCTGATAAAATTATCATTCCATGAACGAATATGCCCAAAGTATACGGCTTTTGCGGCTTTTTCAGCTGCGGAATAATTTTCGTCATTCTGGAAATAATCGTCCCAGAATCGGTCATCAAATTCAATCCATTCTGAATATTCGATATCAGTTACATCATCAATTTCATCATAAATATCAGCGATTGATAAGTTTGCGAAATCATTTTCTTTATATAAAAAGTCCTCTAGTGATTGTAGTTGTGATTTGATTTCCATGTGTGATAAGAAAATTGGTACATATAATTTTGTTTCAATGTCTTTTGTTGGTATAGTGATTGAGACTATTTGACTAATGTGTTCTGGACAGTTTTCTATAGTGTATTTGTTAGTGCCATCTGTAATTGTTAATTTTCCCATTTTTTTTCTTCTTTCTAGTATTCTGACCATATAACAATGTTTTTATAAGTATATATATTGTCTAATAATTCATGTTCTGATTTATTGAATTTTTCTTTTGCAATAAAAAAATATTGGTCTATATCCCATAATGTTTTTGTATTCGAAACTGTTAACATCCCTTCGTTATTGTTTTCCGTAGGGCTTGTGATTTCGATATTCCATATCTTGGCATCTGAAAAATGTTCATTAATAAATGTTGTAATATCGTTTAAATATTGTTGCATTTAATGTCCTTTCTAAATTGTGTCGGGGTCAATTGTGATTATTGTTTTTCCCATTCTCATACCATCTCGTACACCATTTGCGGTTCCACCTGTGCTATCTCCGTTGTATACAGCTAATAATATATCACATGCTGCAATCATACCTATATTTCTTTGATTTAAAATATATGCATAAGATTTTCCTAAGTGTTTTTGTGCGTATTGACATATTACATCAGCATCTGCTAATAATTTGTGCCATTGTTCTTGACTCGTTTGTGGCCATCTTGATGGTTGATTGGTGTCTGGTATATCAGCAATAAATACTATATTATTTGGATATTTTTTTTTCATTTTTATTATTGCTTGCGCCCATATTGTATCAGCTCCTAACGCCATACCAGAATGACATTCAATGTGATGATATCGCTTTAATAATGTTTCAATGATATTTTCTAAACGGATTTGTAATCGGTCATAATATGGATTGCTAAGATTATATCCTGCTAATTTTGGTGGTCTATGACCCGTTAATGTTATGACAATTTTGTCTTTTTGAGGAAGCATATGATATCCTTTCTTAAGTGGAATTCGTGAAAAAGATGGGTGTGGGGCTTGCCCCATGATTTCAAACTTGCGTATGCAAGTTTGAAAAAAAGAATGAAGGATTAACTTCATTCATAATCTTCTAATGTTCCGGCTATGAGTTGGTTGACTGTCCGTTCTAGATGTTCAATATAATATTGCTGATTTAGATGATATATATCTATATGAAATATTTGAGATAATGTTTTCAATACATGAGCTAAAAATAATTCTGCTTGATATTGGTCTTCCGGTACGATTGGAGATGTGTTACCATATGTTTTGTTATCTAGATTATTTCCATGGCGATTCATATTCATAATAATCGTTTTTTCTAAATAATCATAATGCGCTTTTGTCATGATGAATTTAGGTATGATAATAATAGCTTTATGCCACCATAGCTTAGTACGATAATGACGTTTTATGCGCGTAGTGACACCTTTTTGATTTGATGATTGTCCTACATAAACTTTCTCCTTACCAATAAGAATATATATGCCGGTTTTGGTTAGACTATCTAATTCTTTGACGTTATGGTAATCTTTTTTCTCGAACATAATAATAGTCATATATTGGTCATCTATTTGAATGATGGAATCATCGGAGGTTTCATTTATTGTTAATTTTCTCATTTTTCTGATTGTACTCTTATGATACTTCCTGTCTATTTAATTTGCACCTAATAATATATATTCTCTTATTGCATATTTGGCGTTTTAATTGATTTATTATCGAGTTCTTTTTCCTTATACGTTATTTTCCATTCTGGTCACATCTCCCAAAATTTAAGATTTGCAGTCGATGGTCTGTATCTTATATTTTTCTGTTCTTCGATGATTTCCTTGTTGTTTTCTTTTAGTAGTTCTTCAACTAATTTTTTCTCATAGCTACTTCTTGTAATAATATAATTTGAGTGGTTTATTTGTTGTACTAGTTTATCTTTTTGTTTATCTATATACTCATCACTTGGTTGTGATACATAAATCAAAAATTTAAACAATAAAACTGCGGCTATTAGTAGACATATTAGTATCATTATATCTTTACTTTGTTCTTTAATATTCGCAAATTTGTCTTTCATTATTTTACGTCTTTCTTACTCTTTATGTTTCTGTGTTTGTATAAGTTCCGAGCAATGTGTATAGTAAACCAAATAGAACAGTTGTTAACATAAGTCCTATATCCCATATGAAAATAGTCATCTTGCTGGTGACTACCCATACAGGTATAGATGCAACTAATATTATTATCATTACGAACATTGATAACAAAAATAAGAGACCGGTACATGAAATTATTACTTGTAATAATTTATTCATTTAAATCGAGTACCTCATCTATTTTTTTTATGATATCTCGTAGTTCTGTTGTCTCTTGTTCTGTTAATAGTTTAGGTTTCAAATAAACTACTAATTTGTTATGTTTGCGTTTGAGCGGATATCCGTGCGTTTTGCGCCAATTATTTGACCAATATTGAGCGTATTTATAATCGTTTGTTATCCACTCATATGTTATATCCCGTTTTTCTGTTTCAAGTGGTTTTGGTTCTACATAAACAAAAAAGCTATTTTTATCTGTATTGTAATTTATTGGTTTAAATTGTTTCATTATTCATTTTCCCTTTTTTTTTATATTCTAATTTCAAATGTCTTTGAAAGTAAATCTCAGTTCCTATCCACTGTAATATCCCAACAATTGCTCCAACTGCGAAAATTGATTCAAAACTAAGTTGTAAGTAATGTAAGAACAGCCACAACAATAGAGGTGTTAATATTGCAGTTGGAATCGCATAAATAAGCTGAGCGATACCATTCAAATCATGTCTGTATGAGCGACTGATTGAGAGCCACATATAATATCTTAACTTTGTAATAATTTCAATTGGTAAGAACAACCATGTGATTGGAGAAATAATTCCTTGATATATTGATTCGGGTAACCAATATAACCCGTAATAGGCTATGAAATATAATAATATGATTGAAAATATTGCTCCTATTGTAGTTTTCCAAAAGATAAACTTATTATCTTTGTGAGGAGTTTCTTCATTTAAACCAACATTTCGAGACACATGACTGTTTAATAGCCCCGCCATAGAATCGACCCAACCTTCAGGTAACATCATTAGGTTTGAAATCCAGTATTTAATACCGGCATAGATTGGATTTATTGTAACAGTCAGTCCTACACCAATTATTGCTGAAACACGTGGTGTAAGTCGTCTTACTATTTCCCATTTTACAATTATCCAATAAGATTTAATTTCTTTCCAAGAGAACTCAAATCCTTTAGAGAAAAACTTTGGAATTGGTTGTTTCCATAAGAACCAATACAAAGGTACCCAATTTGTGATAATATTTACAATCAATGCGGTATTTACTCCCAAGTGTAATATATGTGTTGTGAAAAATATACCTCCTAACATAGTCCAAGCTACAGAGTGGTCTAAAACAGTAGCTTCTTTACTTCTACCCCTTGTTCTCAAATAAGAGGGAATGAATGTAGACCATGGAGAAGCTATTAATATTGCTATAATAGATAGCTGGAAATAAGGTATGTAGAAAGGTATATCTGATGGAGATACTCCTAAAATAAGCAGTAGTTTAGGAAGAAACATAAAACTGCCAATAGCTGATGGTAAAAGCATGAGATAAAATAAATAGATATGGTTTTTAACCACTCTAGATTCAATGCTTAATCCATGTTTCTCTATCAATTTAGGTAATGTTGCCGTCATAGATGTTCTAGCGGCGTAATAGGTTGATGTTAAGATTACCCAAAAGGCGTCATTTACCCCAAATAGGACTGTTATTCTTTCTACTAAGCTTTTATCAGCTAAAAGGCTGAAACATAAGACCCAACCTATTTCAATTGCATTATCAGCTAAGGAACCAACAAATGCGTGATAAAGCATTTGTGTTAATTTTTGACGAGTCCATGGTTTAGTTTTTGACATCAGATACCTCTATAACTAGCAAATGCTAGGTTTTCGATAACATCTGATATGACATCAAAGTTATCTTCTTTGAGTAGAGATTGCAACTCACTCTCTGTTAGTTTATTTATTGCAATGATAATACTTCTACTACCGAACTTTGATTGAAGTCTTTCAACAGTGGTCATGTTACCGTATTTCAACACAATCTTTAACTTCTCAGCAGAAATTTGAGAAATCTCATCTGGAGTGATGATAGTTAAACCGTGAGTGAGTTTTGATATTGATACACTACTTACCATCTCAACTAAATCAGCAACTTGTAACTCCTTAAAAGCTGTTAGTACGTTTCCCAAAGGAACTTTAGATAGTAAACTAGGCAGTGACTGACCCGTTTGTTTCTCAACCTCATTTACTTTATTTAATAGTTGTAAATCGAACATATAAAACCTCCTAATCTCTGTTATCGTCTATTATTATTGCGGCAATGATACACAAAACTATCAATAGGAATAAACCAACATATTCTATTGGAATCTCCGTAACCTCTAACATAACTGGTGTTATCATATCAACTCTTGCTTCTTGCTAAATATCGTAAACCGTTGAAATAAACTCTTACTTCATTCAATTTTTCAACGTAAGATGTATCTAAATCCTGAACTTCTTGAGTTAAGTAATTGAATGGAATCATCGACCGATGCACAATCATATTATCTTTATTATACGTTGTTACCGCCCAAGCATTATGAACCATCTCTTCCGTTATTTCAACGTTCATAGCTATAGCAGTTAAAACGAGTTGAGTATAGAATGGTATGAATGCTTCTGACAGAGAAGAATGCTCAGTTCTGAACGAATTGCTTATTTTTTCCGCAACTTTATGCACATACGTATCGCCTAATCTATTGGACTGTTTTAATATAATACCTGAGAATGTAAGATATTCACTCAGATAGTAAGGTTGGTTGAAAATCGTGACCGTGATATCTTTTCTATCTTTGTATAATTCAAGTGTCTTATCATAGTAAGCTCTTAGATTTTGCCAATATCGTTCCGTGTTTCCTCTTTTTTGACTACGTTCCTTATAAATTGATTCATTTGCCCCAACATTGACAATCACAACCTCTACAGGATATCCTTTATCTACTAAGTAATTGAGACAGTCTTCTTGCATCCAACCTGTTACTACTTCGTATTGACCTGAGTCAATAACTTTACACCAGTCTGTCATGTATCGTTCAAACCAACCATCGTTGATTTTGCGATTCGGAAGACCCTTAAACTCTTCATTGGATAGATGCTCAAAACCTGTTTTGTCATACTTATAATCTAAAGTATGTTTATCAAAGTCATAAACGTTTACGTACGTTTTGTCGAGATATGTTTTACCTATACATCCAACGGTTAAAATAATTTTAGTCATGTAACTTTCTTTTCTTTCCAATTTGCTAAGTGACGACGATAAGAAGAGACGATACCAATCGCTCGATTGAGTACAGCTCTACGTAAATAAGAATGAATTTAGAAATTCCTCTTCAAAGTTGGAATTAGCTTCTTATATGTCATACGAGGTTTCGTATTCTCAAAATCTTTCATCTCGATGCATATCTACGATAGAGAGATAACATGACGAGCTCTTGTGATAGATATCAATGGTATTTCTAAGGCTGTTATATCACCATTTACTTAATAGCATAGCTAATCATTATCGTCTTATCAATCATGATTTTTTTAGTATACATGTATTATATCAGAAATAACAGTAGCTTGCAAGACATTATATAACATTAGGGTTCAGTTTGAATTATTTTGTTTTCAATAAGTTCTGTGAGATATGAATTTGAGGGTACTAAATGAACATACATTTTTTGGTGATAATTTTCTTCAATTAAGTCATAAGGTAATGGTTTTAGAAATTTAACAACTCCATTTATCCATTGTTTATTATTACCACGATTTGATGCTCTTCTTTTAAATTCCTCTTCAGACGCATCGGTTGGAATTGGTTTCACATAATATACGTCATATTCCATGTCTATTATGCCTTTTACCACGTCTGGATGTTGTGCTGTGAATATGTAGTCATATTGCCCACTACTTGCAGCGTCATCTATTGCTTTTAGATAATCAGTCACACCGTTTGGATTAGGTTTTCTATTTGCAATACCTTTAAATTCTTCGGAACTTAAATGTTCATATCCAGTTCTATCGAAGAAATAATCTGAACTTTCCAAATCAATAGCTTTTTCTGGGTTATTTTGTGCATAATATGTTTTCCCCATACATGGGAACGCAAGTATAATTTTAGTCATTAAAATATCCTTTCTATGGGAGTCCATCGCTTGTATATGTGACGTCTTTTGGGGATGGTTTTTCGTCTTCTTTGTTTTCGATAATGACTCTAAAATCATCATCTAATTTTTTAATGGTGACAGTGAAGGGTTTTGTTTTGTTTTCGCGTTTATCATGCACATTATCTTCGTATAGCTCTGCTACGGAGATTTTATCCCCTTCTTTTTTCACAACGTACGCTTTATCTAAATTGATTAATGTACTGACTATATCTTTAAATCCAGTAGTATAAATATTTTTTCTTAAATTAATATATACATCACCTTTTTCAGCGGAATAGTAATCCCCTTGAACAATCGATTCAATATCTTTTTTATTTGATACTACATATATGTCTATATTGTCTGTTGGTTGATACGTCTTACTTTCCGCGACTTGCCATTGCTGTTCTCTATCTGCGGAGACTTTGACAACTGCTAATATCAGTATCATCAGGAATACAATGAAAACGTAAAGTAACCCTTTTTTGAATTTTTCATTCATATGTTACCGCCTTTCTTTCCCATACGGCTTCTTTTATGTCATATTCGTATCCCATGCTAACAAGTTTCTCAACACAAAAGTTCATTGCGTTTTCCACGCTATCAATGTTTAATACAATTGTTTTCTCATCGGGACCTGCTTTAATACTATTTAACATCTTCTCAATAGGATTCTCACCGCCTACCTGAGGTTGTCGACTACGAGTCCACAACACAAATACATTTTTAGCTTCATCTTCTGTTTGATAGATATTAATATATTCATTTCCTGAATTAATCGGGTCATATGCCAATAAGCTTAAAAATCGTGAACTCAAGTTTGTCAACGGAAATCCTTCTGGAAATTGTGATTCATCATATCCTGCTACATTGGGGTCAAAACTACTTAAGCTAAAGCCATTTTTAAATCCTACTTCTGTTTCAGATGATGGTTGTAAAATGTTTTCTGTAAAATCAATATATTGCATGTATTCCCTTTCTCGCAAAAAAAAACCTAGGGAAAAAGGGCGAAGGTTAAGCCCAAAACCTAGGTTCCCTTTAATTATATCTTATTTTTCGTTTGTTGTCAAGATATGAACACCACTAGTATCTAAGTAAGCTTTCCATATCTCGTTGCCATTTTCATCTAATTTAAGCAGATTAATTCTACCTTTATTTAAGCCCGACTTTGAGCCTCCATCAATAAAATATCTGGTTAATAATGGATTCTTGTCTTTTATTATTTCACATTCTTCTTTTTTTTTTTCATTTTTAACAATTCCTATTGTTGGTGTGTGACCTGTTATTATTGTTTTATGATGAAAATCTGAGTGTAATTCAGTTTCTTCGTTGAAGAAAAGTATATAGGGGTCTCTTGTCCATAGTAAACAGTCAATAGACTGGTCATTTATTCCTATATCTAAATCAAATCCTGCGTGTACTAGTATGTTTTTTTTATCTTCAATATAATAAGGTAAACTCTTTAACCAATTCAATTCCTCGTGGTAATAATAGAGTAACAGTTCGCGCAAATCGCTCCCATTTGCATATGGAATACCTAGATTTTCTAGTGTTTGTTCTCTTCCATTGTAATACCACCAGTTTTCTTTATAGGGATTGAATGCGGCATCTAATATAAATTGGTCGTGATTTCCAATAATAGCTTTAGCCTTTCCTCTTTCACACAATTTTTTAATGTAATGTATGGTATTGATTGTTGCTTTTTTTTGCAAATCATATCCGTCTATATAGTCTCCTCCGAAACGGAATTGACATGTGTCATCCTGCATCTCGGGAAGTTCATCTAAATGTTTTAACGCTTCATAATTAGCGTGTATATCAGATAAATAAATATAACTTTTCATTTCCGTTTCCTTTTCTTGTTAAAATTGATTGTCGATGAATGATTGAATCATTTCTTTCACATCGTTTTTGTCTTCTTCTGTTACTTTTTTATAGAGGCCATAATTGACATCAACTTGTGCGACAAATTGATTTCCGGCATAGCAATAATAGTCACCGCCATCATAGATAACATTGGTGATTGTTTTGTGTTCTGTGATATCAATATACAGTTGTCGTATTTGCTCAAATTTTATATAACTTGTTGCAAATACGGTATGTAATCGTGTTAAATTTAAATCATTGGTTTCATTTACGTTTCGTAAATTCTGAATGCTCAATGCTGGTTGATGGTTATAACCAAAGGTTGTTCGGTTTTCCATATCGTCTCTGATGATATTGAAGTATAATGGAAAATCTTCTGTGATTTTTGGATAGGTCACGCGATTGAGAATGTCATAATCGGGTCTAATATAACTAACGTTAAATACGACACCAGCAAATAAAGAACGCCCACCTGTCATAGATGCGTAGTTAAATGTCAATCGTCTATTTGTGACGAGCTGCCCATTCGTAACTAGTTCATCTAATTTTCCAATGTGTTTTTGAATTGTTTTCATTGTTTTGGATAACGCTGTTGACTCTGTTTCAATTGTTGTATTTGGAACATATTCTTTTACTCCATCTAATAATTGAGCTAACGTTTGTACTAATTCCACATTTCGTTGATAGTTACGGATTGCGGTTTTATGGCTTGCAGTTCCTCGGTAATCATAATTGATTAGTTCTGCTTTCCCGTTTTCAATATTAATCACATAGTCTTCATCTGCAAGGGTTCCATGACCGATTTGGTCTTCCAGCATAAGATGTTTTGCCTTATTACTTTGATTCCCATAAAAATCATCAAATAATAAATAGTCTGAGTAGAATGTCATATAATCATCGTCATCCCAATCGGTTTCTTCAACGACTTGTGGTATTACGGCTTCTAATTGTAC
>ENA-OWND01001122-OWND01001122.1-metagenome-genome-assembly--contig:-NODE-1122-length-16929-cov-11.474695_pt1 | contig 16929 bp, 18 predicted proteins | sample MGYA00245342_ERZ651119 | MGnify/ENA primary metagenome ERZ651119 (study PRJEB26857, sample SAMEA4031756) | metagenome | biome: human; feature: oral; material: saliva | place: Philippines | collected 2014...
AAATGATTATCATTACTAAACACAAATTCGAAGCGGAATTCGCGTCCGTTTGGAGATACAGCATCGAATCGCTTCTCGATTCATCTTAGTTTTCCTAGTTTTGTTTTCTCGCTAATTCCGGATTGCTATAATAACGCACATCAAAATGAATATCACCATTTGCTTCGTCGATTTTATCCTTCAGCTTTACTTCTGAATGAGTAACTTCTCCTGTTTTTGTATAATAGGCTCCTATTTCCCCGGTGCAATTCTGAAGAAGCCACGCTACATCGTTTCCGATTGTGTGAGCTAAGTATCCATTGCTCATTACAAAATTAAAAAATTCCGCAATCGTCATGGATTCCAAAACATCAAATGTCTCTTCATGTCCATACATGTCATCTCCTGCAGAGACGGAGTCACGATCTACAATAATTTTCATTATCGACACTTCCTTAGAAACTATTTGTAGTGATTATACCACATCTATCATTTATTCACGTCTAAAAAAAAGAGACTCTATCCGAAAATAGAATATCTGTCATTTAGGCTATTTTTTCACGGTACTGTAATACTCCGCCCCCGTCAATCGGTCGAATAAGAAACGACGATTGAAGAGCGTCACGATAAGGATGATTAAGAAGTACAATACGAATACGAGTAAGGTGCCTGCGAATAATACGAGGAATTCCGGCGTCTCCGCTTCAAAGTTAAAGACATCCATGAGTGTGAGTAATCCTAGTGGAATCCAGTTGAAGTACGCTGTGATGAGGATACCTCTGAGTACTGTACGAAAGGCTTTGTTGTCTTTGAACTCTACTCCGAATTTGAGCAAGGCGCTTCCGAGTGTTTTTCCATTAATGAGTGGTACCAAAGCGAAATACAATGCAAACAATACAGAAACTGGAATGGTTGTATTCAAGAAGCTATACGGTACGTAGACGATCGCTGCGTCAATGAGGAGCGACAACATGACGCGAATGCTCGATACGTGAGTACCCTCCTCAAAGGATTTCTCATCTATGGCATCTCTTGAAGGAAGTACCCTAACCGCAAGTTGGCCAATGAAGTACCCGAGTGCGCCACCCGTCGTATTTTGAATAATATCATCGATGTCGCATAGGCGGTAAGGACCTGGATAAATAAAGTACAATCCAGATAATTGCGTAAGCTCAAAGAATAAGCTGACTAGCGCCGTTAATAAAATCGTCTTCTTGAAGCTGCATTTGAAATAATAACGCATGTACACCCCGAAAGGTACGAGCATCAATACATTGAATGCTGGAATGTAGAACGATGGATATTTCATCGAATCAATCCATGTCGACGGGTCCGTCAGTACAAACGGGCTATCGTTGAAGAAATCCGCCACAAATGAAAACGGAACAAGGTTTAACTTGTCTGTGTACGTCGTATGAACGGTCTCTGGATCAGGAAGTGGCAAGTTCACTAATGAATATGCCGCCAGTAAATATAAGATAAATGAATAAAAAATAACCGTGCGCAATTTATTCACCGAACCGTATTTTCGATAGTTTGCAATCATGTACGGAATGGTAATGACAAACGCTAAAATAGGAAATAAAATCAGTGCGATTTTAATGGTGCTGATATAAGACATAAATACTCCTCGAATTAAAAGTTAATATCAGCATTATACCAAAAATACGCGTCATCTCATAAATAATTCGTACTCAAACAAAGAGCACCTTGCAAAAATGCAAAGTGCTCTTTCTACTTGTGTCATTTAACGAAGGAAGCTCGCTAAAATATATAAGAAATAAATGTGCGCTGGATAGAAGATGTAGAAGAAGTATTTGTCCCCTTTCCCATTTTGGCCATTGTATAAAGCGATTGGAATAAGTGAGAAGACCATCATCCATTGAACGCCTGATGGGTCGGCATGGAAGCTTAATGCGCTCACCTCAAGTAATGCGACATATTGAAGAATGCGGTGTTCTCTGAAGATGCAGAATACCCATCCTAGAATCACCATCACGAATCCACCCTCGATTGTGAAGAGGTTTGGGATCAGGAGCATCACCATCGCTATTACTTGGCTAAGAAGTGGTGAAATGTCCGCTTCCCCGTCTAAAATTGGCGCTAAGAAGAACATCGGTAGTGACATAATCACCGGCAAGAGGATAAATCCAATTCCTTTGAAGAACTTCTTGCCTGAGTTTTCTTTAAATGCTGCAACAATACGGTCCCAACCACTGTCTAGTAGTGCCACTACAAAGAATGTGCTGAAGGCATTATTGGAAAGAACTACTTGTCCATTATCAAAACTGTTGCCAACGATAAAGTTACCTCTCCTCATGAACCAGCTCATAAGGAGTAAACGCGTCATTAACTTTTTACGGCTATGAGTGTAATGGAAACTATCCGCGAATATGAATAACAGAATCGGGAATACTAAACGGCCGAGCATGCTGAGCCAGCTTGGCGCTCCAAATTCGAAAAACATTTGATGGATATGGTCACACACCATCATCACGATTGCAAAATACTTTAATTTCGTTGCTGTAATATTCTAAGTAAAAGAACTAAGATACTAATAAGTAATTCTATTTAATTTTTAAAATAATTTTTTAATTTATTTATTAACTCCTTACAACTTTCAGATAATTCTTCATTACTCATATTTGAAATACTTTTAAATCCTTGTCCTCCAATTTTTCCTCTAAAAGCTTTTACTAAGTTTTTATTAAATCCGTACTTACGAACATGTTCAAAATTAGATTTGACAGTTTCTATATCATTTGCTAAATGGATTATATTCTTTTTTCTTTTTTGAAGTAGAGTATTAATTTCTTCTAAATTTTCCTCCAAAAAGTCACGGATTGCCTTTAGATATTCTTCCTCAGAAATTGGTGATTTTAAATATCTATACTCAAATGAATAACATTCCAACATACAATACTCTGTTAGAATTATTCTTTCGCGTAATTCCTCCTTTTTTTTCCTATCTTTAGAAGTGACCAATTCAGAAATAACTTTTTCTTTTCTTTGTTCTGATTCCATTCCATCAGAATCAATAATATAAATGCTCTTAGCTCTAGAGCGTATCTGATCCAGAAAATCAAAACTAACAGCTGCAGACAACTTAGTTACTGATGTCATCGCGATAAATTTACTCATTTCTTTTTGGCCAAAAATTTTTTCAACAAGTTGTTCATAAGATTCTTTATCATCAGGTCCCTCAACAAAAATTATATTATCTTTCCCTAACAAATAGGTAATATCATAACCTAAAAGTTCTGTAACTTCCGCCTTATCTTTTAATCTTTCTATTTTTGTAACTGGCACCGCATTTCTAATTTTTTTAATTCTCTCCACTTTATATAACGACTCGATTGCAAAACTCTTAATAGAGACTGGTGAATGGGTTGTAATTATGACTTGATTCTTTTTAGTTAAGTCCAGAATGAAATTTTCCATCTGTTGTTCTAATTTTGGATATAAGTACAATTCAGGTTCCTCTAATAGAAATAGTACTGGTTCATCATCTTCACTCTGCCTTTCTAAAAGCGTTTGGAGCAATACCATCTTATATAAGCTTCTTGTTCCAGACCCTATAGACTGAAATTCAATTGAATTTTTGAATCCACCAATACAGAAGTTTGTTTTTATATTTAAATTTTTGAATAGTTCATTTGTAAATACCCATTGTACTTCAATTTCTTCATCATAATATTTTTTAAAATTATTATTTAAACTTTCTGTAACCTCTTTTGCTTCTTCTTGAATTCTCTTTAACAAATAGTTATTCAACTGAGGAATTGACAGTTTTGAAATTGGCGTATTATTTAATTCTTCATCACTCATTTTATTTGCATTTTTATTGATTAACGGTAACAATAAACTAAACAATTCATTCGTAGTACTATCACTTTCTCCATTACTTTCTTTTTCAAATCCCCTTTCATCTCTCAAATATGCGTATGGAGGCAATAATATTTTAAATATGTCTTCAAGAACATTAATTAATTCTCTGTTTATTTCTATCTTTTTATTAAATCTTGCATCGAATAACTCTATCATTTTATTTCCATCAGAATAAAAGGTTAACCCAAAATATAATGTTTGGAAACTAGTTAACGATTCATCAAACAGTTTTGAAAGGAAATATCTTCTAAAATCTTTTGTGTACGATTTAGACGTTAAATCTCTCTGACGAATTCCTATACATTCATTTCTAATGCTCTCTAACCATAAAGTTAAATTTAAATTATCTTCTAATTGATAGTTAATTAATCTTTGTATTGAATAATAATCAAGTTCTAATCCTAACCCTATGAAAATTCTATTTTCACTTTTCCCATACCTATTAAATCTAAAATCAGAGGATTGAATTTCTTTTTCTCCTAAACAAATCAGTAAAGCAGTCAATATAGAACTTTTCCCTGAGCTATTTTCTCCAATCAATCCTAGTTGATTTTTAATGTTAGATAATTTTAAATTTTTTATAGCTCTAAAATCTTTAATAATTATTTTGTTTATCATATGCTAATAACATCCTTACTAGAAATATTTGCCTTACATAACAATGTACACACCCAATATGTACCACAAAAAAACTCCATATTACATGTGACTGACCCCAAAAAGTGAGAATTTAATAAAAACACCCTAGGGCTACCGTCTCCGGTATTCAACCGGAGACAGGTAGTCCAATTTTTGTTGGATTCTATTTTCATTATAATATTTGATGTAATTTTCTACAATTTGAATTACAATAGAAGATGAAGTTATTACTTCATCTTTTATGTAGAAAGCTTCGCACTTTAGGGAAGAATGGAAGCTTTCGATGGGCGCATTATCTGCGGGTGTCCCCTTACGGGACATACTGCGGATAATGCCTTTTTCTTTACATAGATTGTAGTATTCAGCGGAAGTATAAACGCTGCCTTGATCACTATGTAGTAGAACATCCTTAGGTAAGTCAATTTGATTTAAAGTATCCAATACAAACTTAGTATCTTGTTTAGAACCAATTGTATAAGCTAGTATTTCTCCGTTGTATAAATCCATAATCGACGACAAATATAATCGTTTAGGGCCGAAAGGTAAATATGTGATATCAGTAGTCAACTTTTGCATAGGTTTATCCGCTGAAAAATCTCTATTCAGAGTATTGCCAGTAATTGAGAAAGGTTTACCTATTTTGATAGCTTTTTTCGTTTTCACGGCACAATTCCAACCATTTTTCTGCATAATCCGCTGCACAACCTTATGGTTAACAATCTGATTTAATTCCTTCTGAATCAAATGCTTAATCTTTCTGTACCCGTAAATAAATTTGTTTTTCTTACAAATTTTACCAATAGTTTCCTCGATAACGGTTGGAGAAAAGTCTTTCTTTTTCCATCGGTAGTAAGTAGATATGGGTACATTAAGGCAAAAACAGATTAAATGAACTGTATATTTACCTTTCAATTCTTCTACTAATTTTACAACTGCTTGAGGCGACACTTCCTTTCCAATTCCTTGTATTTTTTTAATATTTCTAATTCAACTTCTTTTCTTCGTAATTCTAATTTTAATTGATCGATTTCAGAAAGTTTAGCCATTCCTTTTTCATAAGAATATTGTTTACCCACCTGTTGGTGGAAACGATGTGTTTCTCCATTTTTATACCATCTAAACCATGTTTCTACTTGCGTTTTGTTTTTAATGTTTAACTCCTGCATTACTTGTTTTGTACTATATCCCTGTAATTTCATTTCTACGGCTTTATTTTTAATATCGGCTGAATAAGCAACACGATTTTTAACCATAAAAAGACACCTCCATGCGTATTTGATAATATTGTACCAAATCCAACTTGGAGGTGTTTTTATTTAATTCTCATTTACGGGGGTCAGTGCCACATTGTTTAGAGATTTTTCATTCTCTTATTTTATCTTTTTAATAAATAATAGCTTACAGAGAACAAAGAAATCAGTTAAATGCACACTAATTATAAGTTTTCACTTTCTATGTGAATTCCCATTCTATTTAATCTTTCTAAAATCAAATTTAACATATCGAGAAGCTCATCATAGCTGAAAATACTAATAATATTAGCATACTGATTTTTCAATATTCTATAACTTTCCTTCTGCTCATCATTAAACTCATTAGTCCTCCCCATGATAATCATTCCTTTGACATTGTTAATTTTCATTTTATGAGTAAAATTCTTACTTGATAATTTACTTTGAATTTTTTTTATATTTGCTGACGAATTCTCATTTAACTCTCGCAAATAAAATTCTAATTGCATAACAGTACCAGTAAGCTCATGAGAAGGTATATAATGATCTCGATATTTTGACTTTCTAAGTAGTGATTTCTCTGGAGTTTTGATTTCGATGATATCAATATTATTAAATAAATCAACTAAAATAAAATCAACTCTTCTCCTGTTCGATAAACCAATTTCATCAATAACAAAGTGATACTGCGGATAAATAAACAATAAAATATCTAAAATTTTTAATTGCCATTCTTTCTCGTTCGCAGTTCGATTCTCTAGCATAGACTTTAATAAAGAAATCACTTGATTAAACTTATAGATTTCTGCTTCTACTATTTCTTTATCTTCTTTTTTAGAGAATAAAGTACGGGAAACTTTTAACCTACGTGTTGTTCTTTCTAGATGTTTCTCAAGTTCTTCGTCATATTTTTTTTTTAGTTCAAAGTAGCCCTCTATTTTTTCTGCAACTAATTTATCTAAATAATACCTAGCAGTAGTATAAGTTGGGAATGAATTTACTAAACTACTAAACTCATCCCAAGTAATAGTACTGATGTTTTCATCTATTAAATCTTCCTTTACAATATATACATCTTCATTAATTAATGAATCTATCTTCTTTAGGATTGAGATTTTAGAAGGATTCTTTACAAAATGTTCATGTTTTAATTTACTAGCTAATTCTTTTTCTATTTTAAAATTATGAGTTAAATCAAAAACTTCTTTATCAAAAATATAGTAATTATCTTCTAGCTTCGCAATTTTAAACGCAACATCATCTTCAGGCTCATCTACTAATTGATCTTCTAAATTCAAAAAGAAGTACTTCCCAGGTTTTAAATGATATGTATTTCTAGAACAAAACTCTCTGTTAATATTGTAAATTGAATAACTGTTATAAATAATATATAACTCCCCATTAATATCTATGCAATTAGACATTTTATTTCCCCCTAATTAATTATACTCATAATAATTTTAAACAATTAAATAAAGCGCTGTCAATACTGTTGTCATAATCTATATCCCAACTTTTTCGAATTTAAAACTGTTTTTTTTAAATATCAATTAACAACTTTCTTAATTAAACGTCCAATTATCTAAAAAAGCATCCACTAAAAATGGATGCTTTGAATAAGTCTTCGCAATAGAACGATATTAACGTTTAGAGAATTGAGAAGCTTTACGAGCTTTCTTAAGATCTGGTTTGAACAACTTTTGTTTGACTAAATTTCAAAAGTCTTTAATATCAAGCATTTCTACGCTTTTCTGAAAGTGTTATTTCAATCAATTTCAACTAATTTTATCTGAATGGTGTGAATTTTACCCCAAAATTACAAAGAATTGAGCTGATAAATACTAAAAGTTCACACGATTAATTAAATTATTTTTTGTTACGTACGTTTTTCTTAAATGATAGACCTCCTAATTTATTTCTTATAGCATTTGAACAAACCTCCGTTAGAGGTTCTCCTATTGCCTCCTTGTAATTAAATCCCAATAATTGCATAGTCTTTAAAGTATCCTTGTTAAGTAAAGCAACTAATTGTTTCATTGAATCTTCTCTCCCATCTTCAACACTAGTAAATGAAGATAGCAGAGAAATAACCCGTTCTAAAGTATTATGCAAATACTCAATATCTTTATCATCAATATGTACTTTTTCATATTCTTCTTTATATGCCTGAGCAATTCTGATTGCCTGTTCTCGTTCCGAAAGTAACTCATTTACAATTTCATCATAAGTATTTCGTAATTTATCAGCATTACGTTCTTCCTTTAATGATTGAATTTTACTATTCACTAGTGTTGTTGTTCCTTTAAATGTTAGAATTCCCAACTCAATCCCTGCTTTTACTAAAGCTTCTGTAATATATGGCTCCATGCTACACCCCTATTATTTCTTTTTTATAATAAAACAATTTTATCATAAATTCATACTTTAATAACAGTCTCTATCCTTATATGGACGGAACAGTCTATGGAGATTTAGGAAAGTTAGAAGAACTACTTGGTAAAATACTGGAAAAATTGTAAATTAGTCTACAAAAATACTTCTATATTTTTAAATATCCTAAATATCACAGAAAATTATAACTTACCAAGGTTTAAATCATAATAGATAGACAAAAAGCTTCTGAAATCTAACATTTCAGAAGCTTTTTTCTTGTCATAAAATGGCTGCAACTATTATTATCCAATACATATTATCTCTATTTATTAAAATAATTAATGATTAAGTAGTGGTCCACTAAGATGAAAATCAAAATTTGTAACATCAACTAAACCAACAACTTTGTCACTTTGATATAATTCCATCAAAAATTGTGCCATCTCTTCACTTGTGTGATATTTAGCAAAATGCTCATCATAATCATATTCTTTAGAATCTGTAGCAACTTGACCGAATTCCGTTTTTGTGGCAGCTGGAGCTAAAACCTTAGCTTTTAATTGATGTTGGTTTGCCTCTAGTTCCAATGCCAAGCCTTCTGTAAAAGCACTGACATAAAATTTACTTGCACAGTATGTAACTGCATTTGGAACCATCATGTATCCGCCTCTAGATGATAAGTTAATCAATTGAGCGCCTTTACAATCTTTATAATCTCTCACATATAGAGTTGATAGAATTGTTAAAGCTTCAATGTTTAGATGGATTAATGTTATTATCTTTTCTAAATCTTGAGATTCAACCTTATCATAATTTCCAAAACCAGCATTATTTATTAGAGTAGTAATGTGATATTTTTTCAAGCTTTCATAAAGAGCAAAAACATTACTGGACTTCGATAAATCAACAACTTTAATAACAACATCTAAATCCGGATAATGGTTCAAAATCTCTTGCTTCAATTTTTCTAGTCGTTCTTCACGCCGAGCAATTAAAATAAGATTCGTTCCTAATTTTGCAAATTGTCTTGCTGTCTCCGCTCCTATACCAGCACTGGCTCCAGTAATACAAGTATAATTCTTCGTTTGTTCCATACTATTTTCTCCTTTATAGATTGCTATTTGCATTTTTTATAAGAGTCGCTGCTCCCATTCCGCCACCGATACACAGAGAAGCGACTCCATAATTTCCTTTATTTTCAATCCACTCATAAATTAGAGTAGTCAGTATTCTGCATGGTATTACCTCCTCTCCTAGCTTTATATCCAATTCCTTTGATGTGCTATGTATTTTACATAGTAAAGTTCACTTTATGTCAAGAGAAAACTGAAAATTTTTTGATTTTTTAAAATTATGCTAAAATAATAAAAAAAGGGGGTAAATAATATGGCTCACTATTCTATTGGAGAATTTGCTAAAAAAACTGGACTTTCTATTCCCACACTTCGATACTATGAGCAAGAAAAATTGATTTACTCACACAGAGAAGAAAATAATCGTAGATACTATGATGACTCTGATATAGCGTGGACTCAATTCATTATTAGATTAAAAAAGACGGGAATGTCTATTAAAAATATGCAAGAATACGCTGACCTAAGATATAAAGGAGACTCCACAATTCCTCAACGACTTAGACTACTATTTTTTCAACTCGATGAACTCCATAAGCAACAAACTGAAATTAACCAACATATTGATTTTCTTGAAAAGAAAATTAAAACTTATTTAGGTATTAATCCTAATTAGCACCATTATTATTTTTTTTATCCAAAAAAGGGGTTGAAAATAAAATTTCAATCCCTTTTTATTATGCTATTTACTCTTATTTTCCTAAAAATTAATACAAATCAGCAAAAATAGAATTATTCATACTTATTTTTTTCATTTCCATTTTTAAGGTGTTATCACTCACATCAGTCTTTACATTTTAATCTTCTTTAATTTAGTCATATAAATTTAGTTAGATTATTTAATTTACTCTCGTTTTCTAACAATAACTGTAGAAGTGATTTTTCACGGGCAATTTCATCACCATTCTCTGCTACAACGTATTTAGCATTACCAATACTAGCCATTGGCTCCCCATCTTTATTAAGTATTGGTTTACCTTGACTTAAATAAATCAGTTTGTCAATTATTGCTAACTCATCATCACTCATAGACTGCAATCTAGATACTGTACTAGGTTCAAAAGCAAGTTCATAGTGACTTTCAATATCATCTTTATCTTCTTCCTCAACTAGCTTACCACTAGGAATATGTTTATAAAGCTGATTGATGGGATGCTTTGAATAAGTCTTCGTAATAGAACGATATTAACGTTTATTGGCTACTCCTTCGTCGCTCGCATCCACATCCGTAAGTCGCTACGCTCCAACATCCCCTGGCTAGGACTCCGTCCGTCGCATCCATATCCGTACGTCACTTCGTTCCTACGGCTATGTAAAATTGCGAACGCCAATTCTCAACAAAAAAAGCACTCTGTAAATACAGAGTGCTGAGCTCTTGTAAGTAATTCTTGTAACGTATTAACGTTTTGAGAATTGGCTAGCTTTACGAGCTTTCTTAAGACCTGGTTTTTTACGTTCTTTCATACGTGGGTCACGTGTTAATAAGCCAGCAGCTTTTAACACTCCACGGAAGTCAGGGTCAACTGTTAATAATGCACGAGCGATTCCGTGACGGATAGCTCCTGATTGACCTGTGAATCCACCACCGTTAACGTTTACTAAAACGTCGTATGAACCTAATGTTTCAGTTAAGTTTAAAGGTTGTTTGATTACTTCGTGTAAGTAAGCAAATGGGATGTATTCTTCGATTGATTTTTTGTTAATTGTAATGTTTCCTGTCCCTGGTACTAAGATAACACGGGCAGTTGAGTTTTTACGGCGTCCAGTGCCGCGGTATTGTGCTTGAGCCAATGCTTTTTCCTCCTTAGATTAGTGATTGGATGTCTACTACTGCTGGTTGTTGTGCAGCATGTGGATGTTCAGCTCCACCGTAAACATGTAATTTAGTAAATTGACGACGACCTAATGAGTTCTTAGGTAACATGCCTTTGATTGATAATTCAACTAATTTACGAGAGTTGTTAGCACGTAATTCACCAGCTGTACGAGCTGTCAATCCACCAGGGTGGTTTGAGTGGTGATAGTAAACTTTATCAGTTGCTTTTTTACCTGTTAAGGCAACTTTGTCAGCGTTGATGATGATTACGAAATCACCTGTATCAACGTTAGGTGTAAATGTTGGTTTGTTTTTTCCACGTAAAATGCTTGCTGCAACAGCTGAAAGACGTCCTAATGGCACATCAGTAGCGTCGATAACAACCCAGTTACGTTCTGTAGTGCTAGCTTTAGCCATGTATGTTGTACGCACGATTGTTTCCTCCAATTTCTTTCTTGGTATTCTTCACATTGAGTTTAACGGGGCTCAAATGTGGATCTATTATCTAGAAAATAAAATTATTTTGCTAATGCTTCTTTAGCTTTGTCTGCTAATACTGTGAAAGCAGCTGCATCGTTAACTGCTAAGTCAGCTAACATTTTGCGGTTCATTTCGATACCAGCTAATTTTAAGCCGTGCATTAATTTGCTGTAGCTTAATCCGTTTAAACGAGCTGCCGCATTGATACGTGCGATCCATAATTTACGGAAGTCACGTTTCTTTTGACGACGGTCACGGTAAGCATACATATATGATTTCATGACTGCTTGTTTAGCTGTTTTAAATAATTTTGATTTCGCTCCGTAGTAACCTTTTGCTAATTTTAAAACGCGGTTACGACGACGACGAGTAACTGTTCCACCTTTAACACGTGGCATAATTAATTCCTCCTTGGTCTATCAGTCTCTTGCGACTGTTTGAAAATGTAATAGTTTGCGTGCTGAATTAACGCATTTGACTTAATTGTTGTTTAATACGTTTGATGTCAGTAGCGTGAACCATTGTTTGTTTACGCAAGTGACGACGTTGTTTTTTAGTTTTGCCATGGAAACGGTGGCTTGTGAAGGCTTGAGAACGTTTTAATCCTCCACCACCTGTACGTTTGAAACGTTTAGCTGAACCACGGTGTGTTTTTTGTTTTGGCATGAGACTTTCCTCCTGTTACTTTTTTACTTATCATTCTTAGGTGCTAACATCAAGAACATGCTTCGTCCGTCCATTTTAGCCTTTTGTTCAACTGTCGCGATTTCAGAAACTTGTTCTGCTAAACGCTCGAGAACTTTTTGACCAATCTCTTTATGAGTAATGGCACGACCTTTGAAGCGAATGCTTGCTTTGACTTTATCACCTTTTTCAAGGAACTTGATCGCCGCTTTTAACTTCGTATTAAAGTCGTTCTCATCAATTGTAGGGCTTAGACGCACTTCTTTGATATTGATGACTTTTTGGTTTTTGCGAGCTTCTCGTTCTTTTTTCTGTTGTTCAAAGCGATACTTACCATAATCCATGATTCTGGCAACTGGCGGTTTTGCGTTTGGCGAAACTAATACTAGATCAAGTCCAGCTTGTTCTGCTAAACGTAAAGCATCGTTTTTCGTTTGAACACCAATTTGTTCACCGTTATTGTCAATAACACGTAACTCACGAGCGCGAATTCCATCATTGACCATCATATCTTTTGCTATGATATTCACCTCCAAGAATTTTTGAGAGAAAAAAAGCAAAAAAGCAACGGAAGTAATAGAATACTCCCGCTGCCAATGTCTTTTTAAAACTTGAACATTTCCTATCAGCCCAAGGACCAGTGTCAACTTAGGCGAGAAGCGGGATGCTTCTGCTTGTTTTCTCAACTCCAATAGTCTACCAAATAATAGAGAATCTGTCAACACATATCCCTTTACAGGTCACTATTAATTTTTCCTTTTAGTAGAATACAGTATTCCCTCAAATTCGTCAACAAATCTACTCTCTTTTCGTGTTTTTCTCTAGCGTGAGGAGTATAATATAGGTGAAAATTTGAGAAAGGAGGTGTACGCTATGGGACTTCCGAATTTTCAACAGTATTCTCTCACGAAACACTTTAAACAGCGAGCCCTCGAACGCTTTGGTATCCCCGAAGAGAAATGCCTCAAGTGGTTTCGAGTTCAGGCACAAACCATGGAGTTATGTGACAATCCGAAAAATCAAGATCCACATCAACAACGATTTCAGAATGCAGATAACATCATCATGATTTGTAACACGGAAAACCGAACTGCTCGTACTTGTTTTTCAGGTGTGTCTTGTGACAGGTTACTGTATGAACAATTTCAAGCAGACCGTAAACAGTTGATTGCTACTTACCGAACGGAACTTGTCGGCAAGGAATCCGACGACATTTTGCAGTCGCTTGAAACGTTGCTTCGCATGACAAACGAAGCACGGTTAAAATTGTCAGTCGTTTCAACCGAGTGGATGAAAGACTTTAATACTTCTCTTCAACAGTTGCAGTCTAGTGTGGAGACCATGCAACAGCATTTAAATTTGTTCAATTAGGCTAATAAACTCTACTCTTTATTATTCTAATTAAGCAACATGGGTGAGCCGATGTCGACTCACCCTATTTAAATAGTTGTATATCTATTGATTTCTCAGATTCCTTACGTTTTTTTAAAATCAATCAATTAGTAAGTGCGTCAACCTCTGCTGTTTGAGAGAGAACGCTGTTATTTTGAATATTCCTCAAACCAGTCTGTAATTGCTTTTAGACGTGCTTGACGAAGGTTTGGTAATCCTTGACGAGATAGTCCGTGGCTAGACTGAGGGAATAGAATCATTTTTGTTGGCACGTTGTTTTTACGCATGGCCATATACATTTGCTCCCCTTGCTCTTGTGGGCAACGTAAGTCACTTTGTCCGTGTAAAACAAGCAATGGTGTCTTCGCATTTTTGGCATGAGCTACTGGTGACATTTCCCATAAACGTTCTGGGTTGTTAATGTCATCAAGCAATTGTTTTTCCACGAAGAATGGGCCGATGTCGCTAGTGCCGTAGAAGCTAATCCAGTTACTGATAGAGCGTTGTGTAACGGCTGCACGGAAACGGTCGGTGTGCGTTACGATCCAGTTCGTCATGAATCCACCGTAACTTCCCCCGGCAACGTATAATTGGTCCACGTCGACTTCAGGGTGTGTTTCTAAGATATAGTCTACTCCCAACATTAAGTCGTCGAAATCGTGGTTACCGTAATCGCCAAGAATACTCTTCACGAAGTCTTGTCCGTATGTGTTACTTCCGCGAGGGTTAATCATAATCACGCCGTAGCCTTTTGCAGCGAGTGCTTGCATTTCATGGAAGAAACTTTCGCCGTAAGCCACTTGTGGTCCACCGTGAACATAGAGAATTGCCGCGTGCTTGTCTGTTTTTTCTACTGGTGACATATACCATCCGTGGATATCCCAGTTGTCGTATCCTTTATAAGTGAAGCGTTCAGGCGTTGTAACGATATGCTCAGCTAAGTACGCTTCGTTTGGATTATAAAGGTCTGTGATTTCGCCTGTTGTTAGATTTAAGCGCGCTAATACGCTTGGTACCGTTGTGGTTGAGTACGTGATGAATAACTCGTCTTCAGAGATGATCGTTGCTCCTGTTAGGTGTAAGAGTTCATCGAAGATTTTTTCCACTCGTCCGTCTAAATACAAACGGTAAAGAACAGTTCTACCTTCAACGCTTGCGCACGCTAAGAAGCTTTCTTCGTCAAACCATTGTGGCTCAACTCCTGTCACGGCTTGTTGGAAATCCGCCACGAGCCAGTCGCCCCATTCCACATCAAGGTCGGCTGTTAAGTTTAAAATATGGCCTTCCGCATCTGGTTTGCTGTCGAAGTTCACGATTAAGTCTGCTTGCGTTACAAATCCGTGCTCTCCTGAACTATATTGCAAGACTGCTCCGCCTTTTGCATCTAACACATAGCGATAAGACTCATCTGTTCCTGCTTCAAGAATCGGATGAATGTCGCCTGTTGCAACGTCCACGTAGCACGCTTCTGCACTGTCTAATGTCCAGCGAACGTTTGATAAATCGCGGTCCACTACAAGTGTTGTCCCATTATGCAATACATCGCGAAGTACGATAGATTCTTTTGATTCGAATAGTGTTGTTACTTCTTTTGTAGCAACGTCCACTTTTTTGATTTGTGTCACTTCGTCGTTTGGTAAGAATGTTCCACCGTCAAAACGATACGTTGTTTTTTCAACGACGATTGGTTGAGGGAATTCTTCTTTCTTCTCTTCTTCCTCTGGTTTTGTAGTTTGAAAGACGATAGACTTGCTATCTTTTGCCCACACGTAGCTAGACACACCTTTTTTCTCTTCTGTTAAGGCAATAGCTTTCCCACCTTGAACCGATTGGATTTTTAGTTGAGGCGTCTTTTCTTCCCCTGCATTGCTGATGAAGCTAATCCATTTCCCGTCTGGAGAGACTTTCAGCGATGAATTCACTGTTCCTTCGTCTCCATACGCCACGTTGCCGTCAGCTGTGTACTTATAGATAGCTGTCTCGTACGTATTTTTCTTTTCGTTCATTTTTGTTTCTGTAAAAAAGAATGCATCTCCTGCGACAACAGGTTGCCCTACATTTTTCAACTCGAATAAATCTTTTTGTTCGATTTTCTTCATTCAAATCACTCCTTTTCAGTGTGTACCTTTCTAGTCTACTCTCATAATGGAAGTTTTGCAACGTCAAAAAAGCGTGACACTAGGAATTCTAGTATCACGCTTTGTGTTAGTTATGAATTAATCTTCTTCTTTTTTACGAGAAGTCGCTACAAGGCCTAATGAAGCTAAAATGCTAAGAGCCGCCGCATTGAAGATTGCAAACTCATCCGTTGTCCCCGTATTTGGTAATTCTGTTTGAGTTGTTTTCTCAACAGCTGGTGCTACAACCATTTGCTGTGGAGCTTCTTGTTCTGGCTCCACTGGTTTAGCTGGATCAGCCGGTTCAACTGGTTTAGTAGGTTCCTCAGGTTGCGCTGGATTTTCAGGCTTCGTCGGTTCATCAGGTTTAACGGGATCCACTGGTGCCGGCGTCACTGTTGCTGTGTAGCTTGCTTTTGCAACTGTTCCATTCATATCCACACGTTGAATCGTTACCGCTGGCGTTTCGCCAGTAAAGCTCGTTTCTGGAACAAAGGTAATCGTTCCGTCCGCTGCTACGGTAAATGTTCCAACACCCGCAATGACTTTCTCAGTCGTTCCATCTTCAAAAGTAGCCGGTACGCTATCATCTAGCGGTACTTCCGCATCTCCCTCAGTAAACTTCGGTCTTCCCGTTTGAACTTTTCCTTGTTTACCAGTCGACGTTACGTCTTCTCCTGTTGGCGTCACTGCCGTCACAGTTGGTGTGTACTTCGCAGTTGCAGTTGTACCATTCTCGTCTTTCACTTGAACGGTAGCCGCATCTGGGGTTCCTACAAAATCTTTATTCGGTGTGAAGGTTACTTCACCTGTCAATGGATCAATCGTATAAGTTCCAATTTTTGCGCCATCTTTAGTTGCGTCAATCGTTGTTTCTTCTACTGCAGTTCCATTCACCACGAATTTTGCTGGTTGTTCTGCGTCCACTTTCAATGGAACTTCCGCATCTCCCTCAGTAAACTTCGGTGTGCCAGTTTGGACTTTTCCTTGTTTACCAGTTGAAGTTACGTCTTCTCCTGTTGGCGTTACTGCCGTCACAGTTGGAGTGTACTTCGCAGTTGCCGTAGTTCCATTCTCATCTTTGACTTGAACGGTAGCCGCATCTGGCGTTCCTACGAAATCTTTATTTGGTGTGAACGTTACTTCGCCTGTTAATGGATTAATCGTATAAGTACCAACTTTTGCGCCATCTTTCA
>ENA-OWND01001126-OWND01001126.1-metagenome-genome-assembly--contig:-NODE-1126-length-16889-cov-15.275395_pt1 | contig 16889 bp, 9 predicted proteins | sample MGYA00245342_ERZ651119 | MGnify/ENA primary metagenome ERZ651119 (study PRJEB26857, sample SAMEA4031756) | metagenome | biome: human; feature: oral; material: saliva | place: Philippines | collected 2014...
TCGGCCTCTCCTGCCCGAAATCCTTTGTCTGCCACACGATGAACGAAGCCTTGGCGGCGCAAGAACAAGTCGGCTTTCCGACGCTGATTCGTCCGTCTTTCACCATGGGCGGTTCGGGCGGCGGTATTGCCTACAACAAAGATGAGTTCTTGGCGATTTGCGAACGCGGTTTTGATGCGTCGCCTACGCATGAGTTGCTGATTGAGCAGTCTGTTCTCGGCTGGAAAGAGTACGAGATGGAGGTTGTACGTGATAAAAACGACAACTGTATCATTATCTGCTCGATTGAAAACTTCGACCCGATGGGCGTGCATACCGGTGACTCCATCACTGTTGCTCCTGCACAAACATTGACCGACAAAGAATACCAAATCATGCGTAATGCTTCGTTGGCAGTATTGCGCGAAATCGGCGTGGATACCGGCGGCTCAAACGTTCAGTTTGCCGTAAACCCTGAAAACGGCGAGATGATTGTGATTGAGATGAATCCGCGCGTAAGCCGTTCATCCGCGCTGGCTTCTAAAGCAACCGGCTTCCCGATTGCCAAAGTAGCGGCCAAACTAGCGGTCGGCTTTACGCTGGACGAGTTGCGCAACGACATTACCGGCGGCCGCACGCCTGCGTCGTTCGAGCCTTCCATCGACTATGTCGTGACCAAAATCCCACGTTTTGCGTTTGAAAAATTCCCTGCTGCAGACGACCGTCTGACCACGCAGATGAAATCGGTGGGCGAAGTGATGGCGATGGGCCGTACCATTCAAGAAAGCTTCCAAAAAGCTTTGCGTGGTTTGGAAACCGGCTTGTGCGGTTTCAACCCCCGCAGCGAAGACAAAGCGGAAATCCGCCGCGAACTGGCCAACCCCGGCCCCGAACGCATGCTGTTTGTGGCAGACGCATTCCGCGCGGGCTTCACGCTGGAAGAAATCCACGAGATCTGCGCCATCGATCCTTGGTTCTTGGCGCAAATTGAAGACTTGGTGAAAGAAGAAAAATCGGTTTCAGACGGCCAGTTGCAAGATTTGGATTACGCCGCTTTACGCCGTCTGAAACGCAAAGGCTTCTCTGACAAACGTTTGGCACAATTGTTGAACGTAAGCGAAAAAGAAGTCCGCGAACACCGCTACGTGCTGAACCTGCATCCGGTTTACAAACGCGTCGACACCTGCGCCGCCGAGTTTGCCACCGAAACCGCCTACCTCTACTCCACTTACGAAGAAGAATGCGAATCTCGTCCTTCCGACCGTAAAAAAGTGATGATTCTCGGCGGTGGTCCAAACCGTATCGGCCAAGGTATCGAATTTGACTACTGCTGCGTTCATGCTGCACTCGCCCTGCGCGAATCCGGTTTTGAAACCATCATGGTCAACTGCAACCCTGAAACCGTATCCACCGACTTCGACACCAGCGACCGCCTGTACTTCGAGCCGCTGACATTGGAAGACGTATTGGAAATCGTCCGCACCGAAAACCCATGGGGCGTGATAGTGCATTACGGCGGCCAAACTCCGCTCAAACTCGCCAACGCATTGGTTGAAAACGGCGTAAACATCATTGGTACATCTGCCGACAGCATCGACGCCGCCGAAGACCGCGAACGCTTCCAAAAAGTGTTGAACGACTTAGGCCTGCGCCAACCGCCCAACCGCATCGCCCACAACGAAGAAGAAGCGCTCGTCAAAGCCGAAGAAATCGGCTATCCGCTGGTCGTGCGCCCGTCTTACGTCCTCGGCGGCCGCGCCATGCAGGTCGTCCACTCCGCCGAAGAGCTGCAAAAATACATGCGCGAAGCCGTGCAGGTATCCGAAGACAGCCCCGTGTTGCTCGATTTCTTCCTGAACAACGCGATTGAAGTCGATGTGGACTGCGTTTCAGACGGCAAAGACGTCGTTATCGGCGGCATCATGCAGCACGTCGAACAGGCAGGCATCCACTCCGGCGACTCCGGCTGCTCGCTGCCGCCCTACTCGCTCAGCGAAGAAATCCAAGACGAAATCCGCCGCCAAACCAAAGCCATGGCCTACGCGCTGGGCGTGGTCGGCCTGATGAACGTACAGTTTGCCGTGCAGGACGGCGTGGTGTTCGTGTTGGAAGTGAACCCGCGCGCCAGCCGCACCGTTCCCTTCGTCTCCAAAGCCACCGGCGTGCCGCTCGCCAAAGTCGGCGCGCGCTGCATGGCAGGCATTTCCCTGCAAGAGCAAGGCGTGGAAAAAGAAGTCGTCCCCGATTTCTATGCCGTTAAAGAAGCCGTGTTCCCCTTCATCAAATTCCCCGGCGTGGACACCATCCTCGGCCCCGAAATGCGCTCCACCGGCGAAGTGATGGGCGTGGGCGCAAGCTTTGGCGAAGCCTACTACAAAGCCCAACTCGGCGCAGGCGAACGCCTGAACCCGACCGGCAAAATCTTCCTCGCCGTGCGCGACGAAGACAAACCGCTCATCGTCAAAACCGCGCAAAACTTCCAAGCCCTCGGCTACGGCGTCTGCGCCACACGCGGCACCGCCGAATACCTGAAAGAGCACGGCATCATCGTGCAGGCGGTGAACAAAGTGCAGGAAGGCCGCCCGCACATCGTGGACGCGATTAAAAACGGCGAAATCGCGCTGGTGGTCAACACCGTCAGCAGCTCAGCGCAATCCATCGCCGACAGCCACAGCATCCGCCGCACCTCCCTCACCCAACGCGTGCCGCAATACACCACCATCGCCGGCGGCGAAGCCATGAGCGAAGGCGCAAAAAGCCGCGACCACCTGGGCGTGTACAGCGTGCAGGAGTTGCATGGACGGTTGAAAAACAGAGGCTGAATCTGAATCGGGTTTAGCTTGAACAAAAGGTCGTCTGAAAATAAGACTTATCTTTCAGACGACCTTTCTCATCAAAAAACAATCGATTGCAATGGAGTGCACATGTCGGCATTACAAACACTTTTAACGTCTTTCCGCCAACAAAGCCAAACCGTCCGCGACCAAGGCACAGCCTTTGAGCATCTGATGGTCTCCTATTTCCAAACCGAACCCTGCTATAAAGAGCTGTATCAAAACGTACAGCCCTACGGTACATGGGCAGCGGAGCATTTAAACGAACTGGATTTGGGCGGGGCAACCGATGCTGGTATCGACTTGGTCGCTACCACCTTCACAGGCGAACACCATGCTATCCAATGCAAAAACTATGCACCTGACCACACGCTGCAAAAGAAAGACATAGACAGCTTCTTTACCGCATCGGGTAAAACACACTTCAGCAACCGCATTATCGTTTCTACCACCGACAAATGGTCGAAAAACGCCGAAGATGCACTGGAAGGGCAGCATATTCCTGTTTCCAAAATCACCCTGTCCGATTTGGAAAACAGCGTTATCGACTGGACGCAATACCACATCGGCGAACCGCCGAAACGCAAAAGCAGAAAATCACTCCGCCCTCATCAGCAATCGGCGTTAAACGCCGTGTCAAACGGCTTCGCACGCGGCGAAACGCGCGGCAAGCTGATTATGGCCTGCGGAACGGGTAAGACGTTCACTTCGCTGCGGATTGCCGAGCATTTGGCCGGCAAGGGTAAGCGCGTACTGTTTCTCGTCCCCAGCCTGTCGCTGCTTTCCCAAACCCTTCGAGAATGGACGCAGGATGCCGATTTGCCGCTGCGCAATTTCGCCGTCTGCTCCGATAGCGAAGTTGGCAAATATAAAAAAGACGATGACCGCGCCATCGTCCGTACCAGCGATTTGAACTACCCTGCTACCACCAACGCCAAAAGCCTGTATCAAGCGGCCAGTGTGCTGCATAACGCAGAGCACATGACCGTCGTCTACTCCACCTACCACTCCATCGATGTCATTCATCAGGCGCAGGCACAATACGGGCTGCCTGAATTCGATCTGATTATTTGTGATGAAGCGCACCGCACCACCGGTGCAACATTTGACGGCGACGACGAATCCGCCTTTGTCCGCGTACACGATTCCGGTTACATCAAAGGCGCAAAACGGTTGTATATGACCGCTACCCCACGCATCTATGGCGAAACCGCTAAAACAACAGAAGGCGTGGTTTTGTATTCTATGGACGATGAAACCCATTACGGCAAAGAATTTTTTGTCCTAACATTTTCCCAAGCCGTTTCAGACGGCCTGTTGGTCGATTACAAAGTCATCGTCTTGGCCATCGAAGAAAGCCACATCCAACGCCGTATCCAAAACCTACTCACCGACGATAACAACGAACTCAAAGTCGATGATGCCGCCAAAATTGTCGGTTGCTGGAAAGCCCTGTCAAAATACGGCTTAAGCGGCGAAGAAGGCGCGCTGTACAATCCCATGCGCCGCGCGGTCGCCTTCTGCCAAGTTATTGAAAAAGAATATAAAGGCAGCAAACACAAAGTAAGTTCCAAACTGATTGCCGAAATGTTCCAGGCCGTGATTGAAGAGTACCAGCAGGCAGAATGCACCGCCCTGCTCAAACAAAATCCCGATTTGAAACTGCCACCGCAACTAACAATGACCTGCGAAGCCGAACATGTGGACGGCGGCATGAACGCAGGTGAAAAAGAAAGCAGACTGCAATGGCTAAAAGCACCCGAAGGGCTGCCTGAAAACACCTGCCGCATCCTCTCAAATGTGCGCTGCCTGTCCGAAGGCGTGGACGTTCCCGCGCTGGATGCCGTATTATTCCTCACCCCGCGCAATTCCCAAGTCGATGTCGTGCAGTCGGTCGGCCGCGTTATGCGCCGTGCCGAAGGCAAACAACAGGGCTACGTTATCCTGCCCGTCGTTATCCCCGCGGGTGTAGAAGCCGAAGACGCATTGGACAAAAACGAAAACTACAAAGTCGTCTGGCAGGTACTCAACGCCCTGCGCGCGCACGACGATCGCTTTGACGCGATGATTAACAAGTTGGAGTTCAACGGCAAAGACACCCAGAAAATGGAAGTTATTGCCATTGCCGACAAAATCGCCCCGAAAATCAAACGCAGCAGCAAAAAAGACCAAACATTGCACGAAGCCAAAGTAGGTTACGGCATAGGCAGCCCTGCCGCGCCCACACCCGTACAAGAAACCCTCCAATTCGAAATCGGCGAAATCGAACGTGCCCTCTACGCCAAAATCGTCAAAAAATGTGGCAACCGCCACCATTGGGAAGACTGGGCGGGCGACATCGCCAAAATCGCCCGCACCCATATTGACAGCATCAATGCTATTCTAGAAAACCCTGCCAACGAAGCCGAACGCACTGCCTTCGAAGCCTTTGCTGCCGAACTGCGCGATGACCTCAATAACGCCGTCAGCGACGAAGAAATCGTCGAAATGCTGGCGCAGCACATGATTACCAAACCCGTGTTCGACGCACTGTTTTCCGATTACAGCTTCGCCGAACACAACCCCATGAGCCGCGCCATGCAGAAAGTGCTGGATTTATTGCAGCAGAAAAACCTCCACAAAGAGCGCAACACCCTGCAATCCTTCTACGACTCCGTCCACCTGCGTGCCAGCGGCATCGAAACCGCCGAAGGCAAACAAAAAATCGTCGTGGAACTCTACGACAAATTCTTCCGCAACGCCTTCCCGCGCATGACAGAACGGCTCGGCATCGTTTACACGCCCGTCGAAGTCGTCGATTTCATCATCAAAAGCGTGGAAGACGTCTTGCAGCACGAATTCAAAAGCAGCCTGCAAGACAAAGGCGTGCACATCCTCGACCCCTTCACCGGCACGGGTACCTTCATTACCCGCCTGCTGCAAAGCGGCATCATCCCGCGAGACAGGCTGCCTGAAAAATACAAAAGCGAAATCCACGCCAACGAAATCGTCCTGCTCGCCTACTACATCGCCGCCATCAACATCGAATCCGCCTACCACGGCATACTGGCAGGCAACATTGACGGGAATGTTTCAGACGACGTCCCCTACGTTCCCTTTGAAGGTATCTGCCTGACCGACACCTTCCAAATGTACGAAAAAGGCGACATGCTGGACGAAATGCTCGTGGACAACAGTGCGCGTCGCAAACGGCAGAAAGCCTTGGACATCCGCGTCATTATCGGCAATCCGCCCTATTCCGCAGGGCAGGAATCCGCCAACGACAATAATGCCAACATTGAATATCCGCATCTGGACACACGCATCCGAGAAACCTATGCCGAACACTCCACCGCTACCAATAAAAACGCCCTGTACGACAGCTACATCCGCGCCATTCGCTGGGCATCCGACCGCATCGGGCAGCAGGGCGTTATCGGCTTCGTAACCAATGCAGGCTGGGTAGAAGCCAATACCGCAGACGGATTGCGCAAATGTTTGGCAGAAGAATTTTCCAGCCTATATATCTTCCACCTGCGCGGTAACCAACGCACATCAGGCGAACGTTCTCGCAAAGAGGGCGGCAAAATTTTCGGTTCAGGCAGCCGCGCGCCGATCGCTATTTCCATACTTGTCAAAAACCCGCAGGCTGAAAAACAGGGGCGAATTTACTTCCACGACATCGGAGATTATCTGACCCGCGAACAGAAGCTGGAAACTATTGCCGAACTCGGCAGCATCAAGGGCATTACCGAACGGCAGGGCTGGCGGGAAATTGTTCCCGACGAATTTAACGACTGGCTCAACCAGCGCGACCCGAATTTTGATAATTACATCAGCTTGGGGGATAAGAAGGATAAAAAGGCTTTGGTGGTGTTTGAGAATTATTCGAGAGGTGCAGAAACAGGGCGAGATGCTTGGTGCTACAACTTTTCAGACGGCCTTTTGCGTCTGAATGTTCAGAGTATGATTGGCTTTTATAACAATGAAGTAGCACGTTTTCAGACGACCTATGAAAGGCTATCTGAAAACCAAAAAATACAGATTGATGATTTTATCGATACGGATGAAACCAAAATTAGCTGGACTTCAAGTTTGAAAGCAAATTTAGAGCGTGGGATTTTACTAGAATTTGATGAAACAAAAATTGTTGATAGTTTATATCGACCATATTCCAAACAAAGGACATATTTCAATGGCGGATTAACCCATCGTGTCGGGCAGTTACAACATATGTTTCCTGTTAATCTGGCAACTAATCAGATGATGTATTTAAGTGGCAGTGGAAATTCAGGAAAAAATTTTTCGGCTTTAATAACCAATGTGATACCGGACCTGAATATGCAACATTCGGGCGGGCAAGGCTTTCCGAAAGATTTGTATGAATTTTCAGACGGCGTAGAAATAGCCGAACGAACGAACGAACGAACGAACGAACGAACGAACGAAATTATACACCGCGAAGTACCGTCCAATATCGCCATCTGCCTCACCACGACCGGCGGCAAGGGCTTCTCTGTGCTTATCACCGACCAAATCCCCGATTTACACCTTATCGGCGACGCACAGTGCTTCCCGATGTTCCTCTACGAGACGGAGTAACCAACATGACGATTTGTATCACAGGCTTGGGCACGACCAAAGGCTTTTCCGTGCTGATGACCAATGCGATACCCGATGTCCAGTTGCAGATGAACGGGCAATGCTTTCCCATGTTCCTCTACGAAACGGAGGAAGCTTAATGGAAAATCAAGACCTGTTCGCCGCTGAAATGCCGTCTGAAAAGCAGCCAGCACAGAAAAAGCTCGTCCGCCGCTCCGCCATCACCGACGACGCGCTAGCGCATTTCCGCGAACCGTATTCCGCCGCCGATGCTGCCCGAATCGGCAAAGAAGACATCTTCTATTACATCTACGGCCTGCTGCACAGCGAAGAATACCGAGAGCGCTACGCCGACAATTTAAGCAAACAGCTCCCGCGCATCCCGCGTATGAAAACCTACGCCGATTTTGCCTCATTCAGCAAAGCGGGGCGCGATTTGGCGGCACTGCACCTGAACTACGAAACCGTACCGATGTATACGGGCGTGAAATTTTCAGGCAGCCTGAAAGGCCTGAAACTTGCCCCGCAGCAAATCATCGGCGGTGCAGACGAAGATTTCCGTGTGGTCAAAATGAAATTTGCCAAAAAAGACGATAAAACCAAAATCGTCTACAACGGCAAAATTACCGTAGAAAACATTCCCGAAGCCGCCTACGATTACATCGTAAACGGCAAATCCGCCGTCGAATGGGTGATGGAACGCCAAGCCGTGACTACCGACAAAAAATCCGGTATCACCAACGACGCTAACGACTGGGCAGCCGACACCATGCACAACCCGCGCTATCCGCTCGAACTGCTCCTGCGCGTCATCACCGTCAGCTTGGAAACGCAGAAAATTGTCCGTGCTTTGCCGAAGCTGGATATTGTGTGATTTAAAACCCAAAGGTCGTCTGAAAATAAGACTTAATCTTTCAGACGACCTTTTGCCATCCGCCTTCCAAACTGCTAAACTATTTACATTATTTTTACTTGAGACATACGCACACATGAAAGACCCAGAGCAGAGCAGCATGACCGCCCGCCGTTTTTCGTGCGTATCGATATGAATCAGGCAGCTTGAGCGTTTCAGGCTGCCTTTTCGCGTTTGAACACAAAGGAATACAAAAATCATGGATTTCAGTTGGTTGGCAGAGCCGCATACTTGGATAGGCTTTGCCACGCTTCTGGTACTCGAAGTCGTCTTGGGGATAGACAACCTCGTTTTCGTCGCCATTTTGGCGAACAAAGTCAAACCCGCCCAACGCGACCGCGCGCGCATTACCGGTTTGGGGCTTGCGGTCGTTATCCGCATCATCATGCTCGGCTTCATGGCACACATCATGACCCTGACGCGCCCGCTGTTCCACATCAGCGGGTTGGACGTTTCCGGCAAAGACATGATTATGCTCGCGGGCGGTATCTTCCTGCTCTACAAAGCCACCACCGAGCTCCACGAACGCCTCGAAGGGCATAACCAATTTGCCGTTGCCGACAGTCAGAAAAAACACGCGCGATTTTGGAGCGTGGTTGCCCAAATCCTGATTCTTGACGCGGTATTTTCCATCGATTCCGTCATCACTGCCGTCGCCATGGTCGATCACATCGTCGTCGCCATGGGTGCCGTTGCCGTTGCCATGACCGTCATGATTTCCGCCAGCAAACCGCTGACCGAATTTGTGGACAGGCATCCTACCGTCGTCATGCTCTGTTTGGGTTTCCTGCTGATGATCGGTTTTAGCCTCATTGCCGAAGCCTTCCATTTCCACATCCCGAAAGGCTACCTCTACGCCGCTATCGGCTTCTCCATCCTGATTGAAGCATTCAACCAAATTTCGCAGCGCAACAGCCGCAAAAACGACTACATCAGCAGCTCATGGCGCAAGCGTACCGCCGAGAACGTCTTGGGCATGATGGGCATACGCGAAAGCGTGCTTGCCAAAGCAGGCGACGAAGCAGAGGATGACGGGCATTTCGAGGAAAACGAAAAATCCATGATACGCAGCGTTCTGACGCTTGCCGAACGTCCCATCCTCGGCGTGATGATTCCCCGCCGCGACATTGAGCGTTTGGACATCTCCCAAAGCCGCGAAGAGCAACACGCCCAACTGCAAAACACCCCGTACAGCCGCCTGCTCGTCGTCGGTAAAGCCGGTGTGGACGAACCGTTGGGCTATATCAACAAAAAAGACCTGCTCGCCCAACTGCTCGAAACCGGCGAACTCAATATTCAAGCCGTCCTGCGCCAGCCGCTTGTCCTGCCGGACAGTGCGACCGCGTTAGGCGCGATTGAATTGTTCCGCCAAAGCAGCGCGGATTATGCTTTGGTGGTCGATGAATTCGGCGCGGTTTTGGGCATGGTTACCATGAAAGACCTGCTGGAAACCATCGCAGGCGAATTTCCCGAAGAGTTTGAACGCCAAGAAGAACCCGCTGTCCAAGAAAATGCCGATGAAAGTCTGACTGTGGACGGTTCGTTTGAATATGTCGAACTCGCGCCGCAACTGAACCTCCCGCCGCAGGAAGAAGATGCCGACTTCCACACTGTTGCCGGACTGATTATGGAAGAGCTGCAAAGCATTCCCGATGTCGGCGACTTTGCCGATTTTCACGGCTGGCGTTTCCAAGTCGTTGAAAAAGACGGTCAACGCATCGAGCGGGTACAGATCACCAAGCTGCCTGACGAAGGATAATCAAATTATCATTGTGAAATAAAAAGGTCGTCTGAAAACCTTAATTCAAGGTTTTCAGACGACCTTCTTTCATGTTTTCTAAATCAAACGCTTTTAAAACGCTTCGCCGACTTTCACGCCGCCGGCGGTGTCTTTAGGCGTGGCAAGTTGCGCGGTCATGGCTTGGGCGGCTTGGAAATCAGGCGTTTGCATCACGGCTTGGGCGGCTTCCTTGCCCAATGTGTTCGCCATGTATTGCCAGCGGCTTGCCAAATCGGGATTGACGGGGATTTGGAAGCCGTCGCGCAGTTCGTCCACGAGGTCGGGACGGTTGCAGACAAGGACGATGTCGCAGCCTGCCGTAAAGGAAGCGTTTGCACGTTCTTTGATGCCGCCCGCTGCGCCTGCGCCTTCCATCGTGAGGTCGTCTGAAAAGATAACGCCTTTAAATCCGATGTCTTGGCGCAGGATTTGTTTGAGCCATTTTTCAGAGAAACCGGCGGGATTGCCGTCAATTTGCGGATAAACGACGTGGGCGGGCATGACCGCCGCCATGCCTGCGCTGCTTAAGGCGCGGAACGGAATCATGTCGGCGGCTTCGAGTTCGGCAAGGCTGCGCGTGTCTTCGGGTTGCACCAAATGGCTGTCGCCTTCGACGAATCCGTGTCCGGGGAAATGTTTGCCGCAGGATTTCATGCCGCCCCGGTTCAGACCTTTTTGCAGGGCAAGGGCAAGTTGGGTCACGGTATCGGCATTTCGGTGGAAGCTGCGGTTGCCGATGACGGGGCATGTTCCCCAATCGAGGTCGAGGACGGGCGTGAAGGAGAGGTCTATGCCGCAGGCGGTCAGCTCCGTCGCCAATACCCAGCCGACCTGCTCGGCTTTTTCTTTGGCGGCGGCTTCGCCTTCGGTATCCCAAATCTGCCCTAAGGTGTTCATGGCGGGCAGTCGGGTAAAGCCTTCGATAAAGCGTTGTACCCTGCCGCCTTCGTGATCGACGGCGATGATGAGTTCAGGCGTGCGCAGTGCTTTGATTTCTTGAACCAGGGCTTTGAGCTGCCCGACGTTTTCGAAGTTGCGGCGGAACAGGATGACGCCGCCGATAGACGGGTCGAGCAGGCGTTGTTTTTCTTCTTCGGTCAGACAGTAGGCGGCGACGTCTGCCATAACGGGGCCGCGCGGGATGGAATGGGGAGCGTTCATTTTTGGATTCCTTAAAATGTTTTCAGACGACCTTAAAGTATCAAAGGTCGTCTGAAAACGGGAAAACACGTCAGGCAGCTTTGCCTTTTTTGTCTTTCAGTATGAAGATGAGGGCGGTCATGACGACGCCGGTGGCGAAAAAGCCCAGCCAAGCCGATTGCGTCATGCCCAACACGAGGTAGCCTGCCGCTGCCGCGCCTGCGACGGTCAGGGCGTAAGGCAGTTGCGATGTAACGTGGTCGATGTGGTTGCAATGCGCGCCGGTGGAAGACAGGATGGTGGTGTCGGAAATGGGCGAACAGTGGTCGCCGCACACCGCGCCTGCCATCACGGCGGACATACACGGGATAACCAACGATGCATCGACTTTAACCGCCATCGCGGCGGCAATCGGCAGCATAATGCCGAACGTGCCCCAGCTTGTGCCTGTGGCGAACGCCATCACGCTGGCAAGCAGGAAGAGGATGACGGGCAGGAAGCCGGGATGGATATTGTCTGCAACCAGCGTGGAGAGGTAGTCGCCGGTGTGCATTTCGCTGACGACGGTGCTGATGAGCCAGGCAAGAATCAGGATGGTAATCGCGCCGAACATCGAAGATATGCCCTGACGGACGGCTTTAGGATAGTCGGCGGCCTTGATGGTGCCGAGCGTGCAGAGGACGACGGCGAGTACGCCGCAAGTACCGCCGAACACCAGCGAAGTGTTTACATCGGTATTTTCAAACGCGCCCAAAATGCTGAAGGTTTCGCTTGCCTGCGCGCCTGTGTAAATCATGGCGGAAACGGTGGATGCGATCAACACCAAAACAGGGATAATCAGCGCGTAAACCCTGCCTTTAGGGCCGTCAGAGCCGGCGGATTCGTCATGGGTTTCCTGCAATGCCGCTTTTTCAAGGCGCGCCATCGAGCCGATGTCGAAAGAAAACCAAGCGACGACAAACACCATGATCAGGGCGAACAGGGCGTAATAATTCATCAGGCTCATGGCAACAAACACACCCATCGGCGTGTATCCGGTGATGTGGTAAGTAACGAGCAGACCTGCCAGCGTGGCGATAATCGATGCGCCCCAGCTTGAAACCGGCATCAGTACGCACATCGGCGCAGCGGTAGAGTCAAGGATATACGCCAGTTTGGCGCGGGAAACTTTGAATTTGTCGGTAACGGGGCGGGCAATCGCACCGACGGCGAGACTGTGGAAATAGTCGTCGATAAAGGTAACGAATACGAGACAGGCAGTCAGCATTTTTGCGCCGCGCCGCCCTTTGATGTGTTGCTTCGCCCAATCGGCAAACGCCTGATTGCTGCCCGAAAAGGTTAAAAGAGAAGTGAAAATACCGAGCAACAATAAGAAAATCAGGATTTTAGGTTTTCCCAGCGACCAATCGCCGTCTGCCCAAGCCAGTCCGACCACCATGTCTTTCAGGTGTGTCAGTCCGTCAATCGGGCTGCCGCCGACCAAAAAGGCAACGCCGACCAAGATACCGATGCCCAAAGACAGCAGCACGCGGCGGGTGATGACGGCAAGCGCCAATGCCAAAAACGGCGGCACGACGGATAAAAACGAATGTGAATAATCAATCAGGTGCATAATATTTTTATTAATAGGAAGTCAATCGGAGCGGAACGTTTTCAGACGACCTTTGAATGCGATTGTTGACAAAGCCAAAAGAGCAAAACCATCAAAAAACAAACAAATCAATCAGTTGCTAAAATTACAAAATACCCGCCACCTTAGGATGGCGGGTATTCTATCATTGAATGGCGCTTGCGTTGCACCTTATTGCAGGGTCAGGGCGAGGAAAAGCGTATTGCCGTCGCGCTGAACCAGCAGCGGCACATTTTTGCCCGCGCCTGCCAACGCGCTGCGGAAGCTCGATTCGTCGTTGACGCTGATTTGGCTGACAGCGAGGATTTCGTCGCCGCGTTTGAGTCCGGCACGTTCCGCCGCTCCGCTGACGCGGGAAACAATCAGGCGGCTTTTGCCTGCACCTTCATCGACGCGCAGGGTCAGTCCCGTATTATCGACGGTAAAGCCGTCCGCCGGATTTGCCTGCTGCGGCTGCTCGGTAGCGCGTGAAGACGTTTCGTTCTGCTCCGCCATGCTGCCGAGTTTGACTTTCACATTGATTTTCTCGCCTTTGCGCCATACCTCCAGCGTGACTTCCTTACCCGGCAGCATCGAGCCGACCATAACCGGTAAATCGCTGGACACGCGCACTTCTTCGCCGTTGACGCTGCGGACGATGTCGCCCACTTGCAATCCTGCCTGCATGGCAGGGCTGTTCGGCATCACTTTGGCAATCAACGCGCCGCTGGCTTTGTCCAAGCCGAACGATTTCGCCAGATCGTAAGACACTTCCTGAATAATCACACCCAACTGACCGCGCTGAACCTTACCGCTGGTTTTCAACTGCTCGGCAACATTCATCGCCACATCAATCGGAATCGCGAAGGAAATGCCCATAAATCCGCCGCTGCGGCTGTAAATTTGGGAGTTGATGCCGACTACCTGACCTTTCAGGTTAAACAGCGGGCCGCCGGAGTTACCCGGATTGATGGCAACGTCGGTTTGGATGAAAGGCGTGTAGCTTTCGTTCGGCAGGCTGCGGCCTTTGGCGGACACGATGCCTGAAGTAACGCTGTTGTCAAAGCCGAACGGCGCACCGATGGCGGCAACCCACTCGCCCGGTTTCAAATCTTTCGGATTGCCGATTTTGACGACGGGCAACTCTTCCGAAGCGTCAATCTTCAGCAGCGCGACATCGGATTGCGTATCCGATCCGATCAGTTTGGCAGTGTATTCGCGTTTGTCGTTGAGCAGGACTTTGATATTGCCCATGCCGGCGACGACGTGGGTATTGGTCAGGATATAGCCGTCTTTACTGATGATGAAGCCGGAGCCGAAGTTCAAATCCTCGTCGGCAGACTGGTCTTCCGGCATATCGGGCATATTCGGGACAAGGCGTTTGAAAAACTCGTAAAACGGGTCGTTGTCAGGGAACTGGCTCAAATCCATGCCCTGCTCTTCAGACTGCCCGCTGCCTGCGGAGCGTCTCGCGGGAGAAGCTTGGATATTGACCACCGCCTGACCTTCGTTTTGCACCAATTGTGCGAAATCGGGCAGCAGCATACCGACGCTGCCGTCATCTTTGGAAGGTTCTATTCTTTGTACGAATTCTTCGCTTTTACTGCCGCCGCCAAAGAAGCTGCTGATTTTGTCACAGCCGCCCAAGGCCAGCGCAGAAGCCGTTACCAAAGCAAAGTATCTGTATTTGTTCATTTTTTCGCGCACCGCGTTTCCTTTTCCGAATAACGGATTGTGTTCTTGCATCTTAAAAATAGGGGGTCGTCTGAAACTTTTATCGTTTTCCAACCCGATAAGGTCGAATTTTACCTTTTGCCCATATTTTTTCAAGCATTTCATTTTAAATAAAAAAATGCCGTCAGAAATTTTAACCTGATAGAAAGGTTGTTTTGTTGATTGTTTACAATTTATCAATGTTTACATCAACTTCGCACCATATTCGCACAAATCATTAATGATGCACTTCCCGCATTGCGGCTTCTGCGCCTTGCAGGTGTAGCGTCCGTGCAGAATCAGCCAATGGTGCGCATCCATCAAAAACTCTTTCGGCACAAAGCGCATCAGCTTGTCTTCCACCTCGCGCACATCCTTGCCCGGCGCGATTTTGGTGCGATTGGACACCCTGAAGATGTGCGTATCGACCGCCATGACGGGATGGCCGAACGCCGTGTTCAACACCACGTTTGCCGTCTTGCGCCCCACGCCCGGCAACGATTCCAAAGCCTCGCGGTCTTCCGGCACTTCGCCGTTGTATTTTTCCAGCAGGATGCGGCAGGTCTGCATGATGTGTTTGGACTTGGTTTTATAAAGCCCGATGGTTTTCGTGTACTCCATCACGCCGTCCAAACCCAAATCCAACATCGCCTGCGGCGTATTGGCAACCGGAAACAGCTTTGCCGTCGCCTTATTCACGCCCACGTCGGTCGCCTGCGCCGACAGCAAAACGGCAATCAAAAGCTCGAAGGGTGAATTGAAATGAAGCTCGGTGGTCGGATGGGGATTGGCAGCGCGGAAACGCTCGAAAATTTCTTGGCGGATCTGTTTGTTCATGGGGGTACGGGTAGGATTGGTGTGTGTCTTTATCGTTTGCCCGATTATAACGCAAAAGGTCGTCTGAAAACGCCAACCGCTTTTTCAGACGGCCACTTAATATTCCCGGATCCCTATTCTTACGTTATATTCCATCCCTTTTAAAAATGAAGGTCGTCTGAAAATATGTTGGGCAAACTGGATACTTGGCTGATGGAACACCCGAAACGGGATGATTTGCACGGCTGGCGGCGTTTTGCGGTCGAATTTTGGTTTTTCGGACTGAAAGAAGCGCGCGCCTGTTTGTTTGCAGGTTTGTTTTTCATCGCCATGTTCCTGATTCCGAAAACAGGCTGGCTGGGGATTTCACGCTATGACCTGCTGCTGATTTTTGCAGTTTCCGTGCAAGCTGCGATGCTGTATTTCAAGCTGGAAACGTGGGACGAAGTGAAATCGATTACGCTTTTTCACTTGGTGGGTTTTGCTTTGGAGTGGTTCAAAACATCGGGCGACATCCAGTCTTGGAGCTATCCGGACGAGGCATACACCAAAATCGGCGGCGTGCCGCTGTTTGCAGGCTTTATGTATGCGGCGGTCGGCAGCTACATCATTCAGGCTTGGCGGCTCTTTAATATCAGAATCAAAAGCCATCCGCCGTATTGGTTGAGCACATTGTGCGCGCTGGCAATTTACGTCAATTTTTTCACTCATCACTATCTCGGCGACTACCGCTGGTATCTCGCCGCATTCGCGCTCGGGCTTTATGCGCGGACAACGGTTTTATACACGCCCTATGACACTACCCGAAAAATGCCGCTCCTGCTGTCTTTCGTCCTGATCGGTTTTTTCATTTGGCTGGCGGAAAACTTAGGGACTTTGTTCGGCGTTTGGCGTTATCCCAACCAAATCGGCGCATGGGCATCGGTACACATCAGCAAATGGAGTTCGTGGGCCCTGCTGGTGATGATGACGTTTACCATCGTGGCGAATTTAAAACACGTCAAACACACCATCAGCGTTTCTAAAGACTAAGGAATGCCGTCAGACAAATACCGATTTCCACACGGTCAATCGTCAGAGCGTGCCGTATTATCCCCTTCCCCTTTTCAGACGACCCTCATCCCATTAAACTAAACCTCCATATTTAAAGTCCACCCAACGGAGAAATCATGAATCAAAAAATCAAAGCCGGCATCGTCGGCGCAACAGGCTACACTGGCGTAGAACTGCTCCGCCTGCTCAGCACGCACCCCAATGTCGAAGTAACCGCCATTACCAGCAGAAGCGAAGCAGGCATTGCCATTGCCGATTACTTTCCCAGTTTGCGCGGCATTTACGACTTAACCTTCCAAACGCCGGACCAAGCCCGACTGGATCAATGTGATGTCGTGTTCTTTGCCACGCCCAATGGCGTCACTATGAAGGAAGCACCCGCGCTTCTGAACCAAAACGTCCGTATCGTCGACCTATCCGCCGACTTCCGCATCCAAGACATCCCGACATGGGAACAATGGTACGGTATGC
>ENA-OWND01001129-OWND01001129.1-metagenome-genome-assembly--contig:-NODE-1129-length-16855-cov-7.935595_pt1 | contig 16855 bp, 10 predicted proteins | sample MGYA00245342_ERZ651119 | MGnify/ENA primary metagenome ERZ651119 (study PRJEB26857, sample SAMEA4031756) | metagenome | biome: human; feature: oral; material: saliva | place: Philippines | collected 2014...
CGCTACGCCTTCGATGAAACGTCTGCACATCTGCTCAACAATCGAACAAAATCAGGCAAAGAGTCTAATGACCGATTCGGGTTCAATAGCATAGAAAAAAAACAAGCACATAATAAAGTTCTGACAAATTATTTTGCTGTTTGGCATATTAATTGTACCTTTGTAAGCAACTAATTAAAAAGAAAAGTTATGGAAGTAAAGATTACAAGTGATAATTTTGAGAGTTATAAGAATGGCGAATTACCATTCGTAGTTGACCTATGGGCAACATGGTGCGGTCCATGCCGTATGCTTGGTCCTATCGTCAGCGAGTTGGCAAACGATTATGATGGCAAGATCGTCGTTGGCAAGTGCGATATTGAAGAGAACGAAAGCATACCAATGGAGTATGGCGTTCGTAATATCCCTACACTGCTTTTCTTCAAAGGCGGTGAACTTGTTGACAAGTTTGTAGGTGCTGCAAATAAGGCAACACTGAAAGAAAGATTCGACAAGTTGCTCGGTTAAGGCTTTAAAAACAAAATCATATAAGTAAAAGAGGATGTGTCTGCATTGATACATCCTCTTTTTTTTCGCAAAGCCCACCGACAAGGATATTACAGGTGAGCAGCGCCGGTGTCTCCTCGTAAAAGCCCGCGAACGTTTACTTTGGTCCGGACATCCTGCCGACGTTTGCCATGACGTTTACCGAACTCCGTCATTTGTCGGGACAGCGTAGGGGCGTGATTTATCACGTTCCGCCTCCAGCGTCAGTCATTTACGTCAACCGTTTGCGTTATTGTCCGTTTCCCTGGGAATGCGGAACGTGATAAATCACGCTCCTACGCCTGACGGAATATTATAAACGACGGATTATGCTAACTACTCAATGACAGTATCAGTTGAGAGTGATAACCTGTCCTTCACCTCGATACAGCTTAACAGGACCGTCGAGCAGGACGGCAATGACGGTTACATTCTCATCCTGCACCTCTTCCGGCACATCAATATATACTATACCCGGCAGAGAACTCCAGTAAGGCTTGTCATATAGCTTCCAGTTGAGCATCGTACCGTTGCCGACGACCCACACGCGATTCACCTTATTAATAATGCCACGCAGGGCAACATCGGCACGAACCTTATTAGGTATATAAAGGTACAGGATGTTGCCTTCTTTGTTCAATGTCGTATATCCGTCAGTGAAATGTTCCTTTGGCAATCCGGCGCGGGTGCCGTAAACAGCTTCCTTATGCTTGTTTGTCCATCTGCCGAACTCCTTCAATATCTTCACTTGCTCCTGCGGAATTGTTCCGTCCGCCTTAGGACCGATGTCAAGGAGCAGGTTTCCTCCATTGCTCATACAATCACAGAAAGTACGCACAAGCTGATGTGGTGTCTTGTAATTTCTGTCCGTAGGCTGATATCCCCACGAGTCGTTCATTGTGTAGCACAGTTCCCAGTACTTACTTTCAGGGCGAACAACCGGTATGCCCTGTTCCGGCGTGGCATAATCGCCATATCCCTGAATACGCGAATTGACGATACACTGCGGATTGGAAGAACGAAGAAGGTTGATAATTCCTTTAGAGTCCCAGTCTTCTGCTGTCTGCTCCCAATCGCCATCAAACCAATACAGGTCGGGCTTGTAATTGTCGTTGAGTTCCTTTAACTGCGAGAAATTGAACTTACAGAACCTTTTCCAGCGTGCGGAATCATCTTTTATATTATAACGGGCGAATGTCTTTGTCTTGTTGGGATAGTCTTCGTGGCTCCAGTCAAGCAGCGAATAATAGATGCCCAAATGCAGATTATTACGTTTCTTCACCTCATTGACAAACGGCGTTAGTACGTCACGCTTGGTGGCAGAGCATTTCCTTGCACTTAAATCACCCGCCTTCGTGTCCCACAGAGCAAAGCCGTCATGATGCTTAGAAGTGATAACGGTATATTGCGCCCCACTCTGTTCTATCAAGTCGACCCACGTCTTTGGATCATATTTGCTTGCCGAAAAACCTTTTGTCTGCTGCATATACTCATCGTAAGGCAGGTAATTGTTGTAGAACGACCAACTTTCCGACACTCCACGCACAGCATATATGCCCCAATGGATGAAGATACCCAACTTAGCATCGGCAAACCATTGCATTCGTTGCTCATAGGTATCTTGGCTTTCACCTGTCAAACGTGTTTCCTGAGCGGTGCCTGATGCGACATTAATTATCAGCAAGGCAAAAGAAAAAAGAATCTTTTTCATAAAAATATGTTTTTATTCTACAGTGACTAATCGACTTCCGTCATCTACTTCCTTGATGTTTACAATAACAGCCTCCTCCGGCAAGACATCCTCAATGAGTTCGGGCCATTCGATGAAACAAAGGTTGCCACTGCCGAAATAGTCCTCGCCACCCATATCGTAAAACTCATCGAGTTTCTTTATACGGTAGAAATCGAAATGATATAGCGGCTTGCCAGTGCCCGTAGTGTACTCATTCACAATGGCGAAAGTGGGCGATGTGATGACATCCTCCACCCCTAACTCCTCGCAGATAGCTTTGATGAATGTCGTCTTGCCTGCCCCCATACTGCCATAGAAGGCAAATATCCTGCGCTCGCCGATACTCTCGACAAACTGCCTGGCAGCGCTACTGATTTCTTCAAGTGATTGTATTTTTATTTCCATTGTATTGTTGTTTTATATTGTTATCGTTTTCTTGGTGTCATAGTGACAAGCGGGACGAGCATCTCCTCCATTGATATTCCTCCATGTTGGAACGTGTCCTTATAGTAACTGACGTAATAGTTGTAGTTATTCGGGTAGGCAAAGAATGCATCGCCCGTAGCAAAGACATAAGATGTCGATATGTTTGGCGACGGCAATTGCGCCTTGCGAGGCTCCTTTATCGTAAACACTTCCTTTGTATTATAGCTCAGGTTTTTACCCAGCTTATAGCGCAGATTGGTATTGGTGTTCCTATCTCCGATAATCTTCACCGGCTTTGACGCACGTATACTGCCGTGGTCGGTCGTGATGATAATCTTATAGTCGCTCTGCGACAGCCATTTGAATAGCTCTGCGAGCATGGAATGGCGGAACCACGACAGAGTGATCGAACGATAGGCGCTCTCATTGTTTGCGAGCTCGCGCACCATCTTCGATTCTGTGCGGGCATGTGACAGCATGTCGATGAAGTTCACCACGAGCACATTCAGGTCGTAATGCTTCAAGTCTGCCAGCTTTGCAATGTACTTCTCAGCTGCCTGCGAATCGTTAACCTTATTATAACAATAGGTATCTTTCCGCCTGAATCGCTCTATCTGTGTCTGGATCAACGGTCCCTCGTTCAAGTTCTTTCCCTCTTCTTCATCCTCGTCGACCCACAGTTCAGGAAACATCTCCGCGATCTTATTAGGCATAAGTCCCGAGAATATGGCATTGCGTGCATACTGAGTAGCCGTCGGGAGAATGGTGAGATACATGTCCTCATCAATGTCAAACATATCTCCTATCTCCTGCGACAACACTCGCCACTGGTCGAAACGGAAGTTATCGATGACAATGAGAAATACCTTATCGCCGGCATTGAGCAGAGGAAACACCTTATTCTTGAAGATGTCAGGGCTCATAGTAGGTCGGCTGCCACCAACGAACGTCTGCGGATTGACCCAGTCCATATAGTTTTTCTTTATGAATTTCGCAAATGCGATGTTTGCTTCTTCCTTCTGCATGTTCAGCATTTCCGTCATCTGCGAGTCTGTAGACGACAGTTCCACTTCCCAGCGAACCAGTTTTCGGTATATCTCCTTCCAGTCCTCAATACTGTCGCAATCAGCTATCTGCATCGAAATCTGCATAAATTCCTGTTGATAGCCGCTCTGCGTCACCTCTGTCACAATCTCCTTGCGATGAATATTCTTCTTCAGCGTGAGGAGAATCTGGTTAGGATTAACCGGTTTGATAAGGTAATCGGCAATCTTCGAGCCTATCGCCTGGTCCATTATATCTTCCTCCTCGCTCTTTGTGACCATCACAACAGGCGTGGCAGGCTGTATGTTCTTTATCATCTGCAGGGTCTCAAGTCCCGTCAGTCCGGGCATCATCTCGTCCAACAGGACAAGGTCAAAGGTCCGCTGCTGACACTGTTCAACAGCATCAGTGCCATTGCTGACCGTTATGACCTCATATCCTTTCTTCTGAAGAAAAATGATATGTGCCTTCAGCAACTCTATCTCGTCATCTGCCCAAAGTAATAATCCGTTGCTCATTTTCAGAATCCTTCCAATTCAAAATATTCGTCGTCTGTTCCTTCCTCGCTCTTATCATCAACAACAATTGTTGTGGAATCATCATTGCCGGTAGCGTTCTCACCTTCGTCAATTATAATCGTTGTCTCATCAGGGTTCTCCGGTGTGTCATTGTTATTAGGGTCAATGATTATGATTGGCTCGTCGGCAGGTTGCACAACAGTTGCGTTCTGCTGCTGATCATCAATTATCACGGTGTTATCATCATCGGCAGGAGTCACTTGATTTTCCTCCGGCACTGATATCTCTACGTTTTCCGGTGTGACAGGAGTTTCTTCATTTTCCTGGATAATAACGCCCTCTTCAATAGGAGAAATATCGTTTTCTTCGATCATAATTGTATTCCCGCCCTCTGATACGCCAGTCTCTTCATCGTCGTTTGCATCGCCGGTCTGCTCATTGGCAGACTTCTGCAGTATTGGACTGATATTTCCCGGTATAGACCCGCCGTCGTCCATTGCACGCCCTGTGTCCGATGGCTCGTATAGACGTTGTGAAGAACCTGCATCTACAGGTGCAAAGTTCTCGGCGTAGAACTTCTCATAATCATCGTAACTTTTGCTTACTCCGAGCAACTCCTTATTCTGCAAACTGATTATATATGTGCGACTTTTGCCAAGTCGCTCTAAAATATTATCCTGCCTATAGAACTGATAAGCGTACTCGTAAGCTTCTTCATAATTATTGAACCCACTTACCTTCATCACGCGCAATCCATCTTGATCCTCTATCTCGAGGTCGAAATTGCGTACCATGTAACTTGTGAAGTTATATCTCGCAAGTTCGTAGAGCAGATGATTTTCGTTTACAGAATCCGGCTGATATGCAATGATGAACACGAAATCGATATTCTTGTCGGCGACAAACTGACGTGCAGCAATAGAATCACTATCGTTCATCACCTCAGCACGTCGTGCCCACACATCACCAATATCAAACCGACCGCCACGCAGTTTCTTTCCTTCCTTCACGCCGTTGACAATCATTCCTGCCATAGTGGCGAGATTACTCTGTGGGAAATCCTTCACCACCGTATGCATATCGGCAAGACATCCGTCGCCATCACCGTCATTAAGTTTATTCAAGCCACTGATGAACACGAACTTATCGCGGTTAGCACCAAGTGGGAAACGCTCTTTTGATAGTCCGACGTTTGTTCTGACCTCATTGTGACGGTTTGCCTTGAACGCCTCGTATGTAGAAGCATAGAGAGAATCCTCTATATGAATGCCGAACTTCTGATTTTCCGTATAGTAAGGGTCGGTCAGCAGAGTGGTCCATTTACTTTCAGGATATGTCGTTTTCAGTTTGTCGATATATCCCTGAGCCACACCAGGCTGTTCCATACGCGAATATAACAGAAACATATGATAGTAGGCATCTTCCATTTTCTCAAAGCTTTGATACTCTGTCTCGAGGCGCTGGAACTGTTTCTCCGAGAGCTTCAGATTATCAAGTTTATCCTTGAAAATCACTCCTGCATTATACAATCCGTTCATGATAATGTCGTTCGACTCTGCTATCTGCTCTTCAGTGAATGGAATCTGAGCAAGATAATACTCACGTCGGTGTGGGTCATTTGCCAGACTGTCAGCCTCTCCTTGCTTGTCTAACGCATCGTCTGCAACAGCGACAGAGTCGCTCTGTGTCTCCGAAAGCTCCGGTTCTACGGCTTTATCGAAGTTCACCACGGTCTTGTTAGCGCGCTGCCAATGGTCAACATTCTCACGCTTTCCCCATTGTTTTGCGAAGGCTGTCTTACCTTGGTTTATCGTCATCTGGTTATAGAAATACCACGTAGCACTGTTACCTTGGGTTGTCGGACGCGGAGCGTTGGTATTATTTCGTGCCGGCATACTGTTGGCTCTCTGCTGACGTTCGGCGTTGACAATAGCCTCTTTGTCTTTTTCCTCCTTTTCTTTCTTCTTCAGAGCGTCGATGACACGGTCGATGGCTGCATTGCGTTCCTTCTCGCTCATCCGAGCCAACGCCTGCAGAGAGTCCTGCAGATGCACCGCTTCCGTATAAGGCACCAGTTCATCAAGTTTCTTCGAGCGGTCAGACAGTTGCTTGTAATCCTTGCGGTCCTTATCAAGCAGTCCAATGGCTTCACCATAGCATCTACCCGCATCGGCATACTTTTCCTTCTCCCAATAGATATTGCCCAACTTCAATAGCAGCACTCCTTTCTCTATTCCATTACGAGTAGACTTGACATTCCCTTTTTCGTAAGCCGAAATGGCATTGAGCGTGTCGCGCTGAGCGAGGAAGATATTGCCGATGGCATAATATAACTGGTCAAGATAATCCTTGTTGTTATCACTTCGTGCCATACGCCTTAGCTTCGAAATCATCTGTTTCGACTGCCCTGCAGCCATCACTTCTGTCATTGCTATACGTGCGTTGAACTCCAGTTCGTATGGCGGATTCTGCCTTATCACTTTCTTATACGCCTTGTACGCTTCCGCTTTCATGCCCTGCTTCTCATAAAGCTGACCGAGCAGGAACCACTCACGAGCTTTCTGCTTCTTGCGCATCTCGTGTTTTATGACCTTCTGCAAATAAGGTATAGCCTTGTCGTACTCACCAAGATGTATGTAATAATCGGCAAAGGTATAGTCCCATTCCTTACGTGCGCTCCAATGGATAGAGTCGCGCTGCATATTGTGAATCACATCCTCTGCATCATACATCCAGTTTTCTTCTATGTAGGCTTTTGCCAGCCACGCCCTTGCCTTTGAGTATATAGCGGGCTGTGTATGATACAGACGACTCATATAACTGAACGTTGCTGCCGCAGCATCAAAGTCGCCTTTATAGAACTGCGACCGTCCCATGAGCATCCACGCCTTCCATAGCATCGGGTTATACTCCTTGCGTCCGAGCCATTCTATGTCTTTCTCTGTCTTTCTGCGCTTCTTTGTCCATTCAGGTTTTTTCTTTATCGAATGGAGCTTTATCGCTTTCTCACTCTTCTCTATGGCTTTATCAAAGTTGCCCGAACCTAACGTACGACTGTTCTTGTTGCCAACAGTATAAAGCGGAATAATCTCCGTGAAGTTATCTTTATTTCCTTTTTCCTTTTCCAGCGAGCCATCTATATAAGCCAGCGTGCCGTTGTAATATGTGTTGTAACGAGCATTGAACGAATGCCAGAATCGCGACTTGGCATTGTTCTTATGCGTAGAGCACGCAGAAATGATGATGACAACCGCCACCATAAGTATCGGAATGATATGTCTTACCCGTATTTTCACTCAATAATCAAACGGTTGTTTAGTGAAATTATTGTGGCAACGCATTCTTTTTCCACTTCTATGCCGATATACTTTCTCACTCGCCGGCAAGCATTATGTAATCGTCTTTTATCTGGTCAGGCATTGCCACGTCGCGCAATATAAGGCTACGGTTCCATGCTTTCACCTCCTCGGGGTGCATTGTCATCATAACCTCACGAAACTCCTCTGCCTCATCGTCGGTAAAAGAATCGGAAGTGCGTCCTTTATAGCGGTCGAGTTCCTCGTCATCGAAATACTCCACAGGCTTTGTCGCCGCCTCCATCATACAGTTCTGCTCACATGAAAGGTCGAAGCCCGTGCATGAAGTACAGTCTTTGCCTATCTCTATATTATCGCTCTTATCCCAAAGTATTGATGCCCCGGCAGCGACAGTGCCGATGACAACGATTGCTACAATGAATATCCACATAACTTTAAATGTTCCCAGAAGCGCGGATAAGACTTGCTTACCACCTCGGGATTGTTTATCTTTATACCATTTATCTTCAGTGCCAATGGCGCGAAAGCCATTGCCATTCGATGGTCTTCGTATGTATCTATAGGCTCAAAGGTCGGTTCACAGCGCTCACCGTCCCAAATGAGCTCATTATCGTTCTTCGAATATACGACGAAACCCAGTTTGCGCAATTCGGTCTTCATGGCTTCTATCCGGTCGGTTTCCTTTATCTTGAGTGTTGACAATCCTGTGAAATCAAACTCTATTCCCATGCCGCAACACGCACAGACAACCGTCTGGGCAAGGTCGGGTGAGTTTGAGAAATCAAAATCCAGACGTGGCAGATGCAGCCCCGAACGGCGCAGTGTGACAGTGCATGGGACACGTTTGTTCTTTATCTCAAACAGCGTCTTCACTCCGAGTAATGAAAAAATGTACTTTACGATAGTATCGCCCTGACTGCTGACATCCATAAGTCCTGCCAGACGTATCTCCGCATCGTCGTCGGCAGTAAGTGCCATCATCTCATACCAATAAGACGCCGCCGTCCAGTCATTCTCTATATAATAAGGTCGTGATGTATAACCATTCGGTTTGACATGAACAGTGTCCACATCAACCCATTCTGCGCCTGCACCATAGTCGTTCATCATCGCAAGCGTCAGGTCGATGTAAGGACGGGATAAGATGTCGCCACCAAGCTTCAGCGTCAGTCCTTGTTTCATCATAGGTGCTATCATGAGCAGGGCTGATATATACTGAGAACTGACATTGCCGGGAATGTTAATCATACCGCCTTTGAGAGACCGCCCTTTTATCTTCAATGGGGGGAAGCCCGTCTCGCCCAGATATTCTATGTCTGCTCCCAGTGAGCGGAGGGCGTTGACGAGATTCTCTATCGGACGGAGTTTCATACGCTCCGTACCTGTCAGCAGATGCTCGCCCGGCGTTACGCTGAGATAGGCGGTCATGAAGCGCATGGCTGTTCCTGCTGCCTTGATGTCAATCTCGTACGGCATGTCGCGCAGGGCAGAAATCATCACATTCGTATCGTCGCAGTCGCTGAGGTTTTCAGGAAGGATGTCGCCTCCCGACAGTGCATGGATAATCAGCGCCCTGTTACTTATACTTTTCGAAGCCGGCAGTGTTATCGACTGGCGAAGCACAGCCGGCGGTGTTATATCGTATGTCATCAGAAGCCTTGTATTTTATACAAAATTACAAAGAAAAAACTGTACTGCCAAACAATTAAATATTTTTTATCATAACATCGGTTACAGACGAGATGAGAGTACCTGAAACTTCTGTTTTTCTATAAATATACGCTTTGCTGACATAGGAATAAAACATCATAAAACCTATGCTTTTCACTCTGAACAAAGGTCATGAATTTCCATACTTATGGAACTGATTTCAAGAAGCGCCGTTTCTTGGCTCAAGAACCGTCGGTTTTAGCGTCAAGAACCGCCGGTTTTAGGCGCTAAAAACGGCGCTTTTATAACGCACTGAAAATCAGTATCGTACAGAGGTCCTATAAAACGCGAACCAATAAATATCGGAATTTAACAAAAACGTCAATATATACAGTCACAATTTGCATACATAATTTATTTTTATTACTTTTGTATGCAAAAGAAATTATAAACCTAAAAGCTATATGAAGAAACTCCTTTTTTTCGTGGCTCTTGCCACATGTATGACGCTCCAGGCAAAGGTTGTCAAGGTGGCATCGCCTAATGGCAGGATTACCGTGAGCATCAGTGACAGCGGCGGAGCACTCTCCTACTCTGCCGCGCTCGGCTCCAAAACATTATTCACGCAGCACACCCTTCAGGTAAAGCTCGCGACAAAGACCCTCGGTGAGAAGGCAAAGATTGCCGGCGTGAAGACGCAGAAAGTAAACAACATCATAAAGCCGGTCGTTCCTATCAAGCAGTCGACGATCAACGACCGGTACACTGACGCCCTGCTCACCATGAGGGGCAACTACAAAGTGGAGTTCCGGGTGTTCGACAATGCTGTGGCTTATCGTTTTATCATCGCCGAGAAGGACTCTGTCAACATCGTAGACGAGACCTTCGACCTACAGCCATCGGAGGAAATGGCAGTACACTATCAGCCTGCAAGCGACTGGGGCACTGATTCGGAGTCGCCTTATATTCACTGTATGCTTAAGGAGTGGAAAAACGATCAGGACATGTCGGTGCTGCCGCTGGTGCTGTCGTCAACAAAGGACGACCTGCATCTGCTCATATCAGAAAGCGACCTCCGCGACTACTCCGCTCTTTTTCTCCGTGGCAATGGTACAAAGGACTGTCTCTCCGGGCATCTCGTGCCTTACTATAAGGAGTGGGAGCTGTTCTTCGACCGCGGGACACATGTTAAAGAGTTAGCTCCATACGCGGCGCGCACTGTCGGCAAGCGCTCGCTGCCTTGGCGTTATGTAGTCATAAGCGACTCGAAAGGTATTCTCGAGCAGACACTCACATATCAGCTCGGCGGAAAAAACGAAATCGAAGACACAAGCTGGATAAAGCCCGGACAGGTGTCGTGGGACTGGTGGAACCACAAGTCGATATACGGACCTGACGTAAATTTCAAGCCGGGATGTAACACCGAAACATATAAATACTACATCGACTTCGCGGCAAAATACAAGATTCCATATATCATCATGGACGAGGGATGGGCAAAGAGCACATTCGAGTCTTTCGAGGCGAATCCTGACCTCGACCTGCACGAATGCATACGTTATGGCAAGGATAAAGGTGTAGGCATCATACTCTGGCTCACATGGATATGCGTGGAGCGCAATCTCGACACTCTGTTTGCCACTTATGCCGACTGGGGAGTGGCTGGAGCGAAGATCGACTTTATGAATCGTCAGGATCAATGGATGATTAACTGGTATGAGCGAACTATTAAGGAAGCAGCAAAACATCATCTTGTTGTCGATTTCCACGGCGCGATGAAACCTGCCGGACTTGAGGTGCGCTACCCTAACCTGCTGGCTTACGAGGCAGTGCGCGGTCTGGAGCAGATGAGTGGATGCCAGCCTGACAACACCGTTTATATTCCTTTCATTCGCAACGCCGTCGGTGCTGCCGACTTCACACCGGGCGCAATGGTCAACACCCAACCGGAATTCGACAAGTGGTCTGACCCGAACTGCTCGGCAGTGGGCACCCGGGCATACAGCATGGCACTGTTCACTGTCATGGAGACAGGCACGCAGATGCTCGCTGACTCGCCTACGCAATACTATAAGAATGCAGAATGTACGGAGTTCATCACCCAAGTGCCTTGCACATGGGACGAGACACGCGCCCTGCAGGCTAAGTTCGGTGAGTATATCATCGTAGCGAAGCGCAACGGCAGGAAATGGTTCGTAGCCGGTATTTGCAACGGCAAAGAGAACACGCGCCATTTTAAGATTCCTCTCGATTTCCTCTCTGCCGGCAACCACTCAATGACAATCGTCACCGACGGCTTCAATGCCGGCAATCAGGCTATGGACTACCGTCTGAACAAACAAGAGGTGACAAGCTCGACAGTTCTCGACATCACGATGGTACGCAATGGCGGATTCACTGCAATAATAGAGTAATCGCCATATTTCTTTCCGCATTGCAAATATGCCAGTAGGAATATGTTTCTAAGACCAGCAGTGTCTTAATCCCAAACATATACACAACTTTTGGTGTCCGGTAAACAAATTATAGCGATAAATCGAGTAGGATGAAACGTGTAAGGGCATGATTTATCACATTCCGAAATCCTCTGGGAAACAGGCAATCCGGCAGGCGTAGGGGCATGATTTATCACGTTCCGTCTGTTGCGCCGGGTATATTGAGCAAGCGCATGTGTGATTATTTGTTTCTCGAAGATTGCTTAAGCGTGATAAATCACGTCCCTACGTCGTCCGGCACATGCCGACCCTTTCTCGGTTCGTGGAAGACACATAACTAAAAAGGCATGTTTTTTATTTGAAACAAAAAGTAAGCCCCGTGTTGGCTATACGTGCCTTAAGTGCCGATAAATAAAGGCTTGCAGAACTTTCAATCAGTTTTTACCGGACACCAATAATATAAAACTCCTTTTACACCAGTAGAATAAAAAAGGTGTAAAAGGAGTTTTATATATGTTTGGGATTATTATTTCACTACGATCTCGTCGGCAAAGACGAAAGCCTTATGTATATTGTGGGCTTTCACCTTTATATATCTGACGCACTGTGAGAGATTGTCTATGGTGTAATCCTTTATGATGATACCTTTCTTATCGCTTGGCACATCCGTTTCGAGAGTTGTCGTTGCACCATAATCGTTTCCGTCGGCAGAAAGCGAGAAGTCCACCTTGCCGGGGAAAAATATACCGGCACCGGCATCCTGCAGGAATCGCATGGAAACGGAACTGATGTCCTTAGCCTCGCCAAGGTCGACAATGACCTCAAAGTCGGTCATGAATCCCTGCCACAATCCGTCACCGTATCCGTTCTCAATGCCTCGCTTACCGTCGGTGAAGGTAGCCAGTTCGCCAGCCTTATAACTCTCATACCAACGCCCTGCGACATAATCGACCTTTGCTCCGACAGCCTTGTGATATTCGAGGTGACGTCGGAACATAGGCTCCTGTGCCACACCGTCCTTCATTATGGCTGCAACAACATCGACAGCCTTATCACCTTGTTTAATATATATAGGCTTATCGTCGTATGACTTCGAGCTTGCTGTGGGCACAGTGCCATCGAGTGTATAGCGTATGTCTGCTTCTGCAAAGTCGGAGTCGAAGGTTACTGCCAGCCGTTTGTTTGTCAGGTCGGTGGTCTGAATGGCGTTAAGTTTTGCTACTGTCTCTCCCAGCACGACGTCTTTTGCCTCAAGCCACGCCTTCTCTGCTTCGAGACGTTTCTTGAACGACTTCCAGTCAGCCTTTTCCTTTGGTGTCCACAAGCGCTCGGCAAGTGCGAGCATGCGCGGATAAATGCAGTAATCGGCACGACGATAACTGCTCATGCTCTCGCCCCAGAGGCACACCTGACCACCACGAACGAGATGTTCATATTCAGCAGGGAGTGTGTCGTAGCCGTCGTAGCTGTAAATCTCATACATCGGACGGTCTGCATGCGCGATATACATCGGTGCGCCCGGGGTGAAGATAATGTCGTGACCATTCTTCACTGCCTTATCCGGAACGCCGGCAGACCAATAGCGCCAGTACATCACGGTGACATCGCTGTCGAGTCCGCCTTCCATTGCATCATCCCAGCAAATCATCTGACGACCCTTGCTCTTAAGGTATCTATGGATACGATGAATGAAATAACTCTGCAACTGCTCGTATGTAGTGATACCCTCGCGCTCCATCAACGCCTTACATGTAGCACTTTCTTTCCATGTGTCCTTCTCCACCTCGTCAGCTCCTATATGGATATACTTCGAGGGGAAGATGTCGATAACCTCGTCAAGAATGTTCTGCATATACTCATACACCTCTTCCTTGGCAGGCGACAGCGGCACACTGAAGACCGTTCCCCACTTTGCCTCACCCGTAGCGGTAAACTCCGGATGCAGAGCGGAGATGGCTTGTGTGTGTCCGGGCATATCTATTTCGGGAATAATCTCTACGTTGCGCTCCTGAGCATAGCTGACAAGATCGCGCAGCTGCTCTTGAGTATAGAATCCTCCGTAAAGGGTCTTACCCTCATGATGAATGATGAAACGCGGGTCGAGGGCAAACTCAGGCATGTCCTTATATCTCTCCATGCAGATAGAATCCTGCTGATTGAACTCTCGCCATGCTCCCTGCTGTGTCAGCTCGGGATAGCGTTTTATCTCTATACGCCAGCCCTGATCGTCGGTAAGATGCAGATGCAGGCGGTTCATCTTGTAATGAGCCAGTATGTCGACCTGCTTCTTGAGATATTCAAGGGTATAGAAATGCCGCGAACAATCGAGCATCAAGCCACGCCATTCGAAGCGAGGATAATCGGTAATCGTCATCTGCGGCAACATATCGCCATACTGCGAACGCAGCTGCGAGAGGGTCGCATTGGCATACTGCAGTCCGGCATTGCTCTGAGCCTTTATACTTATATCTTTCTTGCCAATAATAATCTGATAGCCATCCTTTTTCAAGAACAACGAATCGATGCTTGTTTTCTCTACAGCACCTTTTACCGTTGTCCCTTTCCCCATAACCACCGACACGGGCTGGGGGATGATACTCTGTGACATTGATATTGTTGCCACACCAATGCAAACAGTCATGCACGTAATAAATCTTTTCATTTTTTCTCATGTGGGATAAATGCCCACAACTAAATTAAACATTGACAGGGGCAATCATCAATAAAATGATTACCCCTATCCTTATATATCACTATTACTTATTCAGTTTGGCAGCAGTTTTTCTCAACTTTACCGCATTATTGCGGAGCTGCGCCTTTGCCTTTACGCCAAGCTCATTGGTGAACGAGTAAGGTGCTGCATCAGCAGATGTACCACGCTGTGTGTTTGCGGTATTGCCCATCTGATATACTATCTTGCCGCCATTGATAAGCTGGTCGTATGTGAGATAACTCTTGTCGTGGTTGACACCATTGACGGTCACAGACTGTATGTAACGCGTCTCTGCATTGTTGTCAGGAGCCGTAATCTCGAGCGTCTTGCCGTTGCGGAAGTGAACTTTCATGTTTTGGAAGTTCGGTGAACCGATAGCATACTCGCCTGAACCGGGACATACGGGGTAGAATCCCATAGACGAGAATACATACCATGCCGAAGTCTGTCCGTTGTCCTCGTCGCCGCAGTAGCCGTCAGGAGTGGCAGAATAGAGTTTGTCCATCGTCTCGCGAACCCAATACTGTGTCTTCCACGGCTGTGCCGACCAGTCGTATAGGTAAATCATGTGCTGGATAGGCTGGTTGCCATGAGCATAGTTGCCCATGTTCATTATCTGCATCTCGCGAATCTCGTGTATCACACCGCCATAGTAAGAGTCGTCGAACACCGGTGGCACGTTGAACACTGAGTCGAGCATCGCATTGAATGCGTTCTGCCCACCCATGAGATTCTCAAGCCCCATTGGGTCATGGAACACTGACCATGTGTAGTGCCAAGCGTTGCCTTCAGTGAAAGCATCACCCCATTTCATCGGGCTGTATGGGCTTTGGAAGGTGCCGTCAGCGTTACGGCCACGCATAAGGTTTGACTCCTTGTCGAATACATTCTCGTAGTTGAGTGCGTGAGCCTTAAAAGGAAGCAGTTCCTTGTCGCTCTTGCCGAGCTTAAGACCCAACTTATAAATGCACCAGTCGTCGTAAGCATACTCAAGTGTACGTGCTACGTTCTCATTGATATTCACATCGTAAGGTACATAACCGAGTTTATTATAGTACTCCCAGCCATAGCGTCCGGTCGAGCTGACTGTGGGATGAACGGCATTGGCGCCATGAACGACAGCCTCCCACAGTGTCGCCTTGTCGGCGTCGGAGATGTTCAGACCAAGAAGGATGGCATCGGCAACGATCGAAGCGGAGTTATTTCCAACCATGCAAGGACGGTGACCGGGGCTCATCCACTCCGGGAGGAAGCCGCTCTCACGATAGATGTTCGCAAGACCAGCCTGAATCTTTTCATTTGTCTCAGGGTAAATGAGGTTCAGCAATGGGAACAGACAACGGAACACATCCCAGAAACCGGCATCAGTATACATATATCCGTCATATATCTTTCCGTCGAAGGGACTGTAGTGAACAGGCTTGCCATTCTGTACTTCCCAGAATGCGCGTGGGAAGAGGACTGCGCGATACAGACAGCTGTAGAACGTGCGGATGTTGTCGCGGTCGGGGTCGTCAATCTCGAAGACGCCGAGTGTCTTGTTCCATATATCCTTTGCATCGTTCTTCACCTGGTCGAAACTGCGTGAGCCGAGTTCATTAAGATTTGCCTCTGCCTGCTCATGCGAGATGAACGATGATGCAATGCGCACGTTCACCTGTTCGCCGCGCTTCATCTTCGCGAACTCAATGATGGCTCCGGTGTGGTTGGCTTTAAGCTCGAGAGAGCCGGAGGTCTTTATGTCGCCATAAGGATCAGTATGACGGTCAGCCCCTGTTGCTTTCACCTCGACGGTTGAAGAAACGGCAAAAGGATGGTCGAACTTCAATACGAAATAGTTCTTGAAGTTATCAGGCACACCGCCGACGTTCTTTGTGGTATAGCCTATGATCATCTGTTTCTCGGGGATTATCTTCACGTAGGAGCCGCGATCGAGTGCGTCAAGCACAAAACTTGCCTTGTCGGTCTCGGGATATGTGACACGCATGATTGCGGCACGTTCTGTAGGTGCAATCTCCGCTGTCACGTCATAGTCGGCAAGATACACTTTGTAAAAATACGGACGTGCCACCTCCGACTTATGTGAGAACCATGAAGCGCGCTTGTCCTGATGAAACTCGGGAGCCTTGCCTGCCTCGGGCATTATTGCAAACTGAGCGTAGTCGTTAATCCACGGGCTTGGCTGATGTGTCTGCTTGAAGTCGCGAATCTTGTCGTCTGTGTAGACGTATGCCCACCCGTCGCCCATGCGACCTGTCTGCGGCATCCAGAAGTTCATGCCCCACGGCAGGGCAATGGCAGGATAGGTGTTGCCTGTTGACAGACTATGCTTCGATAATGTGCCCATAAGAGGGTTCACCATGTCGGCAGGAGAGGTTTCGATTTTGGCATTTGCGGAGAGAGAGAGCACCGCAAGTGCGATTGCTAAGAGAGTTTTTTTCATTGTATATTACTTTTATTTTATATATTTGCATTATTTAACAACATCAAGGTGT
>ENA-OWND01001139-OWND01001139.1-metagenome-genome-assembly--contig:-NODE-1139-length-16780-cov-3.057220_pt1 | contig 16780 bp, 19 predicted proteins | sample MGYA00245342_ERZ651119 | MGnify/ENA primary metagenome ERZ651119 (study PRJEB26857, sample SAMEA4031756) | metagenome | biome: human; feature: oral; material: saliva | place: Philippines | collected 2014...
CGCCTGCTACATGCTGGAATTATGCTATATCCTGTGGCTGGTGTACCGGGTTTACGAGGAATCCCACAGAATTAATTCCATTGCGGGCGCCCTATTATTCCTCCTCATCGCCGGGGTGACGACACTGGTGGTGGGCATGATGAAAGCCCAACTGTGGGGCAGGTGGGGGCTGGTCGCGGTCACCATAGTGGGGATTCTCGTCGTGGTGGTTCCCGACCTGTGGCCGATCACCCTGTTGGGCATCGGCGGGGCGATTCTCGCGTGGCTGCCGAGCAATAAATACTGGTTCGGCTACCGGTAACTCATGCTTGACGACGCACCAAGGCAGCTGGTCATGAGCTCATGAGAAGGTGTTACTATGGTACGACGATACAGCCAGATTGACCCGTGGTTCATTCAACGTGGGTATAAGCGTGTAGGCACCCGCATGTGCTATTACCGGTTGAAGCAGGGTGATTTACTGTTCGAATTGAGCATCACCGCCACACCATTCCAATCTGATCTGACGAGCTGGAGAACAAGTATCACGTATTACGCTAAGCTACCAAAGTTGGGGAAATTACACGTTGACCTACAGAAGAATAGTAGCTTTTCGGTTCCACCAACAGGGCCAAACAGTCGTAGTAAAGGTGTTTTTGCGATGTCTAAAAGTTATGTGCCTGGTAGATGCGGTTTTTTCTGGGCCAGGCCTTCCATATATCTGGAAAAGGAAATAATTGGTTGCCAGTGGAGTAATGTATTGCGGCGGTTTGATCGTGATCTGCCGGTAGCGTGGGCGGATTTAAGCGTTGCCGATGATCTTTACGAGCAGATGTTCCAGAGTAAATATTGGGCTTGGCATTATGGTGTACATCGAGCTCGATTATTTGTGCTGCTGCATCAGCAGCGGTGGGATGATGCCCTAGAACAGGTGCATTCCTGGACCGAGAAGGATATTAATAAACAGGGTTTGGATGAAGAGCCTGGCAAATGGACCGCCCAGGAGGAACTGGACAACGCCATTCGGTTGGTGACGGAATACGTCGATAAGCACCGGAAATAGGGTGGGGGAGGGGAGTGACGCCCGCACCTTGGGGCGTCGACAAGCTCACAATTTATGCTGGGCGCGCAACTTCAACGCATCATTGAAATAGCCGATCGAATCATACAAATCCGCCGCCTCATTCAAAAGAGTGATGCGCGATCGTTCCTGGCCCGCCTCCTGGCACAACCCCGCCAACTCGATACGCGACAGGATATAATTCACCTGCGACTTCGTATCCAACTGGTTAAACGGGAACTCCTTAGGGATCGACAGCAATAGATCCGCGGCCTGCACCTTATTCTTAAACCACGAACTCAACTGGGAAAAACTACGAGTCGACCACAAAGCCTGGGCAATCACCTCGGTGTAGCCCTGCTTGAGTAGCTCGCGGGAATACCGGTAGGCGTCCTCCGCCGCCGCCAACGCCGCCACATTATCCCTACTCAATTGCGCCCAACGTATCTTCTTATTGGCGGCATCCAGCGACGTGGTGTAATCCTCCATCCGGGCCGCATACGTCCGCAATAGGTCGAACCTGCGCAACGCATCCAACTTATCGCGCCGGGGATCAAACTCCAGGGTTGCGAACTGCTGCAACGCAAAATACGCGGTCCGGTCGCTCAAGAGCTCATATATGCCCACCGGTGCCGTGGACAATAGTGCATACCAACCCGCCAGGGCCGCATCATAATCCGAATACTGTTCCTTATTATCAGAACGGAACAGGCGCTTATTCATGCCCGAATCGATATCTCCAAGAAATCGGATGCTGGCGGGCCGATTCAACCGTAATTCATTTTGCGCAACCTTAATGATAAGGGGGATGAGCTCCGACACATCTGTTGCACTCATGCCATCGAAATCCTGGATGAAATCGGATGCTGTCACCCCCAATGGGGTTAACGCGAGCCGATTATTCACCAATGCGTCACCAAAATACTTGGCAATATTGACCCCGGTGGTAGCAGTCCGTGATGGTGTCGCCTGCTGCTGTGGTTGCTGCGATGGCGGGGCGGTGTGCTGCTCTGTGGTAGTGGACCCCTTGAGTGGGGTGGCGTCAGGCTCGGCGGTGGGGGCATCATCGGAATCGGTGGCGTATTCCATTATGTCTTCCGCTAAGCCCCCCTCCCAATCTCGTTGATCGGCGGCCTTCTTGCCCTCCAGGAGCGTCACCAACGCCTCAATATCGACCGGCCAGGTGTCCGTGCGTTCCTGCAACCTATACACGTGTTCGATAATGGCATCGGCCTCCCGGTAATCCCCGGCATCAATCAGGCTGCGAATATGGTGGGTAAAACCCAACAATATTTCCGTTAACGTGTTCGAATACACGCCGTGGGTGATGCGCACCGACCCCATCCAATACAACACCTCTTCGGGGGTGGCCTTCACCGGGAGATATTTGTCCTGCAATATTTGGTTGAGCATGAGCCCATCCTTGCTGCGGCTCTCTAATATCTCGGCCAGATAGTTGAAATGCTCGGGAAAGTATTCCAGCACGTCGGCCGGCAATTGGTGCGGGTCGATAAAAATAAGTGGGGCGAAAGCCAACACCGATTCGGGGTAGGGGCGTTTGAGACACCGATAAAAGTTATTCACCATCAATTCAATATCAGTGTCACCCGTAATGATCGGTGGTGGTTCTACAATCCCTCGCATGGAACATAATTTTAAAAGAAAATCGGGCCCAAAGCCTATCTTGACCCCACAAAGGCCCCACTAGTGTGTCACCGGGTCACGCCACCATCCCCGTGCTGCCACTATGCCACCCGTTGGTGCGGCGCGGCCCGCCCATCATGCCCATGCCACCCCGCATTCTAGGGGAGGCACAATGTCATGGGTTGCGGGGGATAATCATGAGCGGGTCGCCCGCATTAATATGCCCTGGCAGTGACACCTTGGGTGCCGGCTTAAACGACCGGGACGCCCGATAATTAGTGATGACCACTGGCGAAGAAATGTCCCCACCACCAGCATTATTAATGGCATCCAGGTCGAATTCACACAGCAGATCCCCCGCGGTGACCTGCTCGCCCACGCCCACCGCAACCCGGAAATGCTTACTGCTCAACTTCCACGTTTTAATACCAATATGGATGAGGATCGTGACCTCCGGTCCGGCCTCTGCACCCCCAGCACCGTTAGGGTTGAGCGCCTTGATCGTGTACGCATACCCAAACGAATTAATGGCCACCACCGTGCCGGTCACGGGCGCGTACAGGCGGCCCTCGTTTGGCTCTACCGCGTAGCCTTTGCCCACCAGGCCGCGGGCGAAATTATTATCCGACACGTGCGACAAGGGCACCAGCCTGCCACTGAACGGGGAATACACCACCAGGCCCTCCGCGGAGGGTGTCGGTGGGGGCGTCTCTGCGGCTGGTGCGTCGTCCGGGTGTTGGGTGTGATTGTCGAACTCGGCGAAATGCTGCTGCAACACATTCACCTTCGCCACCTCGATGCCATAGGCGTCCTGCACCGCCACAAGATGGTGAAACAGCTGCCGTGCGTGCGCCAACTCCCCACAGCCGGCTAGCCCCATCACCTGGTGCTGATACCCCAAAAGCACCCCGGGTATGTCCGATCGGTACATGGCATGAGTGACGCGAATAACCCCCACCCAGTACAACAATTGCATGGCGGTGAGGTTAAACGGGAACCCATTTTTCAGTCGGGTCTCTAAAAACTTTGAGGCCTTCGAACGGTTGGTGAGCAGCTGGGTGAGCTCCGAATACTTCCCCGGGGCATCCTGAAAAAATTTTGCGGGCAGGTCGCGGGGGTCGATAAAGAGCAGGACGCAAAAATGCGTCAAACTTGGCGACTGCTCATAGTCCGCCAACGCTTGAGCAACCTTCCGGGGGTTAGTTGCGCTCGATGCAACGTGATTGAGAACGAAGATTTCACGCATGGATCCAATACTACTTGTCGTCCTTAGTAGAAGCCGTGATTGACCTAGAAGTTATGTTAACCGATTACGTGGTTATCATGATAAGCGGGTCGCCGGCATTAATCTGTTTCGTCGAACTAAAACTAGGGATGGGTCGGATAGTGCCGTTGCCCGCATAATTCTTAATCACCACCGGCGAACTACTGTTATGGTCATCGTTGCTGTTCATGGCCTCCATGTCAAACTCGCAGAGGGTTTGTTTGGCGGTCACCTGCGCGCCGTCGCGCACCGCCACCTGAAAATAATCGTTACTCAGATCCCACGGGTGGGCACTAATATGGATGAGCACCTCAACATCCGCCCCCAGCGGGTCCACGGTTTTCAGCCGATACGCCCCACCATGCGATGTAATCGCGGTAATCGTCCCCGCCGCCGGTGACTGTAGCGTGCCCTCACTAGGGTAGATCGCATAGCCCTTGCCCGCATATTTCTCCGCAAATGATTCCGAAACCTGCGATAACGGCACCAGCTGCCCGGTAAATGGTGAATAAATAATGACCGCGTTTGACGCTCGATGCGCCTGCTTATCGACGGTTTCCGCATGGCGAATATAGTGGTCTAATTCCTCTAGCTTCACCACCTCGGCGCCGTATTCTTCCTGCGCCGCGGATAGTTGCTGAAATAGCTCCCGGGCAGCATCGCGTTTTCCCCGGCCCACCAGGCCCAGGATCTGTAGTTGATAGCCGGCCAGCACCCACGGTATGTTCGTCTGGTAAATCCCATGGCATACTCTAAGCACCCCAGTCCAATACTGGAGTTGCCACGTGGATAAGGTAAACGGGAAACCCTGGGAGGCGTGATCCTGCAGAAACGTCGCCGTCTGCTCCGAATCTACCAAGAGCTGGGTGAGTTCGGTAAACCGCCCCGGCACGTCGTCAAGCACCGTGGCCGGCAAGTCTGCCGGGGGAATGAACAGCAATGTGCAAAAATTGGTAAGATTCGGTGTGCTTTGATACTCTGCTACTGCTCGTTCCACCATTTCTGGGTCACTATTCCGCGACATGATGTGGCCCAACACAAAGCTTTCATTCATGGGGGATAATACTACTAGTTTTTAGCATCCCCGGTTATGCCAACCGGTGCGCTCCGCATACTCCGCCACACACTGCCGATACGGTTTAAACAACCGCTCACCTTGCGTGGCAAGGCTCTTGGCGAGCCGTTCAATCTTCTGATTAGTCTTCTTATCCGTCCACCCCAAAGTTGCGGCGATCTTCTTGACCGGGGGCACTTCCTTGGTGTTGTGCTGAAACTTGGCCAGGATCTTCAGTAGCTGCTCCTGCTCCTCATTAAACCGCTGCGGCAGCACCGTCAAATCCCCAGACACTGCCCGCATTTTCGACGGCCTATTCATCACATGCACCGGAATCAAAACCATCACCGTGTAGCTTCGGGTCTGCGTGGAAAACGTGATTCGGCTTTCACCCGGTGGCAGCGATGTTACCGACTTTGGCCCCATGGTGGTGACCGCATGGGAATGTTGCAGGTTTGGGGTGATAGTAAGCGGAAGATAGCTGCTTTTATTTCCAATCATCCAGGTTGAACCGTTATGCCAGACCACAAACATGACCCGGTGCAGATTCACATCATCGGCCCCAATCCGCACATTACCCTCGCGGCCCACATGTGCTTCCTGGTTTGTACGAAACACCTGCCTGTGGTTACGGGCAACGCTGATAATAAGCTCATCCTGGTGTGATGCGGGCATGGTTCATTTCCTCCTATGTGCATATTGGTAGCTGCTCCAATGTTCGCTTGGCGTTCCGCGCCTGCACCGAAATCGCAAACTCGGACAAATCTTCCTTCGGAAGCAATAACGCCTCATCACCACTGTCGGATAACAGCACCTCAGCATTGCACTTTACGCCGTTCAGCACCCATCGGTTCTCGTTATGGGAAAAATTCGCCATGGCATCCCGATCTTCCTGGGAATTATATCGGTACACCCACACCCGCTGCCGGTAGTTTGCGCAATCCAGCCCCAAACGCTGACTATTCGCCACCGCTTGGCATTTCATGCCATCCCACCCAGTATCATCCGGGCCGGCTGGCAATAACTCGGGAAACACCTTGGCGACCTGCGCCTGCTCCTCCGGCCACGTCGTCGAACTGCGGGACGTTTGCCGGCCAGCATCGGTGGGGTGATGCAATATCATCGTTCCCGCCACCAGCGCCACTGCTATGACGGCTGTCGCCGTGCCCCAAACCCCCACCCGCATCCGATACCGCCGTGGATCCGCGGACTGCAAGGCTCTAATAAAATCCGTTGCCTTCCGGTACCGCCGTGCCGGGATCGTATCCAACGCTCGCGCAAACACCCGCTGAAGCGGCCGCCCCATCAGCCGTAACCCCGGGGGCATGGTCGACCGTATGTTCGGAATCATCCGGTTTGTTGTTTGCCACCCCGTGGTGCTCATCGTATTCCGCACCTTATCCAACGACAGCATCTCATACGCAATCAGCGCCAATGCATAATTATCCCCGGACTCGCTCGGCGTCGAGGTCGGCTGATAAAACTCCGGCGGCACATAATTCGGCGTCCCCAACTGCAAACTCAAATCAGAATAGCTTGTCGTATCCGTCGACAAACTAATCCCGAAATCCGTCAATAAGCTTTTCGACGGGGAATCGCTATCCACCGGAACTAAAATATTCGCCGGTTTAATATCCCGGTGAATAATCCGAGGATTCGCCTCAAAATGCAAATAATCCAACGCTTCTGCGATAGGCTGCAATAACTCCACCGTCTCTTCGACGGTAAACGGCCTATTCTGCTGTTGCCGTTGGGCAATAAGATGCGCCAGATCCGTGCCCTCCACATAATCCATGACGTAATACAACTGTCCATTGGGTAAGGAACGCCCAGAATGAACTTGTACGATCGCCTGATGCCGCAGTTTCGCTAGATTTTGCATTTCCTTTTTGAACCGGGCGGCCAAATTTAACCCCGAAAGATGGGAGGGCAAGGCCTTAATTGCCACAATTTTTTCCAGGTTGGCGTCCTTTGCCTTATAAACAACCCCCATGCCACCTGCGCCAATGGTCTCTAAAACCTCAAAGTCCTGTTTCACCAGGTGTGCAAAATTGTCTTCTTGCACCATGTTCTCCGATCTTTAACAGCTAAGAGCCGTGGGGAACGTTCCCCAAAAACATACCCTGCTCAAATCTCAAAGTTTATACTAATGTTTGAATCATTACTGCACCTTATCACCTACTTTTGGAAAGAAGTATCATGACCTCTTGGCACCCCAACCGCGGCGATGATTCCCCCACGACCACATCGGCAATCTTGGGCGTCGATAAGCAAGACATGATAATGCCTAAACAACGTCGGAATTGGGGGCTTATCATCGCTATCATCGTCAGCGGTGTCCTCCTCGGCGGAATCGGTGCGGCTGGCGTATCCATCTATCAGCACGTCACCAACACCACAACCGCGCTCGGCGGCGTGGCCACAACCACCCCAGCGACCGCCACCAGCGCCGGAAATAACGTCCCCTACGCCGCCCGCAGTGGTCGCAGCGGCAACCCCACCGTCACCGTTACGGCAACCGCAACCCCGGAACCCCAGGCAGAAGCCCGGACCGCCACCCAACTCAGCGGTGCCACCATTCCCTGCGACGGCCGCGGCGTCCTCATTATCCACTCCATCGTCGACACCGGCCAAGATATCGCCGCGGAAGCCAGAAGCGTGCTCACCGCCAACCCCGGCGCTCAACTGCTCCAACCCGGTGCCTGCTCTTCACTGCGGGCATCCCTCGACGGTAATGACGTATACGGCATTGTTATTGACTACGGTTTTGACACCGATAGGTTGTGCCGTGCCGCCGCCAGCATCGGCGGAAACCCCCGCACCATGAATAACAGCGGCGACTTCACGTCCCCCTGCTGATGAATCGAGACACATCATGAGTAACTATTATCAATCACCCAATAATTCCCAACCATTCGGGCCCGCACCCCAACCCCAACAACAACCAGTGATTATGGTTGCCGCAAATAGGAATAGGGCTCTCGGCATCATCATGGTGGTGCTGATGGTTCTGCTCGTGGCGGTCCTGGGACTCATCGGATGGCTGTATTTCAACCGCACCTACCAGGGGCACGCCCCAGTACTGCTCAAAAACCAGGATGAGATTGAAACCACCGCCCCGGTCAATAATGCGGCACCCGCACCCCAAGTGGCAGCACCCGCCGCGCCGGTGACCGTCACTGTGCCCGCCCCCGCCGGAAACAGTGGTGCATCAAATAGTTCCAATTCTGGAAGCAGCAGCTATGATGCGTTGACCATTCCTGCCACCCGATGCAGCAACTACGCTTACTCCGGCACGAACGGGAGCGACTTCGTGTCCGTCTGCAACGACGGTGGGGGATACACCTATAAGGCATACGTCAACGACGGCTACCTGGAGCGGCCAGCCAGCGCTGGTGGCTCGGGACTGTTCGTGGTAGATGCCAGCCCCCACACCATTACCGTCTCTGGGGCGGCCGTGTTTGTCCAAGACTCTAGTGGCAATACGGTTCTTACCGTCCCCATGACCAATTGGCGTGGCTAAAACAAAACCCATATATAGGCACATATCCGAAACGAGACACACCAATGAGTAGCGCCATGCCCCACGGTCCCTATCAACCATCCTCCATGATTGTGGTTGCTCCCAACAGGAACCAGTCCGTCATGGTTGCCAGCGTCATTATCATGACGATCCTCGTGATAGTGACCGTAGGGTTGTTGCTGTGGATCCTCGTAAGTGGCAGGGCAGTTACCCACCAGGAGCACGATTCGGTACTGCTCCAAAACCAAGAGATGGCCACTACCTCAGCGGACCAGGCCCCACCACGGGCGGTTCCGGTGCCGGCAGCCCCTGTTGAGGCGTCGACAAGCACAAATAGTGGGGGGAATGCGCCGGAACGAAGCTACGACAGTCTCACTGTTGCGGCCACGCGGTGCGGCAGCTACGACTATGCGGGCATGGCGGACTATTACGGCAGCTATGTGTCGATATGCCGGTCGGGGTCGAAATATCTTTACCGGGCACATACCGAGAACGGTGACTTGGAATTGCCTGCCTCCAAAGTCGGCTCCGGCCACTACATAGTAGGTGCTGATCCCCACATGATTACGGTCCATGAAGGGATCGTCACGGTCACGGATTCCAATGGGGACATCGTTCGTACCATCCCCCTTTACGACTGGAAATACGAATACTCAAAATATTCAGGATAGAAAAATAATGAATAACCCATACAACTACTCCAACCCTAACCCCAACCGGCCCCGGCGCCCATACGAACCATTACCCCAACAATCACAGCAACCGCAGCGGCCACAACAACCACAACCCCAGCAGCGCCCGCAACAACCCCGGCCCTGGCCACCACAATATCCACAACAGTCTTGGCCACCCCAACCACCACAACAAGTATGGCGGCCACCGCAAAACCCGCCGCCGCAACGCCAACAACCCCCGCAGCAGGTTCCGCAGCGGCCGCAACAATCACAACCCCCACAGCGGCCGCAACCCTCGCAACGGTCGCAGTCATTACCCCGCCCACAGCAGGCTCCGCAACAGATTCCGCAGCGCCCGCCGCAGCAACCAGCCCAACCGGTTCGTGGGGGCTACCCACTCCAGCCGCAACCCCCGCTGCCCCAAACCCAACAGTTGCAACGACCCCCGGGGCCGCGGCAATCTGCAGGTTTCCAACAACTCATCCAACAGATAGAACACCAGCTTTTACAGGCGAAAGGCCAGCTAGCCCAATGGTTCGTGCGTGGAAAACGCTACCTGTCATCAGATGCGAAACCTAAACTCACCCAACAACTGTCGCGCGGAAAACCCTACCTTGAGCGACAACAACTCCGGGTAAAAACCGCGTGGTCCGCCCTTTCAGCCAAACTGCAGGGCATGCTCCGGCCGGCCACCTACGTTGGAGGCGGAATGGTGGCGGCCATGGTGCTACTCATTATCCTTGGGACATTACTAGATAACACACCAAGCAGCTCCACCGCGAAATCATCTGGCTACACCTATGACGACATCACCATCCCCGCCACTTGGTGCGACAACGATAACTATGTTTATGCCGCAACAAACGGCAAGGACTACCTATCTGTGTGTAAAACCGACTCCGGATATCTATTCCAAGCCCTGTCGGATGACGGCCTCACCGAAGGGGAGGCCAAAAAAGTGGACTCCTCCTATGTGGTCAACACTGAAAACCATGTTGCCGTTTTGGAAAAGGACACCATGACCATTACGGACACCAACGGTAACGTGCAGTCGGTTGTTTCGCTCAACCGTTGGCTCTCCAAATAACAGTCATGCTTTCGACGTGGCCTAGGTGATATACACCACCGCATTAATGCCACCGGTGCAGGTCACATACTGGCTGTTATCGGTGCAGTTCATCTCGTAAAGCTGCCCGGTCACCGGGGAAACAACATGCAGCGTCTGCGTCGTGGACTTAGACAACTGGTATTGGATCAAGAACGACTTCTGTACCTCGGAAGCGAACTCGCTACTGGTGACCGATGAGCCCACATATGCGTTCTCGAATTTTCCGCCTGGCGAATTGCTCCACGCGCTCGCATTCGCCGGAACCGCCCCGGCCGGCAACGCCGGGGATGTTGGCCGATTCACCTTCGTCGGCGCGGTGGTCCGACCCTGATTATCAGGCACCACCCGATTCTGATTCTCCGATGCGCTGTTCGATGTATTCGAACCCAAGAACGGGATATTAATAACCCCCGTGAGATGCAGTACAACAGGAACGCAGATAAGCAGCAGAATTGTCATCACTACCAGGAGTGCGATCAACATCCCGTGTACGGGATTATTGGATTGGGGTGGGGTCATCTGCGCCTGCTGATACTGTGGCTGATACTGTGGCTGCTGATAATCTGGGGAATATTGCTGCATGTTTGGTCCCTGGGAATACTGTTGTTGGAAGTATGGGCCCTGCTGCGGGGGCTGGGTAGGCTGCGACGGGGGGACAGTCATTGCGGAACTGTCCGATACTCTTTCAAACGAATCTGTATGGTACGAACGCTCCACGGATTGCGAATCATCGGCAAAACTATCATCAGCCCCTGCAGCATCATATTCCTCATCCTCAACCCGAGGAAACTGGGTGGTTTCTGCCGCCGATGGTGATGGTGGCGTCTGGTTTCGAGCCGAAGACGCATCATCAGGGTCTGGCGGGTACTGGCTTGCCGGGCCGGCAAGCGACTGCGACTTTTCTGACATAAAACTGAACCTAACCTATAATTTGGTCGATATTCTTAGGTCATGCCACTAAAGAAGTAACAAGCACCCTCAAGATACCAACGACTCGGGGGTAACAGAAATGGGGTAGTAAAACCACAAGATAGTGTATGTGCTTATTGTGTCACAAAAACTCATGCCTGCAAATACTTAGCCGCCAAACTTAATGCATACTGCCCACTTTGATAATTATCGGCTACCACCATTACCGCAATCCCATATGGCTTTGGCCCCGGCATGAGCCCGAATTGCCGCACTACATAGCCATTTTCTGGCTCCGGGCCCCAGCCGCCCTTAAAGACCGCGCCGGGAATAGTGCCTAGCCCATACCGTTGATCGGCGGCGATATTGCTCATGGCTACGAGTACGTCGCTGCCGCCGGCGATGGTGCTCATGTGTTCCGCGAAACCGGCCTGGTCGATGAGTCGCCATTGTGTTTGACCGAAGGCTGAAAAGCCTGGCCGTAAAACTTGTGACTGCGTGTGGGTCGTAGCGTCCCCACCATCACGTAATACCTGGTCGGTGGCACTTGCCGCGGTAGTGGGGGAGCCCAATGATTCCCATAATGATGCGGCAGCCTGATTATCGCTGGCGGTAATAGCCGCCCACATGTTCGATTGTGTGATAGCAGAATTATTCCGTAACGCCGCGATTGCTACTGGTACCTTTGCCGTGGACCATGCTGGGCCCGTGCTGATTGATCCCGCCGCTTCGGTGCTGGTGGCAATGCCGATCTTAGCGCCCGTTTGCTGTTCCACCTGCGTCACAATTGTTTGCAGCTTATCGACGTTCGGGCTTGTAGGTCCCGGCGCGGGTAATGGCGTATCCGGTTGTGTGACAATCGGCGTGGTAGGGGTTGCAGGTTGTGGTGGGCGTGTGGGCAGGGCGCAACTGGTTACGCCTATCACAATGGTTGGTATGAGCAACACGGTGAGGAGGGCACGACGCATGGCTTAATCATAAACGTGCGGGCGTCGAAAAGCTGGTTAATGACGCTGTTGCGCCAACATCTCGTGGCGGAAATCGTCGATCACCGACGTTAATTCCTCTAGATCATCGCGGGTGAACCGGTAGTTCATTGCCGCATCCTCCTCGTCCGCGGCCATATTCGCCTCCATGACGGTGATATGTCGCCATAACTGCTGGGCCCGTATGTGATCGCCTAGTTTGCGCAAGGCCCCCCACTGCCAGCGGTAGCCGCCTATAACATCGGCATTATTGCCGGTCATGAGCCCGTGTGCCACGCGCCGCACCCCCAAAAAATACTGCATTTGCGCGTGCGACAGCGTGAATGGAAACAGTTCGGGATTCTCCTGCTCGAACAGGTCGTGGGTGCGTTGGTACCCCAAATACACTTTGAGACGCTGCAATTCCGATCCAAAATCGGCACGCACTCTATGTGGGAGCCGATCTGGGTCAACAAACGCCAAAAACAGTTGCCGACCCACAGGATCATCGGGGTAGTCTGCCCCAGGTAGTGTGGGAAACTCTGTGCCCAAAATGGCATCAAGATGGCTGTTCATGGGTTCAATACTAGAGATTATTTGTTTCGGTGGCCGGGCGGTGGTCACCAATGGGGGTTTGCATTATCGCATGCTCAACCACCGTATGGGGGACTCAATCGTGATATGCGGTGCCCGAATGTGTGGTTTTTCACCCATAAATACTCTAACGCTCGTGGCTTGTTGCTGGCATAATTGAATTCGGTACGTCACTGACCCCCAATATGGGTAGTGACTGTCACAATCAGTTTTCGGTTTCCGCCGAAATAACAATCTCTTTGGAGGATGATATATGCCAATCGCAACCCCTGAGGTCTATAACGAGATGCTCGATAAGGCAAAGAAAGGTGGTTTTGCCTTCCCAGCTATCAACTGCACCTCCTCAGAAACCATTAACGCCGCACTTCGTGGTTTTGCCGAGGCAGAATCCGACGGCATCATTCAATTCTCGACCGGTGGTGCTGAATTCGGCTCCGGCCTTTCGGTGAAGAACAAGGTAGCTGGTGCTTGTGCCCTAGCAGCCTTCGCCTACGAAGCTGCCAAGCACTACAACATTAACATTGCTCTACACACCGACCACTGCCAAAAGCATGTGCTTGATGAGTATGTTCGTCCGCTCATCGCCATTTCCCAAGAGCGAGTCGACCAGGGTTTGCCCCCGCTATTCCAGTCCCACATGTGGGACGGCAGCGCCATTCCGATTGATGAAAACCTGGTCATCGCCCAAGAACTCCTGGAGAAGGCCCACAAGGCCCATATCATCCTCGAAGTGGAAATCGGCGTTGTCGGTGGTGAGGAAGATGGCGTGACTGCTCACGCTGGCGCTAACTTCTACACCTCCCCGAAGGACTTCGAAAAGACCATTGATGCCATCGGCACCGGGGAAAAGGGCCGCTACCTGCTGGCCGCTACTTTCGGTAACGTCCACGGCGTGTATAAGCCCGGCAATGTGAAGCTACGTCCCGAAGTGCTCCTTGAAGGCCAAAAGGTAGGCCGCGCCAAGCTCGGTCTCCCCGACGATGCTCTGCCCTTCGACTTTGTCTTCCATGGTGGCTCCGGCTCCGAGAAGGAGAAGATCGAAGAATCCCTCGGCTATGGTGTCATCAAGATGAACGTCGACACCGACACCCAGTACGCCTTCACTCGGCCCGTCGCCGGCCACATGTTCACCAACTACGATGGTGTGCTCAAGATTGACGGTGAAGTGGGCAATAAGAAGGCCTACGATCCGCGTTCCTACATGAAGCTTGCCGAGCAGGGCATGGCTGACCGTGTGGTCGAAGCCTGCACTGACCTGCACTCCATTGGGAGCACCCTCAACAAGTAACATAATGTGACGGTTTCTGACCAGCACCTTTCGGCGCCACCACACATAGGTTGTGGTGGCGCTTTGATCGTCGATAAGATAATAAAAACCTATACTTTATGTCTTTTTACTGACTCTCACCAGGACCCATGCCGAACCCAGTACCCAAACAAGCCAGCTACGCCAAATCCCGCATCCATGAGGGGTGGATGCGACTGCAAACTAAATGGTTTTACATCCTCCAAGTCGCCATTGCCGCCGGTGCTGCCTACTGGGCTGCCCATGTTGTATTCGGGCACGACATTCCCTTCTTCGCCCCCATGGCCACCATTATTGTGCTCTCCACCACCGGTGGTGAACGCTTTCGACGCTCCGTCGAGCTCGTGGTCGGCGTCAGCCTTGGGGTGGGGCTCGGTGATCTCATCATCGCCAACATTGGTAGTGGGACGTGGCAGATAGCCGTCGCCGTTGGCATCGCCATCGCCCTCGGGACCTTTATCGACCGCAGCGTGCTCCTCGCCAACCAGGCGGGTTTCGCCTCCGTGCTGGTAGCCACCATATCCCCACCCGGCAGTGCGGACGGAATCGAACGCATGACCGACGCCTTTATCGGTGGTGTGGTCGGGCTCATCGTTATCGGACTCTTCCCCGAATCCCCCCTGCGGGCCGGCCGGCGGGAAATCGCCCGACTCATGGGCATTACCTCCAATGTGCTCCGGGATGTGGCCGCTGCCCTCCACAGTGGCGACATCATCGTGATCCGTCATGCTCTCCAGAACGTTCGCGGTACCCAAGGCCGCATCAATAACATGATTGCCGCAACAAAAACGGGGGAAGAAAACCTGTCCGTTAGTCCCATCTTGTGGCGGCAACGCGGCAAGATTCGATCTCTGAAACGCATACTGCACCCCGTTGATAATGCCATCCGTAACACCCGGGTGCTCGCTCGTCGCGCGCTTGTGCTCTCCGAAGACAACGACACGGTTTCCGAAGAACAAATCGCCATCATCTCCGAACTCTCCGACATCGCAGCGGAATTAGAACGCTTGTTTGAAGGTGTGGATCGGGGGCATGAGGTCATGCCGCAACTCATTAACCGACTCCGTAAACTGGGCAGCCGCGTTGGCCTGGAAATCGCCGAAGGGCGCGTGCTCTCCGCGCAGGTCATCCTGGGCCAATCCCGATCCATCATCGTGGATCTGCTGCAAATCTGTGGCCTATCGCGGAAATCGGCTGCGGCGGTGTTGCGCCCCACCTCGCAGCACCCGGCCCAACCCCCAGAAATCTGGGATATGGATATCGAAGACTAGTCGTTAATACCCAAGGGGCATGGGGCTACCACTGGGAATACTGGTAGCGCCCGGAATATTGGAGATGTCGTTGACCATCGAATGGATCGCGCTCATGAGAAATGCGAACCAGCTGAGGAACGCTATGAACGCGATCACCGCGACAATGACCTGGATGATGATAGCCCATATGCCGAACTTCTTGGCCCGCTGCGCCGTATCGAGGGCACCATTGTAGTCACCTACAGCCCACAGAACATCCACCCGTGACGATAAAAGAATCGCGGCAAGGGCCAGCGGGAAAAACCCAAAAATGCACGAGAGCACGGACAACACCAGGTAATCATTCGGTTTACCCGACATTGGGGCTTGCCGGGAGGCACCCTGGAGCGGGAGGCTTGCCGCACCCGTACCATAGTTGGAGTCGAAACCCGGCTGATAACTGTTGGTCATGAGATCACACTCGCCTTCGAGTAGAAGTTATTGGTCACATGTGAAAGCCATAGGACGAATGATTTGTTCCCGGCCATATTTTTGGTTCACATAGTTCGGATTGTATTCCGTGATACGGACATAAAACAGCTACGACAAGTATGTTCTTACCCCCAATATGATTGAATCATTGACTTCTCAGGTAGCATTTGCCAAACTTCATAAATGTATAGGGGATACCAATTGAATATGAAATAAGAACGTGAGTTTCATTGTTCTTGATTGAAGTTTTGATACCTCGGATGGAGGTGTTTCATCATGTCGTGGTTGCCTGAGGGGGATGGTGTTGATAATGAGCGTGGGGTGTTGGAGTTTTCTGAGGGGGTGATCCGGGGGATATCCAGGTGAGGGCGGTGATTCCTAAGGGGGTGAAGTGGGTTGATGGGAAGCGTCGGTTTGATCGTGAGGATTTGCTTGCGTATGCACGTCGGGAGCGGCAGCGCCAGCATGATGCGTATGAGCGGTTGCGGCAGTTTGACTTGGATCATCCAGAAGTGTGGCAAACATATTTTAACCCCCAATATGGTGCCAATTCGGAAACCACAGAAGAACCCTAAATCAGGGCCGAACCACCTGGGCATCTCGCAAATGGCGGTAAAACGTGACCCGCTCCACCGGTCGTTTCCGGGACACGCCATCCACCATTACCCGCAGTGACTCTCCACCGGCCTGCAATGCCCGGCCCACCAGCCGGGAGCCTTCGACAATCGAACCGTACTCGTTTTCGAACCGACCGAACAGGCCCCGGCGCACCGGCATCACCGGGGTGTCCAACACAAACCCGGCCAACCCCGGCGCATCCACCAATGGTTGTACCCGGGCCCCAAAAACCCCGGTGCGGGGAATCCGCCGCCCTGATTGGTGACGAGCCAAAACATCATCATCAACAATGATTTCGGCGGTGAGCTCCCGATTCTCCCAATCCGAAACCGAAGCCCGGCCTGCCACAGCAGTGGCG
>ENA-OWND01001144-OWND01001144.1-metagenome-genome-assembly--contig:-NODE-1144-length-16763-cov-18.237611_pt1 | contig 16763 bp, 16 predicted proteins | sample MGYA00245342_ERZ651119 | MGnify/ENA primary metagenome ERZ651119 (study PRJEB26857, sample SAMEA4031756) | metagenome | biome: human; feature: oral; material: saliva | place: Philippines | collected 2014...
CACTTGTATGCTGTCGGCGCCGTATTCTTCGTGTTTTTGGTCAGTCATGGTCTTTTCTTGCTGAATTTCAAGGAAATTTTCCGTGCGCGCAATGAAATGTCAAACGGGCGCGGCGGATGTGTTCCGAAAGGTCAAAATAATAGGCAATTATACCTGATTTTGCTGGAATATTCAGCGTTTTAAGTGCAAAAAGGCCGTCTGAAAGCTTAAATTTCAGACGACCTTTGTATCGGAAAACAGCTTTAGCGTTTGACGCCGCTCAATCGCGCCCAGCCTTCTTCGATTTCGGCAGGCTCGATGTCGAACCATTGGCTGTAAATACCGCTGAGTTCTTCGACTTGTTCGTCCAAAAGGCCGGACAAGACAATGCGGCCGCCTTGTTTGGTGCGTGCGGCAAGCATTTCGCCGAGCATACGCAGGGGATTGGCCAGAATGTTGGCGACAACGACATCAAATTGGCTTTGCGGCAGGCCGTCCGGCAGGTAGAACTGCGCGTCGACGTTGTTTTGTGCGGCATTGTCTTTGCTGGCGCGGATGGCTTGTTCGTCAATATCCACGCCGATGGCGGAACCTGCGCCGAGTTTGAGGGCGGCAATGGCCAAAATGCCGGAGCCGCAGCCGTAGTCCAATACGCTTTCGCCGCCTTTGAGCTGCGTGTCGAGCCATTTGAGGCAGAGGCGGGTGGTCGGATGGCTGCCGGTGCCGAAGGCAAGGCCCGGGTCGAGTTGCAGGTTGACGGCGTTGCCGTTGGGCGCTTCGTGCCAAGACGGGGTAATCCACAGGCGGTCGGAAATTTGAATCGGGTCGAATTGCGCTTGGGTCAGGCGTACCCAGTCTTGATCTTCAAGGATTTCGCCGGTGTATTTCAAATCGTTCAAACTGCATTCCTGCGCGGCGGCTTCGATAATGGAAGCGGCGTCGTCGCTTTCGCCGAAAAGGGCGATGACTTTGCTTTGTTGCCAGATTTGCTCGGTCGGCATGCCCGGCTCGCCGAAAATGGCCTGCTCGTTTTCTGTACCGGCGTAGGCATCTTCAATGGCGGCGGACAATGCGCCGTGTTCCATCAGCGCGTCGGCAAGGCGTTCGGCGACGGCATCGTTGACGTTGATGGTGATTTGTTGATAGGACATGGTGGGGCTTTCTTTTTAATAAGGCCGTCTGAAAATCGACGTTGTGCTTTCAGACGGCCTTGTCAGGGATGAAACCTGATAATGCGGGTTTATCGGTTTTTCAAACCCAGTACGTCTTGCATATCGTACAGGCCTTTTTTGCCGTTTGCCCAAACTGCGGCGCGTACGGCACCGGCGGCGAAGGTCATGCGGCTGCTGGCCTTGTGGGTGATTTCCACGCGTTCGCCGTCGGTGGCAAAGAGGGCGGTGTGGTCGCCGACGATGTCGCCTGCGCGGACGGTGGCAAAACCGATGGTGGACGGATCGCGCGGGCCGGTGTGGCCTTCGCGGCCGTAAACGGCGCATTCTTTGAGGTCGCGGCCGAGTGCGTCGGCAATGACTTCACCCATGCGCAACGCGGTGCCGCTGGGGGCGTCGACTTTGTGGCGGTGGTGGCCTTCGATGATTTCGATGTCGTAGCCTTCGTTCAACACGCGGGCGACGGTGTCGAGGATGTGGAAGGTGAGGTTGACGCCGACGCTGAAGTTGGCGGCGAAGACGATACCTGTTTTTTCGCCTGCGGCTTGGATGGCGGCTTTGCCTGCGTCGTCGAAACCGGTGGTGCCGATGATGATGTTGACGCCTTTTTCAACGCATTTTTGCAGATGTTTGAGGGTCGGCTCGGGACGGGTGAAGTCGATGAGTACGTCGCTTTGGGCGAGGACGGCATCAACGTCGTCTGAAATGGCGATGCCGGTTTTGATGCCGGAGGCGAAACCTGCGTCCAAGCCTAAGACTTCGGAGCCTGAATGTTCGAGTGCGCCGGAGAGGACGGTGTCGGGATGATTGTTGACGGCTTCAACCAGTACGCGCCCCATGCGGCCGTTGACGCCGGCGATGGCGATTTTCAATGCGCTCATGCGGTTTCCTTAATGATTATTGTGCAGTTTGGGCTGCTTTTTGTTCGGCTTGGAGGGTTTCGATGGATTTTTGGATGGCATCGCCTTCTGCGCGGACAAGGACGTCGTTTTCAAAATAAACGGTGAGGTTGCTGCGGTCTTTGATGATGCCGTTGCGGCTGGTATTGAAGGTGTAGTCCCAGCGGTCGGCATGGAATGCGTCGCGCAGCAGCGGGGTGCCGAGCAGGAGTTGGACTTGGTCGCGGCTCATGCCTGCTTGGAGGGAGACGACGGCGCGGGGATCAAGTTCGTTGCCTTGGATGACTTTGAGTTTGTAGGAGGGGAACAGGGAAACGCGTTCGGCGCTGCATGCGGAAAGTCCGATGAGGGCGGCGAGGGCAAGACAGAGGGGTTTGTTCACGGATATGCCTTTCTGTTCGAATTCAGGTGGAAGGGTATCATTGCTTGAATTTTTTGAAAAAGCAAACGATAATCATCTCTTTGATTATAATTTCAGCCGGCTATCGTTTGTATGCAAACAAAACTTGTGGTTTTATTGCAAACCGCTATGGCGTAATAGTGGGCAAGCGGGCTGAAATTGCGTATTATAACGTCTATTACTTCACAGGGATATTGAATATTATGGAAAAATTCAGCAATATTGCGCAATTGAAAGACAGCGGTTTGAAGGTTACCGGTCCGCGTTTGAAAATCTTGGATTTGTTCGAGTCGCATGCTGAAGAGCATTTGAGTGCCGAAGATGTGTACCGTATTTTGCTGGAAGAGGGTGTGGAAATCGGCGTAGCGACGATTTACCGCGTGTTGACCCAGTTCGAGCAGGCAGGCATTTTGCAGCGCCACCATTTTGAAACCGGCAAGGCGGTTTACGAATTGGACAAAGGCGACCACCACGACCATATCGTCTGCGTGAAATGCGGCGAGGTAACGGAATTCCACAATCCCGAAATCGAAGCCTTGCAAGACAAAATCGCGGAAGAAAACGGCTACCGCATCGTTGACCATGCGCTTTATATGTACGGCGTGTGCGGCGAATGCCAAGCGAAGAGCAAACGCTGATTCCCGTTTTAAAAGATGTTTGATGTTCAGACGACCTCGGATGAGAATTTGGGGTCGTCTGAAATTTTTTGCGGAACATGAACATCATGCCGCTGCAAATCAGAATAATATAGTGGATTAAATTTAAATCAGGACAAGGCGAGGCAATGCCGTACCGGTTTAAAGTGAATCCACTATACCTTAGGATTTTTAATGAGTATCCCCTTGCTTTACCCTAATGATTACACTTTCCCCGACCCGTTTTACGCGCTGGAAGAGTGCGACGGTGTGGTCGGTATCAGCCGCGATTTGGACACGGGACGGCTGCTGTCGGCGTATCGGCAGGGGATTTTCCCGTGGTTCAGCGAAGACGGCTGGTTTTTTTGGCATACCATAGATCCGCGCGCCGTCATCGTGCCTGAAAATCTGCATATCGGGCGTTCGTTGGCGAAAACCTTGCGCAACAAACCCTATCGGGTAACGGTCAACCAATGTTTCGAAACCGTCATTGCGCATTGCGCCGCCTTTCCGCGCCCCGGTCAGGACGGCACATGGATTGTTCCCGAATTCCAAGCCGCTTATACCGAGCTGCACCGCTTGGGGCACGCGCATTCGTTTGAATGTTTCTATCCCGATGAAACAGGTCGTCTGAAACTGGCGGGCGGCTTTTACGGCGTACAAATCGGACGGGTGTTTTACGGAGAATCCATGTTCGCCCTTGAGCCGGATGCCTCCAAAATCGCCTTCGCGCGAGCCGTCCCGTTTCTTGCCGGATTGGGCATCGAGTTGATTGACTGTCAGCAAGATACCCTGCATATGCATCGTTTCGGTTCGGAACCGATACCGTTCGCCGAATTTCAGACGACCTTGCAACGCTTGAATGCTTTGCCTTTGAATGAAGCGTTGGGCGCGCGGGTAGTGGGTGGAACATTGGAATAGCGGCAAGTGAAATGCTTTGTTAGGTATTTCATATTTCAATAGGGCAAATCAGGTTATGTTCACGGCTGAACATTCCGCGGTCTGCGCCGCCTTGAAACAGTATGTCTTGATTGGCGTCGGTGTTGGGGGTAAAATTTTCTAATGCATCAGGCGCTCCCGCTTCCGAACGATGACGTGTAGTTTGGTCGTGCGTAGATGCTTGGGAATCGTTACTCTTCCCGGTATCGCCGCCTTGATGTAATTCAAAAGCATTATATAGAGTCGACTTCGAGTCAGAAGCGAATAGCCAAAGGTCGTCTGAAAATCTAATTTATGGGTTTTCAGACGACCTTTGGATTATATGAGGTAAGGGCAATACTTTTTTGGTTCCGCAGTAGGATTTTCGTCAAAACAGTTTTTGCGAGTCCAGCAGCAGGGTAACGGGGCCGTCGTTGCACAGGCTGACCTGCATATGTGTTTGGAAGCGGCCGGTTTGCACGTTCAAACCATGTCCGCGCAATAGTTCTGCGGTATGCAGATAGAGCGTTTGCGCCTGTTCGGCAGGGGCGGCTGCCGAGAAAGACGGACGGCGGCCATTTCGTGCATCGGCATACAACGTGAATTGTGAAACCAGCAGGATTGAGCCGCCGACATCTTTGACGGACAGGTTCAATTTGCCGGCATCGTCTTCGAAAATACGCAGATTGGCGGCTTTGTCGGCAATGTAGCGCGCATCTAATTCGGTATCGTCGTGGGTAACGCCGAGCAATATCATCAATCCGTTATCGATTTCGGCGCAGGTTTCCTTATGATTTCCGTCCAATACATCGACACGGGAACAACTCACTTTTTGAATGACGGCTCGCATAGCGGTTCTTTATCTCTATTTCAAAAGATTGGTTGACGGCAGATTCAAATACAAAAGTGTTTCGACAGCAATGCAGGTAGAAAAGGTCGTCTGAAAAACGTTATGGTTTCAGACGACCTTTAGGTGGATTGCATCAATGCCGCAAAAAGAATCCGGCTTAATTTCCTTTACTTATCCGTTATAGGAAGCTTAAAGGTTATTTGGCAGGTTTGATGTCGGCTTTTTGCAAGAGCGCACGCATAGTGTCGTCAATGCGGGCAGTACTCAGGTCGCGGGCTATGTTGCCTTTGATTTCGTTAAAGGCAGGAACTTTGACATCGCGGCGGTCGTCAACGTAAAACACGGCGTAAGAATTACCGTCTTGCAGCGGTTCGGATGTCGCTTCACCTTTTTTCAGGTCTTTGACTGCTGCGTACAGAGGCGGTGCGGCTTCTTGCAAGTCTTTCAGCGGAACATAAGCTTGAGGAATACCGCCTGCTTTTTTGGCTTCTTCATCAATCGAATATTGTTTCAATACTGCGGCAAAAGCCTTCTTCGCCTTCAAATCGGCAGCAGCTTTTTGTCCGTCGGCTTTAGTTCGGGTAACGATTTCCCCTAGGCGTACTTCCTGACTGCCTTGGTAGAATTTGGCAAATTCATCGTAGGATTTTTTAATTTCTTGTTCGTTGACAGGATTTTTGCGCAATACGTCGATGGCCAGAGCTTGTCCGAGCAGGTCGTCTTCAAATGCCGCCCATTCTGTTTTGAAGGACGGTTTTTTGTCCGCGCCTTGTTTCTTCGCATCTGCACGGGCTTGTTCGAGGGCTTTTTTGAATTCCGCACTTTGGTCCAGTTTGCGGCGTCTGGCTTCTTGCGCGATAACCGTGCTGATAACTTGGCGGTTGGTCAGCTCTTGTCGCAGTTGTGGAGAATCCTGGATTTGTTTGTTTTCAGCACGCAAGGCGGCAACTTGTCCGTCAATCACGCTGCTGTCGATGGCTTGTCCGTTGACGGTAACCAGAGTTTGGGCAAACAGGCTGCAGGATAGGGCGGCCATAACCAATGCGGCTGTAAAATGGGTTTTTCTCATAATCTTCTCTTTAATTTGAAACACTACGGATAATTCAATGGAAATATTCGTCGGGCGTTGCCGCCTTAATGCTTAAGGCATGGATGAAACCGCCGGCAAACAGGTCTTGGAGCAGGTTTTGAACCATGCGTTGGCGTTCGATACGTTTCATCCCGGTAAAAGCCTCGCTGACGACGGTTACAGCATAATGCCCCCCGCCTTTATTACCCGCGTGTCCTTTGTGCAAATGGCTGTCGTCTTGAAACTCGAATATCTGAGGATTTAGAGTTTTCAGGCGACCTTCTATTGCTGAACGCATATCCATTATTTAAAAACAGCTTTGTAGGGCTTAATTAAAACTTCCTCATATACGCCCGCAGCGACATAAGGATCTTGTTCCGCCCATTCTTGGGCTTCGTCAAGCGATGCGAATTGGGCGATGATAAGGCTGCCGGAGACGCGTTCGGGATTGTCGGGCAGAGGATTCGGTCCGGCTGTCAAAAGGCGCCCTTCGGCTTGCAGGGCTTCCAAACGTTTCAGATGATCGGGACGTGCAGCCATACGGGCTTCATGTACGTCGTCTGCATCAGTGGCCAAAAGCATATAATATTCCATTGCTTAATTCTCCTTTGGTAAATGTTTGCCCAAATAAATACCTTGAGCGATAAAGAAAGCGAACATCAGTCCGGTCGAACCGAACATCTTGTAATTCACCCAATGACTTTCAAAATGAGTGAATACAAACCAGTTGGCTATGCCCATAAATACGAGAAACGCTATCCAAGCATAGGTCAGATTATTCCAGACGGTATCGGACAATTCGAGTTCTTTGCCCATTGTAGCCTTAAGTCCGTTTTTTCCGGCAAGGTGGCTGAAAAGCAAGACCAGTGCACCTATCCAAAACAATACGGTCGGTTTCCACATGATGAATCGCGGATCTTTCAGCAGGATGGTCGCCCCGCCGAATACCACGATTAAAACCAATCCGACCCACTGCATCGTATCCAGCTTTTTAAATTTCCAATAGGTAAAGGCCGCCTGCAAAACACCGACTACCAAAGCTACGGCTGTCGCGGCAATCATGTCTTTCGTAACCGTATAAGTCAGAAAAAACAAAATTACCGCCAATAAATCACTCAGAATTTTCATATATAAAAAACAAAAATGAGGAAACCAAACAATCAAACGGCAATCATACAGGCAGCTGCGGTTTTTTGCATTACCGCAAATCTGAAACTTTGGTTTGTTTGATATGCCATCAGTTTGTTGTAGGGTTTTAAAAATGCAAACGGAATGATAAAATAAGTTCCCGATAGATTTGCAAAAAAGAAACACACCGATGCAAACAGTAACGGTTTATGACATTTTTGATAACATAAATGACAGTGTTACTTGGCAGATTAGGGACTTAGACTATATCATAACGTAATATATCGTAATAGACGGTTAAGTACTCGGCAGTACTGCAGGATTCATTTCATAGGGGACAAGTTTTGAAAAAACATTACAAAATCAAACTTATCGCAGCCTCCGTTGCCTTGGCGGTTTCGGTGGGTGCAAACGCAGGATTGGGCGGTTTAAATGTTCAATCGCATTTGGGTGAGCCGTTTTCCGGCAACATCACCGTAACTGGAGAAGAAGCACAGGCATTGTTTAACGGCGGCAAAGCTTCCGTATCCAATGCCAACCTCAGAACCAGCGTCCACAGAGCGGGCGATCGTGCCGTCATCAATATCCGTTCGGCTAAAGCCATCAAAGACCCTGTGCTGATTTTCCAAGTCAGTACCGGCTCTCAATCTCGAGAATATACCGCAATCATCGATCCGGCTGATTACTCGGTCAAGGGCGACAGTACGCCCCGCGTTCGTCAGGAGCCGCCTCCCGCATATGCTTCCCAGCAGATAGACCGTCAAGCCGCGCGCGAACGGATTAACCGTGCGCTGCGTAGTGGAAATGCATCTGCAGATGTTGCGAATAATACGCGTAAAGAAGGAATCGACAATAAAAAAACAAAAAATGTCCAAGTGCAGCCTAAACAGACGCAAAATGCAGCCCCTTCTGTACAGGGCGAGCCGCGCTATGGCAAACGACATTTAGTCAAACAAGGTGAAACCCTAACTGAAATTGCGACCCGTATCCGTCCTCAGGGTATGACGGTCGAGCAGGCAATACAGGCATTGGTAAAAGCCAACCCTAGTGTGTTCATCAATAAAAATGCCGACCATATGTTGGCTGGAAAAGTATTGAATATCCCGACCCAATTCGACATGAAACAGGCAGCCGCCAAACAGGCTGCCGAGAAACCTCTTGTTTCTGACAAACAGCAGCCGCAAACCGCAGCAGCATCTAAGGCATCGTCTGAAAAACCAGAAGCCGCCAAAACTAATGCATCTGCGGAAAATAAGGCAGGTGAAGATAAGGCTGGCGAAGGGGTCAAATCAAATAAAGAAGCCAAGCTTGAACAACAGCCGGCGCAAGCAGCCACTTCCGCCCCACAGGGTGCAACACAAGAACAAGCTGCTTCATCCGTAGGCACTGAGGAAGTATTGCAACCCGGCATCGCAGAACAAACCGCTGCAAGTGAAACGGCAAAATCTACGCAGGAAGCCCAAGTTGAAGAAGCTTTGGCTGCCCAGCAAAATTCCGATACTCAAAACGAAGCAGTAGAAGAGTCGTCTGAAGATGGCGGATTGTGGCGCTGGCTGTTAATCGGCGGCGGTGCTCTGCTGGCATTGTTGCTGTTGCTGAAAGCTTTGGGCAAACGAAAAGCAGCTGCTGTCGCGCCTGTCGTACCTGTTCCTTCTGCAGGATATGACGAAGAAGATGACGACATAAGCTTTGCAGAAACCGTGATAGCTGACGAGGCGAAGCCCGAACAGTTTGTTCAAGCGAAAGCTGTTCCGGCAGAAGAGCCTGACGGACTGTCTATCGAGGATGATTTTGACGACGAGGCTTTCTTTGTGCAGCCCAATGCCGCCAAAGAAGCCGCTGAAGATGAGATCAATATCAATATCGATGATATTGACGATAAGCACGTCGGCATCGTATCCAGCGCAGTTACCGTGGATGAGGAAACGGAAAAACGCCGTGATTTGGATTGGGACTCTGTTGAATCGACAGAAAGCGTCTATGAGCCCGAGCCGGAGAATCCGTATCAACCGGTTTCAGTAGTTATAGAAAGCAGACATCAAGAGGAATCAGTAGTAGAGCCTGATAATACGGCCCATATTCAGCAATTTGATGAGGTTCAATCAAACTTTGACACGTCTTTCCATGACGCTAGTGAAGAAACCAAAGAGGCGGATGCCTCAGTAGGTGAGGAAGAGTATTCTTATACCGAATCCGCCGTTGAGGAAGAAGTTTCTGATTTGGAGTTTGACTACGAAGCCTCCGACGCTTCTGAGGTTCAACAGCAGGAGCAGACTGTTAGCGCAGAAAATGTCAAAGACTTTGAAGAAGCAGAAGAAGGATGGGACTTCTTCTCGGAAAAAACCGAATCCCAGCCTATCGAGCCGCTGCCTGAGTTCACAACATCTGAGCAAACATCGTCTGAAAAATTAAATGGGGACGAGGCTTTAGAGTTTGCTTCCGTTGATACCTCAGCCGATGAAGCCGTAGCCGAAGAGCCTTTTGAAATCAAACAAGATGAAGGCATTACCTTCCAAGAAAGCGACGAAGATTTCGGATTGGCTGATTCCCAAGGTAACGGAGTAGAAGAGACCATCGAATGGGAAAACCTAACAGTTGATGAAGAAGTAAGCAAGTCGGCATTTGACTCAGGCTTTATTTCCGAATCCGTCGGAATGACCGCTCCTTTAGAAGCCAAATACGAATTGGCAAAAATGTATGTCGAAATTGGAGACCCCGGTGCAGCTCGTGAAACTTTGCAAGAGCTGATGGAAGAGGCTACCGGCGATATCTTAGATAAAACCAAAGCCTTGTTGGCAGAGCTAGGCTGATTAATCCAACAATCCCTTTCTTGAAAGAAAAATAAAGATGCCGTGTCTAAAAGCGGCATCTTTTTTATTGCTATACTGTCGGATAAGCAATTTTCGTATGATTTTGTTCGAATATCGAGCCTTCACCGATTATGATGTTTCCTTCTTCAAAGCAGCCCGCAGTTTGCCGTTGGGCATTAATCCTGTCTTATGATGGCAGCCGATTTTACGGCTGGCAAAAACAAGCTGGCGACTTGCCTACTGTTCAGACGACCTTAGAATATGCACTCAGCCAAATTGCGGGTGAAGCCATCCGAACCATAGTCGCCGGACGGACGGATACAGGCGTACACGCCACTGCACAAGTCATCCATTTCGATACCACAGTAGTCCGTCCCGAACAAGCATGGGTACGGGGCGTCAATGCCTATCTTCCCGAAGGTGTGGCTGTATTGTTTGCACAGCAAGTCGCCCCGCATTTTCACGCCCGCTTTGACGCATACGGTAGAAGATATCGCTACCTCTTGGAGTCATCTCCCGTCCGCTCCCCGATATTGCAAGGCAGGGTAGGGTGGACGCACCTCAAACTCGATCCTGACAAAATGCAGCAGGCGGCACTCTTATTAGAAGGCGAACATGATTTCTCCAGCTTTCGCGCTGCCGAATGCCAAGCAAAATCACCCGTTAAAACCCTATACAGTGCAAAAATCAGCGGTACGCCGCAACTCCTCAAACTGGATTTGCACGGCAATGCCTTTCTGCACCATATGGTGCGTAATATTATGGGCGCATTGGTTTATGTCGGTAGTGGTAGGCTGAGCGTTTCTGAATTCCAAGCCTTAATTGAAGAACGCAGTCGATTAAAAGCCCCTCCGACTTTTATGCCTGATGGGCTGTATCTGACCGGAGTGGATTATCCGCCCGAGTTCGGCATCATCCGTCCCGAAATGCCCGAATGGCTGTGAGGCCGTCCGAAATACTGTCAAACCTATTCTTCCCTTCAATAAAGAAAATTCTGGTCATTCCCGCGCCGACAGAGATCCAAGCATTGATTTTTAGAAAAATATTCAAAAATTACCGTACTCAAGCTCTTGTATTTCTTTCACATCAGGAATGACGATTTGAAATATCCTGTCTTTATTTTCATACACTATAAAAAGTCGTTTGAAATCTATACGCATTCTTTCAGACGACCTTTGCTCTTTTCGATAAACCAACCCGCAGATAAAGCCTGTACTACGGGGCTGGAATGACAGCCACCGCAGATCGGGAGATATTTATGCCCGGCAAACCCTATCAGGGTAAATGCAGGCATGAATACCTGAACGATGTTTCCAGTTTCCTCGCTTGCCTGAATTAGCCAAAAAACAACAGCCAGTCCTAAAAAACTACCGTTCGGGAAATCTGTGTTGTAAAAATGCAAACAATAGGAAAATCGGTATTACCATATGATTTATAAAGGAAATATTTTGAATATTATGTTGTTGGCAGGGTGGTGTGGCGTAAGGGGGGAAGAAGGGGAAGTGAATAAAGTTTGTTTTTTTAGAAAGGAACAATTATAGTGAGAGTCATGGAATCGCTGATTCCAGCGATAATGTAAAGCCTAAGCGGACTCTGTCCGGGTCTGCTTAAGTTATTTCTTCACGATAGAAAAGGAATACAGCAATGAAAAAAACTCTGATTGCTCTGACTCTGGCAGCTCTGCCTGTTGCAGCTATGGCTGACGTTACCTTGTACGGTCAAGTTAAAGCCGGTGTTGACATTTCCCGAGTTAAAGAAAAAACTACAGTTAACGGTGTAACTACCAAGGATACAACCAAAACTGCTACTGAAATTGCTGACTACGGTTCACGCATCGGTTTCAAAGGCCATGAGCACCTGAGCAATAACCTGAACGCTATTTGGCAAGTAGAGCAAAATACTTCTGTTGCCGGTACTGACAAAGGTTGGGGAACTCGCGAGTCCTTCATCGGTTTGGAAGGCGGCTTCGGTAAAATCCGTGCGGGTAAACTGAATACCCCTCTGAAAGACAGCAGCGACAGCATCGATCCTTGGGAAGCCAGTGATGCAAACGCAGATGTTTTGTCATTAGGCAAACTTGAACGTGTAGAAGATCGTAAAGTGTCTGCACGCTACGATTCACCTGTATTGTCCGGTTTCAGCGCAAGCGTACAATACCAACCGCGTGACAATGCTAATCCTGATGACAAGTATACTCATGATGTAAAAAGCCGTGACTCTTACGGTTTGGGTCTGAACTATGAGAATGCCGGCTTCTTCGGTCGCTATGCTGGTTCTTTTGCTAAACATTCTGTTCTGGACAAAGATTACTTGAATTCGTTCAACAGAAATACTACTTTGGCTGCTGATACTTATAAAGATCACCAAGTACACCGTTTGGTAGCTGGTTACGATGCAAACAATGTATTGGTTTCTGTTGCAGGTCAATACGAAGGTTTCAAAGCTGACGTAACTGATGCTAAGAAAAACGAACGTACTGAAGTTGCTGCAACTGCAGGTTACCGCATGGGTAATGTAATGCCCCGCGTATCTTACGCTCACGGCTTCAAAGCTAAAGAAAATGGCGTAAAACAAGGCAACAGCCGATACAACCAAGTAATCGTCGGTGCTGACTACGACTTCTCTAAACGCACTTCTGCCCTGATTTCTGCCGGTTGGTTGAGAGAAGGCAAAGGCGACAACAAATACGAGAAAACTGCTGGTACAGTTGGTCTGCGTCACAAATTCTAATCTGATACGGTTAGTCTAAATAAAGAGCCTGCTTTATGCAGGCTCTTTTTGTCTGTTTGGATAAAATGCGGGATACGTAGTATGTCGATTGCAGGCCGGTTCTCATTTATGTCTGGCAAAAAGCTCCGTCCATGCTGCCATTTTTGCTTCTCTCTGCACGGAAATAGCTGTTGAAAATATCCTGTTTTATTTTAATCCGTTAAATCAAAGGTCGTCTGAATTCCTGTGTACGCAGGCTTTTCAGACGACCGTTTTTTTTTTTGGATAGAACTTAATCCGTGGGCTTTGGCCGCGAAATATGGCAGGTCAAAACAAGAGGGCTGCAATTTCGTCATTCACGCGCAGGCGGTAATCTAGAAATTTGAAGTTGCGGCATCCTTGAAATCTTCCCAAAATGCCGAGGCCGTCATTCCCGCCTGTGCGGGAATGACGGCGGTAGGGAGATTTCAGGCGACCTTACCTCAAAAATAATCTGCGGGTAAAGCTCATGCTGCGATGGGCCATCTTCATACAAAAGCGGGGCGGGAATGGAGAGTCTAGACTAACCTTTTGCAAAAACCGTACTACTTACCGCATTCGTAGGCTTCGATTTCGCCGACTTTCGGTGCGTATCCGCTATCCGTGTTGTGGCGCAAATTCAGCCAAATGTCCACCAATGCCCATGCAGCGGGGGCGGCGATGACGTTTTGTCCCATGCACAATACCTGTGCATCGTAGTTTTCTACCGAGCCGCGCAATGTGATTAAATCATGCGCCGTTGCTGCCCGTATGCCGCGGACTTTATTTGCGGCGATCGCCGTACCGACTCCTGTACCGCAAATTAAAATAGCGCGGTCGGCTCTCCCTGCCGCTACCTCCTGCGCCGCAGCAAATGAAAGCTGCGGATAGGTGCCATCCGGTGAGGATAAATCGGTTAGGTTGTCAACTCGCGGATCGTTTTGCAAATGCGCCTTGAGCGCGTTTTTTAATGTTGTCCCGTTGGCGGGGGCGGCGATAATCAAACGCATGGCTTACTCCTTGATGATTGGAAGGTAAGGGGTTTCCTTTGCGAATTTACCGTAATTTGGGTCTTGATTTGCCTCTACGGTAGGGGTCATATCAAAAAATAAATGAATCAGCCGTATTTGTTTTTATCTGTCTTGGTTCCCTCCAATCAAAAAAGGTCGTCTGAAAACCAGAAATCCCAATTTTCAGACGACCTTTTCATGTTTCAGCTCCTATCAAGCGTCAATATTTTGCGCAATCAGGGCGTTGTTTTCGATGAAGGCGCGGCGCGGTTCGACTTCGTCGCCCATCAGGGTAACGAACACTTCGTCGGCGGAGATGGCGTCTTCGATGCGCACTTTCAACAGACGGCGCACGGCGGGATCCATCGTGGTTTCCCAAAGCTGCTCGGGGTTCATCTCGCCCAAACCTTTGTATCGCTGGATGGACATGCCTTTTTGGGCGTTTTGGAGCAGGATGTTCAGCGCGGTTTCAAAGCTGTCCACATCGTATTCGTTCTCGCCTTTGTAAAGCTTAGCGCCTTCGCCGACCAAGCCTTTGAGCGCGGCGGCGGTTTGGGTGAGGGTTTGGTAGGCTTTGCTGTTGAGGAACTTGGGTTCGATGTAGCTGACCATGACGTTGCCGTGCAGCTTGCGGGTGATTTTGATGAAGCGGTTGCCTTCGTGTCCTTCGATGCGTTCAAGAGCGACTTCTTTTTCGTCGAGCAAACCGGAAAGTTCGGCAACGGCTTTATCGGCGTTTTCAGACGACGTCAAATCAATGGGCGACGCGTGCAGCATGGCGCGCAGGACGAGTTCGTCCACAAAGCGGCTTTCCTGTTCGATAACGGTTTTCGCCAACAGGAATTGTTTGGCGGTATCGGCAAGTTCTGCGCCTTCGATGGTGCGGCCGTCTGAAACGATTTTGGCTTTTTCCAAAGCAAGGCCGAGCAGCCATTGGTCTTTTTCCAGTTCGTCTTTGAGGTAACGCTCCTGCTTGCCGTATTTGGCTTTGTAGAGCGGCGGCTGGGCGATGTAGATGTAGCCGCGCTCGACCAGCTCGGGCATTTGGCGGTAGAAGAAGGTCAGGAGCAGGGTGCGGATGTGCGCGCCGTCCACGTCGGCATCGGTCATGATGATGATGCGGTGGTAGCGCAGTTTTTCGGGGTTGAACTCTTCTTTGCCGATGCCTGCGCCCAGCGCGGTAATCAGGGTGGCGACCTCTTGGCTGGCGAGCATTTTTTCAAAACGGGCTTTTTCGACGTTCAGGATTTTGCCTTTGAGCGGCAGGATGGCCTGGAATTTGCGGTTGCGCCCTTGTTTGGCCGAACCTCCGGCTGAATCTCCTTCAACTAAGAAAAGTTCACGCTCTTCGGCTTTTTTTGAAAGCGCAGGCGTAAGTTTTCCTGAAAGTACGTAGTCTTTTTTTGAAGAAGTTTTGCCTTGTCTGGCTTGTTCTCGGGCTTTTCTTGCAGCGATTCTAGCTTTTTTGGCCAGTAGTGCTTTGTTTAGCAGGCTTTCTGAAAGTTTTTTATTTTCCTCAAGAAAGAAACTTAACTTTTCGTAAACTACTTGGTCAACCGCAGTTCTAGCCTCAGGAGTTCCTAGTTTTGCCTTAGTTTGTCCTTCAAACTGCAGCAGTTTTTCGGGAACTTTTAAGGAAATAACAGCAATTAAACCCTCTCTTAAGTCAACACCATCTAAGTTTTCGTCTTTTTCTTTTAAGAAGTTGTATTTGCGAGCGTATTCATTAAAAGCACGAGTAAAAGCAGTTTTAAAGCCGATTTCGTGAGTTCCGCCGTCTTTGGTGCGGATGTTGTTGACAAAAGAAATGATGTTTTCAGAATAAGTTTCAAAGTACATAAAAGCACAATCTATTTCAATTGGTAGACCGCAGTTTTCAGAAAAGTGTTCACCTGCAAAAGTTTTAATTTGGCCAAGTGGTTTTTTAGAGCCTGCCAGCAGTTGAACGTATTCTTTAATTCCGTTTTCATATTCAAACTCTTCGCGTTTTTTTGAGCGCTCGTCAATTAAAACAACTTTTAAACCTTTAATTAAAAAAGCCGCTTCGCGAATTCGCTCGCGAATTGTCTCGTAGACAAAAGTAGTAGTTTGAAAAATTTTTGGATCTGGCCAAAACTCAATTTTAGTACCAGTTCTGCGGCTTTCTCCGATAATCTGGTCTTTTTGAATTTTTGAGCCACCATCTAAATAAGTTTGTTGACAAACTTTTCCGTCTCTCGCAGAAGTTACTGTGAACTTAGAAGAAAGAGCATTTACAACAGCGCCACCAAGGCCATGCAGACCTCCCGAAACCTTGTAGCCTGAGTCTGAGAATTTACCACCAGCGTGCAGTGTTGTAAAAATCAGTTGCAAAGTTGAAATACCAGACTCGTGTTTTTTATAAGGAATACCACGGCCTTCGTCTTCTACGCAAATTGAGTTGTCTTTGCGAACAGTTAAGGTAATCGTGTTGCCGAAACCAGATAAAGCCTCGTCAACTGCATTGTCAAAAATTTCCCAAACTAAGTGGTGCAAACCCCTTGTGTCGGTTGACCCGATGTACATACCAGGGCGTTTGCGAACCGCTTCAAGACCCTTTAAAACTTGTATGGATTTTTCGTCGTAATTCTTTAAATTAGCCATCAATATCCTCTTTTTCACGTTATTTTAAGTATTTTGCGTGTATTTAAAAGTGTTTGAAATACACGCCGATACGCAGATATTTTAACATTTAACTCAGTGATTTGGCAAAGAAAAAACCAAATGAGCCAAAACCTAGTTTAGTGCTTTAAATAAGCAAAAATAGAAGCGTAGTCAGAATTTGTAAATATCAAATGGTCAAGTAGTTTAATTTCCAAATGCTTTAAAACTTCTTTTGTAGTTTGTGTGCTTTTAAGGTCTGTTTCGCTAGGCTCAGGGTCTTGGCTAGGATGATTGTGAATTAAAACTATTTGACTTGATTTAAATTGATCGGCAAGCAAAACTATTTGTTTGATTGGGATTTTTAAGTTATCCGGATTGTCATTTGTATACAACTTATCTTTGATAACTCTGAGTTTAGAGTCTAGAAAAACACAAAGCAGTTGCTCAGTTTTTAGTCCATAAAAAAGACCTGCATATCTTTTTTGAAAGTCAGCAGGGCTTTTGAGTTGTTTTGTTTTGTTTTCAGATTTTTTGGCAAGCAAAAAAA
>ENA-OWND01001152-OWND01001152.1-metagenome-genome-assembly--contig:-NODE-1152-length-16730-cov-6.200300_pt1 | contig 16730 bp, 18 predicted proteins | sample MGYA00245342_ERZ651119 | MGnify/ENA primary metagenome ERZ651119 (study PRJEB26857, sample SAMEA4031756) | metagenome | biome: human; feature: oral; material: saliva | place: Philippines | collected 2014...
CGCGACCCCGACCTTGGCAAGGTCGTGCTCTACCAACTGAGCTATTCCCGCATTCGCTGTTAGTGGTGCGCATTTTACGGAAATTCAGATAACTGTCAATTACAGATTTAAAAAAATTGTCTAACCGTTTAAAAAAAGTTCATTTTGTTCAAATAAATCACAGAAAATGATGGAAAAATGAAATTTTATGTAATTTTCTAATTTCTACTTTTATCACTTTTTCCTTTGTGCCAAAATGCTAAACGTTTTTTAACACGTAAAGTGCGGTCAATTTTTTCATTATTTTTAGAGGATGTTATGACACAACAATATGCTATTGATACTTTATTAGCTCAAGCTGGCAATCGCAGTGATGAGCGTACGGGCGCGGTTTCTGCACCAATTTTTCTTTCTACGGCTTATGGTCATTGTGGTATCGGTGAAAGTACGGGATTTGATTACACACGTACCAAAAATCCAACTCGCACAGTATTAGAAGAAACGATAGCTAAATTAGAGAATGGAGATCGTGGTTTTGCGTTTTCTTCTGGTATGGCTGCAATTCAAGTTTTGATGACGCTTTTTACCGCCCCAGATGAATGGATTGTTTCTAGCGATGTGTATGGTGGTACTTATCGATTATTAGATTTTTCTTATAAAAATAACAATAGTGTAAAACCTGTTTATGTTAATACAGCATCTGCTTCAGCAATTGAGGCTGCCATTAACCCAAATACGAAAGCGATTTTTATTGAAACCCCATCGAATCCTTTAATGGAAGAATGTGATGTGGTTGAAATTGCAAAACTTGCGAAAAAACATAACTTAATGTTGATCGTGGATAATACGTTTTTAACGCCTGTGCTTTCTCGTCCATTAGATTTAGGTGCGGATGTGGTAATTCACAGCGGAACTAAATATATTGCTGGGCATAATGATGCACTTGTTGGTTTAATTGTTGCGAAAGGGCAAGAACTTTGTGATCGCATTGCTTATATTCAAAATGGTGCAGGGGCGGTGCTTTCTCCTTTTGATTCTTGGCTGACTATTCGTGGTATGAAGACCCTTTCTTTGCGTATGAAACGCCATCAAGAAAATGCACAAGCTATTGCGGAATTTTTAAAAGCTCAACCACAAGTGGAATCGGTGCTTTATCCGAATAAAGGTGGGATGTTGTCTTTCCGTTTGCAAGATGAAGCTTGGGTTAATACATTTTTAAAATCCATCAAATTGATTACTTTTGCAGAAAGTCTAGGCGGCACAGAAAGTTTTATTACTTATCCTGCCACTCAAACTCATATGGATATTCCAGAATCCGAGCGTGTAGCTCGTGGGATTACTAATACCTTGTTGCGTTTTTCAGTCGGTATTGAAGATGTAGAAGATATTAAAGCGGACTTATTACAAGCTTTTGCAAACTTAAAATAATTGGAGCAAACCATGAAAATTGCAATCTATAGCACTAAAAGTTATGACAGAAAATATATTGAGCTCATTAACGCGAAATATAATTTCGATTTAGAATTTTTTGATTTTATGTTGAACGAGAGCACTGTGCGTTTGGCAGAACATTGCGAAGTAGTATGCATTTTCGTGAATGATAATGGTAGCCGAAAAGTATTAGAAAAATTAGCCGCACTTGGTGTGAAAATTGTGGCTTTGCGTTGTTCTGGCTTCAATAATGTTGATTTAAAAGCAGCTCAAGACTTAGGCATCCAAGTTGTCCGCGTTCCAGCTTATTCGCCTGAAGCGGTGGCGGAACATACCATCGGTTTGATGATGACACTGAATCGTCGAATTCATCGTGCTTATCAGCGTACCCGAGAAGCGAATTTCTCTCTTGAGGGGTTAATTGGTTTCAATATGTACGGACGCACAGTCGGCGTAATCGGAACAGGAAAAATCGGGATCGCAGTGATGCGAATTTTGAAAGGTTTTGGCATGAATATCTTGGCGTACGATCCTTTTAAAAATCCAGTGGTGGAAGAACTGGGGGGACAATATGTTGAATTAGATGAGCTTTATGCTAAATCTCATGTGATTACACTTCATTGCCCAGCAACGCCAGAAAACTATCATTTATTAAATCGCGAGGCTTTTGCAAAAATGAAAGATGGCGTGATGATCGTTAATACGAGTCGCGGTTCTTTGATTGATACTCAAGCTGCAATTGATGCGTTAAAACAGCGTAAAATCGGTGCGTTAGGTATGGATGTTTACGAGAATGAACGAGATTTGTTCTTTGAAGATAAGTCTAACGAAGTGATTCAAGATGATATTTTCCGCCGTTTATCTTCTTGCCATAATGTATTGCTAACAGGTCACCAAGCGTTTTTAACGGAAGAGGCACTAACCAATATTGCGGATGTGACTTTATCAAACATTTATAAATTGAAATCGGGTAAAGTGTGTGAAAATATTGTTTTGCCGTCTTAGCTTTTGGCAATTAAAACGATTAGTTTACATTTTTTAAAACAGTGTTATTCTGCACCGCACTTGTAAGTTTAAAAAAAGCCCTTATATAGGGATTCCATTCACAAAATAAGGAAAACAAAATGAGCGAAGTATTACACATTAATGACGTAGATTTTGAAAGTGTTGTAGTTAATTCAGATATCCCCGTTTTATTAGACTTTTGGGCACCTTGGTGTGGTCCTTGCAAAATGATTGCACCAGTGTTAGATGAACTTGCGCCTGAATTTGCTGGTAAAGTTAAAATCGTGAAAATGAACGTGGATGATAATCAAGCAACGCCAGCACAATTTGGTGTTCGTAGTATCCCAACATTATTATTGATTAAAAATGGTCAAGTTGTTGCAACTCAAGTTGGTGCATTAGCAAAAACTCAATTGGCTAACTTCATTAACCAACATATTTAATCGTTGCTTAAAGTTATAAGTAACTTTAGCGCATTGATAAGATTGCCCCTTAATGGGGCAATTTTTTTGTCTGAAATTTTGATATTTGCTCTGGTGGAAGGTAATTTAAGGCTTTTTCTGCACACTGAACAATTTGTGCTACAGTTTCCACTTCATCAGAACGAGGATTGATGACGCCTAAGCCTAAAATACATTTTTGTCTTAAGATTTCACTTTCTAATAACGAACTTAATTCTCCCGCACTTGGCGTAGAAAATTCGAGCATTAAAATATCAGGTAATGCCGATTCAAATAAATCCACTAATGATGTATAAGACCCGCGCAATAATACGCTTTCATCTTTGCTCCAGTTGCCATGGCATACTGTAATTAGGGGAGAGTTCCACGCTACACGCCAGCTACGATCTAATGGCATATCGGTCATGCGCATAAAGCAAGAAACATTGCTACGCATACTTAAGCTATTCCAGCTATCAGCTTCAAAAGTTAAGCCTTGAGTACCAAGTGGAAGCACCCAGTTATCAATAGTTTCGCCATTTTCGGAAGGCAAAAGCACTAAATAATAAGAGGCATAATTGCCCGATGTGACCATGGATTTTAAGCCATTGAAGACTGCAATTTAATTCAAAATAATTTCAGTAATGTGACGTGGATCAAGAAAAAATCTGGCAAGCATTTTCCCATGTAAGTTTTTTAATCAATTCAGCAGGTTCATTTCTTAAGGTGCAAAGGGCTTTAAAACTTTCCACAATACGTTCTGGTCGATTAGGTTGGCCTTGAAAACCAAATACAGGCATATCTGGACTGTCTGTTTCTAACACTAAGGCATCAAGCGGCAACTTCGCGATTGCTTGACGAGTTTTATTGGCTCGTTCATAAGTGATAGTGCCGCCAACTCCGATTTTATAGCCTAAATCAACAAAGCGTTTTGCTTGATCGTAACTTCCTGAAAAACCGTGTACCACGCCAAGTTTAGATAATGGAATACGTTTTAAAAAAGTAAAAATTTGATCATGGGTTTTTCGACTGTGAATATTGACGGGTAAATTAAATTGCTTTGCCAAATAAAGTTGGCTTTCAAAAAAATGACATTGCTTTGCCCAAAGTTCATCGGTAAGCAAATCGGGAATTGCGCGTTCCAAACCAATTTCTGTCACTGCCGTGCAATTTGCATCACGATTTTTTAAGGCTTGTTCTAACAGAATTAAATCATTTTCGGCGTGTTCTTGAATATAAAGAGGATGGAGCCCAAGCCCATAGCACAAATTATCAGGAAAAAGTGCGGTCATATTTTGGATTGTTTTAAAATCAGCTTCTTTCACCGCCACAACCAGTATTTTTTGCACATCGGCTTGCTTAGCATTATCAATAAGCTGTGACAACGATTCCCCAGTAAATTGTTGGAGATAATCAAGATGCGTGTGAGTGTCGAAGAAAGGCATGAGCATTTTCCTTTAGGTCGATAAAAAATGGCGGAATTCATCCGCCATTCACCATTATTCTACTGAAACCAATGTAATCACTACATCTTCAGTTGGAACATCTTGATGAAAACCTTTGTTGCCTGTTTTCACTTTTTTGATTTTATCAACAACATCCATCCCTTCAACCACTTCACCAAATACTGCATAGCCCCATTCTTGAACGACTTCTCGACCAAACATTTCTTTTGAACGATAATTTAAGAAATCATTGTCTGCCACGTTAATGAAGAATTGTGCTGTCGCTGAATGTGGATCTGAAGTGCGTGCCATTGCAATGGTTCCACGTTTGTTGCTTAAACGATTGTTCGCTTCATTTTGGATTGGTGCTTTGGTTGCTTTTTCACGCATACCGCTTTCCATACCACCGCCTTGAATCATAAAGCCATCAATAACACGATGAAAAATTGTGTTATTATAAAAACCTTCTTTGCAGTAATTTAAGAAATTTTCTGCCGTAACTGGAGCTTTATCAAAATCCAATTTAATTTTAATGTCGCCAAAATTTGTGTGTAATGTAACCATTTTGTTTTCCCTCTAAAAAATTAAGGGTCGTATTATTCCACAATCGAGGTAAAAGTGCTATAAAAGTGCGGTTTGTTTTTATTTCATTTTACGAGCTTAAAAATGCTAAAAATTTTCAATACCTTAACGAGAGAAAAAGAAATCTTTAAACCTATCCACGAAAATAAAGTGGGAATGTATGTTTGTGGCGTCACTGTTTATGATTTGTGCCATATCGGTCATGGACGCACTTTTGTGTGTTTTGATGTGATTGCCCGTTATTTACGTTCTTTGGGTTACGATTTAACTTATGTGCGTAATATTACGGACGTAGATGACAAAATCATCAAACGTGCATTAGAAAACAAAGAAACCTGCGATCAACTTGTGGATCGCATGGTGCAGGAAATGTATAAAGATTTTGATGCACTTAATGTGTTACGCCCTGATTTTGAGCCTCGCGCAACCCATCATATTCCTGAAATTATTGAAATTGTGGAAAAATTGATTAAACGTGGACATGCTTATGTTGCGGATAATGGCGATGTGATGTTTGATGTAGAAAGCTTCAAAGAATACGGCAAATTATCTCGTCAAGATCTTGAGCAATTACAAGCTGGTGCACGTATTGAAATCAATGAAATCAAGAAAAATCCAATGGATTTCGTGCTTTGGAAAATGTCGAAAGAAAACGAACCAAGTTGGGCTTCCCCTTGGGGTGCCGGTCGTCCAGGTTGGCATATTGAATGTTCTGCAATGAACTGCAAACAGCTTGGCGAACATTTTGATATTCACGGTGGTGGCTCTGATTTAATGTTCCCTCACCACGAAAATGAAATTGCACAATCTTGCTGTGCGCATGGTGGACAATATGTGAATTATTGGATCCATTCTGGCATGATTATGGTGGATAAAGAAAAAATGTCGAAATCTCTCGGCAATTTCTTCACAATTCGTGATGTATTAAATCACTATAATGCAGAGGCGGTACGTTATTTCTTATTAACGGCACATTATCGTAGCCAGCTAAATTACAGCGAAGAAAACTTGAATTTAGCACAAGGTGCGTTGGAACGTTTATACACGGCTTTACGCGGAACAGATCAAAGTGCGGTTGCTTTTGGCGGAGAAAATTTTGTGGAAACCTTCCGTGAAGCCATGGATGATGATTTCAATACGCCAAATGCACTTTCTGTTTTATTCGAAATGGCGCGTGAAATTAACAAGTTAAAAACAGAGGATACTGAGAAAGCCAATGGACTTGCCGCGCGTTTGCGTGAATTGGGGGCGATTTTAGGATTACTTCAACAAGATCCAGAGAAATTCTTACAAGCAGGTTCTGACGATGATGAAGTGGCAAAAATTGAAGCACTGATTAAACAACGCAATGAAGCCCGCGCTGCTAAAGATTGGGCGGCTGCAGATGCTGCACGTAATGAGCTTACCGCTATGGGCATCGTATTAGAAGATGGGGCGAATGGAACAACTTGGCGTAAGCAATAAATTCAAACGTTAAATTAATTTCATTAAAAAGACTAAGTTCAGAATGTAATAGAATTTAGTCTTTTTATTTTTTCATCATTTCTTAATATAGGATTTTAATGTTTGTTCCACTTCATAAATCCAATCTAATTCATGCTGCGTGAAACCTGCTTGAATGCGAGCATCGGTATTAATGACACCTTTAAAAATTACAATACGATATTTGTGTAAAAGCGCTGTAAAGCACTTCATCGCATCTAAACCCCGTTTTTTAGAAAGTGCGTGATACCAATGGTTGCCGATATACACATGGCCAATTTCATCGCGCAAAATAATATCCAAAATGTTCACAGCGGCAAAATCTTTACGTTGTGCGATTTTTTCTTGCAGAACAGGTGTTGCATCGAGACCTCTTGCTTCTAATACACGAGGAACTAACGCCATTCGTTCCCAAATATCGTGCGCGGTGGCTTGTGCCATTTCCCATAATCCAGCATGAGCTTCAAAATCACCATATTGATAACTCAATGTTTTCAAATGTTCATTGACTAAGGAAAAATGCGTGCTTTCTTCACGGGCAACACGTAACCAATCCTTCACAAAAGCCAAACCTTCGCCCAGTTCTTCTTGTGCATTACGTCCGAATCGCCAAGCCGCATCTAAGCCTAAATTAATCGCATTAAACTCAATATGTGCGATAGCGTGCAATGTGGCAGCATAGCCTTCTTCTGTGGCAAAAGAACGTTTTGGCACATCTTTCGGTGCAACTAAGAGCGGTTTTTCAGGAAAAGTGGCAATATTATCTTGCGGTACGACTTCGGGAAAATCTTCTAATTTAATCAATTGAATTTGTGGCAGAAGATTATCGTAGAGGTCATTAACTAAACGACATTTTTCTTGTGGATTCGCTGTTTTTAGTGCGGTTTCAACCTGTTGCCAAAATTGTGTAATAAGTGCGGTCATTTTTTCTCTTATTCGTTAAAACGGATCAAACCTTCTTGTTGTGTTGTTGCGATTAATTGACCATCTTGCGAGAAAATCTGCCCACGCGCCAAACCACGGCCTCCAAAGGCATTATTGCTTTCAATTGCGTGCAAATGCCAGTGATTTAAATCAAACGGACGATGGAACCAAATACTATGATCAATGGTTGCCACTTTCATTCCTTTTTGTAAAAAGCCTTTTTCGTGCGGATGAAGTGCGGTCAAAATACAGTGAAAATCGGAAAAATAAGCCAATAAACATTGCTGAATTTTTATATCAAGCGGCGTTTCACCATTGGCTTTAAACCAAGAATATTGCTCGGCTGGCAATTTTGTCCCGTTAAATGGGTTATTCAAATATTTGGTACGTACCTCAAATGGACGCTCTGCCGCAAATTTTTCATTGAGTGGTTCTGGCAAGGTTTGAGCCACTTTTTGTAGCATCACATTTTCATCCGTAAAGTCTTCAGGCGCGCCAACATTTGGCATTGAATTTTGATGTTCAAAACCTTTTTCCGGCACTTGGAAAGAGGCTGTTACATGACAAATGGTATTTTTATGTTGAATGGCTTTTACGCGTAATGCAGAAAAGTTACGCCCTTCACGCAAGGTTTCCACATCGTAAATAATCGGATATTGGCTGTCTCCTGGAGCAAGAAAATAGGCATGACAAGAATGTAAAATGCGATCATCTAGCGCTACCTGCATTGCTGCAGATAACGCCTGTGCCACTACTTGCCCACCAAATACTTGGCGAAAACCTAAATCTTGGCTTTCACCACGAAAGATTAAATCATCAATTTTTTCAAGTTTAAGAAGATGAATAAGGTTATTGAGAATATCTGACATATTGCTTTCCTAGAAGATAAGAAAAAGTGCGGTTATTTTAGCGGAGATTTTGGGAATGCCAAAGTTGGAAACAAAAAGCACGCATTAAAAAATGCGTGCTTTTGCTATCGTGTTAAATCAAAGGTGTTTAACTCTTCTCTTCACTTCTTCTTGTTTTCCCGCATTAAATGGGCGGGCATCAGGGCTGCCTAGATAGCCACAGACGCGGCGAGTGACAGACACTTTTGTGCTGTCGTGATTGCCACATTTCGGGCAAACAAAACCTTTGCTGGTACATTCAAATTCGCCGGTGAAACCACATTCATAACATTCGTCAATCGGTGTGTTTGTGCCGTAGTAAGGTACGCGATCGTAGCTATAATCCCACACATCTTCCAATGCTTTTAAGTTGTGTTGAATATTGGGATATTCGCCGTAGCAAATAAAACCGCCGCTGGCGAGTGGGGGATATGTCATTTCGAAATCTAGTTTATCGTAAGGATTCACTTTCTTTTCTACATCTAAGTGGTAACTGTTCGTGTAGTAGCCTTTATCCGTGACGCCTTCAATTACGCCAAATTTTTTGGTATCTAGACGGCAGAAGCGGTCGCATAAGTTTTCGCTTGGCGTGGAGTAAAGGCTGAAGGCATAACCTGTTTCTTTTTGCCAGCGTTTCACTGCCTCGCTAAGGTGGCGAACAATCGCAATGCCTTTTTCGCGTAATTGTTCATCATCAAAAATATGTCCTTTTTTATATAGCGCATTAATGGTTTCATGAATACCGATATAGCCAAGTGAAATAGAGGCACGTCCATTTTTGAAAATTTGTGCCACATTTTCATCCGCTTTTAACCGCACTCCGCAAGCACCTTCCATATAAAGAATAGGAGCGACGCGAGCTTTGGTATTCTCAAGGCGGGCAATGCGCGTCATTAATGCTTTTTTCGCAATAGCCAAACGTTCATCTAAAGTGCGGTAGAAATCTTCTTCGTTTTTAGACTCCAACGCAATACGCGGTAAATTCAAACTCACCACGCCAAGATTATTACGCCCATCGTGAATTTCGTGACCTTTTTCTTCGTATGCACCTAAAAAGCTACGGCATCCCATTGGGGCTTTAAAAGAGCCCGTGACTTTGACAACCTGATCGTAATTGAGAATATCTGGATACATACGTTTTGATGCGCATTCTAATGCGAGTTGTTTGATATCGTAATTCGGATCGCCTTTAGTTTGGTTCAAGCCTTTTTTAATGGTGAAAACGAGTTTTGGAAATACAGGCGTTTTATGATTTTTTCCGAGTCCACGAATCCGATTTTTTAAAATAGCTTGCTGAATTAAGCGAGATTGCCAGCTTGTACCTAAACCAAAACCAAAGGTCACAAATGGTGTTTGCCCATTTGAAGTATGTAGTGTATTAACTTCATATTCTAAGGATTGGAAGGCATCGAAACATTCTTTTTCAATCAATGCTTTGGCATAACCTTCAACATCAGGCACGTTCCATTCTTGGGCATGTTTGAGATGTTTTTCGTAACTGATTTGCACATAAGGGGAAAGTACTTCATCAATACGATTAATGGTTGTGCCACCGTAAATATGGCTGGCAACTTGGGCGATAATTTGTGCTGTCACTGCCGTTGCGGTGCCGATAGATTTAGGGGGTTCGATTTCCGCATTGCCCATTTTGAAACCACGAGAAAGCATCCCTTCTAAATCAACTAACATACAGTTAAACATTGGAAAGAACGGCGCGTAATCTAAATCGTGATAATGAATTTCACCTTTTTCGTGAGCCTCTACCACATCGCGTGGAAGAATATGGTGCTTGGCATAATGTTTTGCCACAATTCCAGCAAGCAAATCTCGTTGCGTTGGAATCACTTTCGCGTCTTTATTGGCGTTTTCATTAAGTAATTCTACGTTGCTTTGTTCAATCAAACCTTCAATTTCTTTTGTTAGCTGGCTACGTTTTTCTCGCGCTAAATCACGATCATGACGATATTCGATATACGCACGAGCAATCTCAGGATAACGACTTGCCATCAATTTATCTTCAACGATTTTTTGAATCTGATTAATATCAATCTCGTCTTGATGACGGGTGAAAATTTCATTCCCTACTTCTTGCCCAATTTGGTGGCAATAAAATTCATCGGAAATATTGACCGCACTTGCGGCTTTTTTAATGGCATTAATGATACGTTGAATCTCAAACTCCGCACGAGAACCATCGCGCTTGATGACCCCAAAGTTACTCATGATATAGCTCCAATATATAGTGTTTTTGAAATGCGGATTGCACTATATATAGATCTAAAAAGATAATCAACACACAATATGTAGTGTTTTAGACCTTTTTGTCGTAAGATAATTTTGTTAAAGATTGATTTTATTAGAAAAATATCACATTAAGTTGTTGAGAGCTTTTCTCAAATATTTTTGATTTTGTGAGCGAGATCAAAGTTTTGATTTTTTAAATGGAGGGAGAGTGTGAACAATAAAATTAATCATATAAATTTTTATGTTTGAGCTTGGTAAAGGTTTTGCCCTAGTGTCTCGTCAAGGGCATATTCTCACGGAAACTTGTGATTTTTTTATCGATCTGGTTTTCTATAACTATATTCTGAAATGCTTTGTAACTGTTGAACTGAAAACAGAAAAACTGACTAATCAAGATATTGGGCAGCTGGATATGTATGTGCGACTGTATGATGCTTTGAAAAAGCTTCCAAATGATAACCAAACCATTAGTTTGTTGCTTTGCGCAGAAACCGATGCTGTCGTGGCAAAATATTCTGTTCCGCACGATAATCCACAACTTTCCGTGAGCAAATATGTGCATTATTTCCAACTGAAGAAGAGCTAGTCCACGAAATTGAGCAACAAAAGCTTTATTTAGAAGAACTTAATTAGTTTTATCCATAACCTTACTTTCATCACAGGAAGTAAGGTTTATTTATTTTTGCTAAATAATCTCTTCACAAAATCCTTCTTTATCCTATTTTTAACTGCATTTAAATACATTCCATCAAAACCAAACGCATTTAATATGCAAATTATTAAATCAAATTAGGAATAAAATATGTTAAAAATTAGACGTACAAATGAACGAGGTCACGCCAATCACGGTTGGTTGAATGCTTATCACAGCTTCTCTTTTGCGGATTATTTCGATCGTAACCGTATGCATTTTTCAGATTTGCAGGTAATTAACGAAGATTTTGTGCAGCCGATCATGGGCTTTGGAATGCATCCGCATAAAGATATGGAATTTTTGTTGTTTGATTTGAGATAGTAAGATTTTTTCTAAAAAACACCGCTTGTATTATGCTTACAAGCGGTGGGATTTTAAGAGAAATCAGCTATCTGAATATACGTTTTACATCGCAAGTTTCGCCATTTTGAAAGATAAGTTTGTTATCGTAAGAATATTGCTCGTAAGATAAAACTGCTTCATCTCCTCGAGCATATTCATGACAGAATTTAGTTTCAATATAAGTTCCATCAGTAGTACGATACAAATTGGAATCCAATCTTGTTATTTCAACTTTATAAAATTCAGCTATGGCAATGGCAGGAATGGCTAATAAACCTAAACATAATAATTTGTTTTTGTAGAACATTTTAATTCTCCATTATTCTTGATAATTAATCCATTGTGCCTGTCTATTGATATAGCCAGTATGCCCATTGTAAGTAATTTTTGTTACGCCATTTTTAAAAGCACCCCATATAACATTATCTAATGTCGGTGAAATCACCCAAGCTCCATTTTTATCAATAAAACCCCATTTGCCACCTTGACAGTTGTTACCGTACCCTGTTTCAGAGGCAGCAGCTAAGCCTTCGCTGAAATACCATACGCAGGAAAATTTAGGATAAATTTGATACTGACCATTTGTATTAATATAGCCCCATTTTCCATCCGTTGTTTTCACTGCGGCCAAACCATCATAGAAATCAGCGGCATAAGCCCATTGTGGTTTTATTATGAATTGTCCATCTTGATTGATATGCCCCCACAATGCGCCATCTTGATATTTTGCTAAGCCATAACGGAATTTTTTGCCTTTTGCCCTTGCTTTAATCGCATCGACTTCGGCTTTACGCTGTTTGGCTTCTTCGCTTAAACCTGCTTGTTCTTGTGCTTTTGCTTCAGCATCTAATTTGGCTTTTTCTTGGGCAAGCGTTCTCGCTTTTGCTTCCTCTAAAGCGATTTGCTTTGCTTGAACTTTTGCTTGTGCTTCTAATTTCGCTTTTTCTAATGCGACTTTGTCAGCTTTATCTTTCTCGTTTTGTTGTTTCATCAACGCACGAGAACGTTCACATGCCTTTAATTCGCTTTGTTTGCACCCCTCTTCATAATAGAACGTTGCTTTTTCTAAATTAGACTGACTTTCATAAATTTCCCCTAACTTATAAGCAGCCTGCCCATTTTTCTGATTAGCAGATTTTTCTAAAAAAGAGATCGCTCTTTCTTTATTTCCTTCCGCAAGTAATAAAGTAGCAAAGTTGAATTGTGATTCTGCATCGCCATCATTTGTTGCCTTTTCACAGAAAGAAATTGAAAGAGCATGCATTGCTTCGTCATTGATTAAGGTTTTACATTGTTCTGCATTTTCATCAGAGCAAGCGGTTAATAATAGCGATGAAAGTAAGCAAACAGTTTTTAATTTATTTCGTTTCACTTATTTTCCTCGCTTATTCTTATCTACTTCTAAAGGTAATCTATCAGAAGAGTTTGTTTGAGAACGTAATTCGTTGAGTGTTCCTTCTAATTTAGAATTATTACCTTTTAGTTCAGAAATGTAATTTTGTTGCTTGGTTATCGTATTGGTTTTCTCTGTTATTTTTGTCTCAAGATCTGAAGATTGAATTCCCATATAAATAAGCAATATTGATAAAACAATCACAATAAATCCCAAAATACCCGATAAAATAATCCAACCTGGTTTGGACACTTTCTGGGGTGGAAGCATCACATTATCCGTTGCAGATTTAATTGCAGATGATATTTTTAAACTGAATTCGGTTAGTTTTTTATCTAAACTCTGATCTATTGCAGGAGAAACCTCCGAAATAATACCATTTGCAAATTTTGAAAGCTCAGTTCGACCAAAACCAGCTAACTCACGCATTTGATCGGCTTCATAAAGTAGTTTATTTTTTTCTTCCTCAATTTTATTAACTTGTTGTTGGAAGATAGTTTCTTGCTCTTGAACTTTCTTATTGATAATCTGCTCTTGCTCTTCATTTAAGCGTTTAATTTCATTTATTGCATCCTGATATTTCTTGCTTAACTCTTGAATATAAGAGTATAAATAATGAATTTCAGACTTATAAGGCGAAACAAAGATATCTAAGCTAAATAATTGTGAAGATGAGATTTGCAAACGCTTCATTTGACGTACTTGTGCAGAAATATGTTCATTTTCTGTAAAGAAGATGTCTTTATATTGATAATATAATCCGCTTTTTATCAAGTATTCTGCCACTTTTAACGCTTCATCTTTTTGGCAGTGAATAAATAAAAAGTCAGAAGAGACGGTTTTTGTAATGCTATTTTTAACTGCTGCAACAAGTTGAATTTTATCTAATGCTTTGGGTGCTTCAAATGTTTTACCTGTAATACTGGTATGGTAAGCCTTTTTCTCGTTGTCAATAAAGTGAGTCATTTGATAAATACTTAATTGACGAAGGCCAGAAAAAATATCTTTTATGCTGTTAGGCGAAAATGAAGCATTAGCCGTTTCAATAAAGCTACCAAAATAAGTGCCAGCACGGCTTTGCCCTTGCTCATAAATAGAAAAGTATTCCGCAAAGCCCAAAATAGTTGCATTTTGTTCAATACGACTGACTAACGCATATAAAGGCTCGTTATCATCCGATTTAGGCGAAGGCAAGCAGCCTCCTAAATCTTGTGCTAACTCAAAAGCTGTTTTGCCTAATTTAAGTTGTTCATCAATGCCATCACTTGTGAATTGGCGACCCGCTGGGGTTCCCACTAATCCCCAGCCTAAGTATTGTTTAAAATTTTGTTCTTGTGCCATTATGCTTTCCCACTAAACCAACGCTTAAATTTGTCCCAACAATTCAGTTCTTTTACAGCTGAAACACCCATACCTTCTTTATATAACCAATTAAAGAATTTTTCTGGACATTCTTTATCAAATTCCGTTAATAAATCTGAATTGACTGAAAATTTACCCATTCGATAAAAAATCGTTTTATTATTTGGCGATTCATTAAAGAAACTATTTGCAAAAGCTGGAATTTTTTCTAATGCATAAAGCATAGGATCGTAACCATTATGTTCAACCGCCGCCATATCGCTAGCAAAGATTTTATCCGCTTTAGAAAGCAGTAAAGCTTTTGGAAATTGCTTATCTTGACTGCTTTGAATATATTGAATTTTGGTAAAGACTTCGCTCAATACATTCATTTGTGGAATTTTACCGTTATCTGATAAGGATTGATCGTAAACAAAGGCAATTTTGGTTTTTACATTTGACTCTAAAATAGCAGTTAAATAATTTGGCAACATACCCGATTTATTTTTATCTCGACTATGGAATGCTTCTTCTGAATGTTCGCCAGAAGCATCTACAAACACGATCTCAATCGGTGGTTTAGATTTATCCGTTGGCGTAAAAGAAATATGCATTTCAAAGTATTGTTTGGTATCAGTACTGGTTAATTTTTTCGTACCAACAATACCATTAAACCTATCTTGTAATTGATAGAATAATTCTTCTTCACTTTCAGCTGTCCTGTCGGTTTGTAGATAAACCACACCACCAATATAATTTTTCATATAGTGAAGTACGCTACCAATAATCCATGTTTTACCCGAAGCTGGGCTACCAAAGAATAAAACATAGTGCTTGTTATCTGCATTTTCATTCAACGCTTTAACACGTTCATGATATTCTTCATCAGATAATTCTTTCACTTCACGTTTATCCAATTTTGCCTGTTTATTGATTGGTGTATGCGTGTAGTTTGAATTAAATTCTGGTAATGGCTCAAAAGCTGCAAATTCATTTTTTTCGATGACAGGTTCTTCCGTTGCGAAATCAAGCGGTGGATTTTCTTCCTTAATTTGCAAATCGGATTTTTCTAAATCAATTGTAGAAGTCGGCTCTTCCGTTGGTTGTTCTATTGTTTGCTCTACGGCTTCAAATGGATTCTTTAACATACCGCCTCCTACATTGAACGACCAGAGTGAATCACTTGTATAGGTTCTTTTTCTTTATGACCAAAGAACACGAGTAGACTTAGTACTACCGCCCAGTCGATAAATAAGCAGAGGAGCACGAAAAGTACAGCTACTAGTGGATGCTCGACGAACGCAGATTTGAAAGAGAAAGCGATTTTGCCTATTTCTTGGCTTTCAAATGGCACTTTTTTGAATTTGAACAACGCAGGATCGTTAATAAATTCTTGTGTAGTCGATCCGATTTCATTGATGACATTGACCGCTTTTAAGTTGGTTTCAAAACCAAAAGTTTTGACATCCAGAGTACTGGTTAAAACATTATCGATCAATGCATTAATTTCTTTTGCTTTTTCTTCAGCATTTTTGCGGATTGCTTCGACTTTATCGTAATCTTTATTGGTTAATTTACGGCGAGCGATTTGGTCGATATTTTCTTGATATCGAAAAGCTAACTCTTTTGGTGTAATGCCTCGTGTACCAAATTCAGTCAATTTTTCTCCTAAAACGGCTTCAATTTCAGAGATAAGTTCTAATGCACGTTTACCTAAACCAGGACGTGCTGGATCAGAAATTTGGCTCACTAATTGCTCGGTTAAGGCTTCAACACGATTACGTTTTTCGGTTAATTCAGGATTGAAATTGTTTAAGGCTTTATTGGTTGCTGCAACAACGTCATTAAGTTGTTGTTTGTGTTTTAACATTTCATCACGGAAAAGCTGTTCTTTTTGATAGCTGGTATAAATCGCATTGAAGTTTCCAGCTGTAGCCGTCCGCGAATTTTGAGAAACATAACCGTTAAAAGTGAGAAATCTGAAATCTTGGCTATTTCCCATTTTAAGCGGTTAAAAATCGCTAAATTTGAGAAATAAAAACGCCCTTTAAATCATCATTAAAGGGCGTTTAAATTTTGCACTTTAGATAAACTCGCACAACATAACTGCACCTATTTAGCCCTACATCCCTCCCTAGCCTAATTCGACCACAGTCAGTCATTTTTCCGTAATGATAACTTGCTATGTAAACCTAAGAGAGCAATCCTATGACCAAGTTAAACAAACACAGGAAACCTACAAAATGACAAATTTTAAAATGAGAACCGAGCAAGAAATAATGATGGAACTAGCTCTTGTTGCCGTAAAAGAACACGACGGTTTTGTTGTAGACGGTTCGCAATATTCACTGCCTAACGAATGCGGGCAAACTTTTGTCTATAACACGGCATTTTTAGATGTGCGTTTTGTGGAAGACGGACGTAAAGATTGCGTGGTGAGATTTACGTCCACGCTCGCCTCTTTTGCCCCACCGTTTTATTGTTTACTTTCCGAATTAGAAGACTAAAACAAAAGGCTTCGCGATTACTCGAAGCCTTTGT
>ENA-OWND01001153-OWND01001153.1-metagenome-genome-assembly--contig:-NODE-1153-length-16713-cov-8.582123_pt1 | contig 16713 bp, 12 predicted proteins | sample MGYA00245342_ERZ651119 | MGnify/ENA primary metagenome ERZ651119 (study PRJEB26857, sample SAMEA4031756) | metagenome | biome: human; feature: oral; material: saliva | place: Philippines | collected 2014...
ACAGCCTCATCGCTGCTGTGAACAGCGGCAACACTAATGCAGCCGCAGCCCTCGCGCAGATTATCCAGAAGCTTGAGGAACTGAAGGAGAAGATTGGCAACGGAGGCGGAGGTGGTGAAACTCCTGTAAACTTCTATTCTATCACGCTGAACAACATCAAATCAAAAGAAAACAAAATGATAGAAGAGCATTGGGTTAGGGAGGATGATTTAGCAGCAGGTAAAATCTTTGTCTATAAAACCGACAAAAATCGCTATGGCAAGATGGAGATGATTAATGCTAATACCACAGAGAGGCCGTATGGAGTGATATTCAAAATCTATACTTACAATGACGATGGAAGTGTTTACAAAAGTAATGAGTATGTAAAATTAGAAGAAGGTGAATATCTCGACCTTGATGAAATTAAAGTTTTCTCTCTTGCAGATCCTTTCCAGGGTGAAGACATATGTATTACCCCTGTTTCGCAATACTTCCATTGGGGCGGCGGAGCTAACTACAATGTTAAGATGGCTTTCTACGGTTGGTAGGAGTTCCTTTATATGAGCGATTCTCCCTCCCGCCCACAGAGAGGCGGGAGAGGAATATAAGCCTTTCGAACCGTCCGCGAAGGGAAGGCAAGATAAAAACAACTGACAACTCAAAACATTCAACAACAATGAAAACAAAACAATTCTTTGCGAACGCGGCAAGCAAGGCGCTTGCCCTTGCAGCAACAGTGATGATGATGAGCATGGCGTTCAGCGCCTGCTCGAGTGACAATGACGACCCGAAGCCCGACCCGGAACCCGAGCTCAAGGCCAACACCGTTACCTTCGACGGCGTGGAAAAGCCCGTGCTCTCTGCCGAATACAGAAATGAGGGTGGTGGCAACTACTACCTCTACCTCAATCTCAATGCCGACGGTTCGGAATATATCATCCTTGCGGTAAACCAGTCGCTCCACATCACCGGTACGCCCGTCAAACTCACCCAAAAACAGAACTACTCATGGTCTTGGGAGGTATCTTACGTGACGTCGGAAGGTAAACATTCCTTCTATGCATCCGGCAAGCTCACAGAAACCGAACTCCCCGTGTTTACTACCGGCACGCTCACCGTCAGCGGCTCGCCCATCGGAACCATCAATATCAAGCTCGTGAACGGACGCGTAAAAGGCGAAGACGGTAAGGAGCACACCTTCACCGCCAGCTACAGCGGCACGATGAAGGAATTTAAGTTTTAATCCCCCCTCTCCCCTCCGGTTCGTACCGTAGGAAGCCGGGGAACGGAGAGAGGCACAGGGCAACATTCAAAAACAATTCAACCCAACGCCCAGGCCCTTGACACGGCGTTGCTCTGAAAAGAGATTCAGCAGGGGGGCACTTTTTATGATAAAACTTAATCGAATCATCGTATTATCGACCGCCATGGTGCTGGCCCTTACCTTTGCCACACCTGCCCGGGCGCAGTTTGGCGGCATTCTGAAGAAAGCCAAAGACGCAGTGAAAGAGAAAGCAAAGGAAAAGGTCGAGGAAACCAAAGAAAAGGTAGTGAATAAGGCTGCCGACGCCGTTGACAATACCGTAGGAAAAGACAAGAATAAGCCTGCGAACGAAACTGCGAACAAGGCTGCGGACAAGACCGAGAACAAGACTGCGAACAAAGCAGCAGGCAACACGGATGAGTCGATAGATACGTATTTCTTCGTCAACGGCAGCAACCTGAGCAAGAGCGGCGCATACAACAAGCTCATCAACCTTTACAAGCAGAACTTCAAGCCTTCGAAAGAGGCAGTGGCCAACGAGCCGTTTGCCAGCGACGAGAGCGTGCCGAGCGGCTTCTCGAAGTCGTACAAGCAGATGTATGCCGCCTACGAGCATCTCGACCCGAAGCTCTTTCCATTGCAACCCTACTACAAGTATCCCACCTTCTATGCCCTTGGCAAAGACCGGCTTATTTATCCGCTGGCCTACTATCTCGACATGATCAAGATGTTTCTCACTGCCCCGATGGGCTATGAGGGCTATGAGAAACTGGGCATCGTGGGCTACAATGCAACGAAGAACCCAGAACTCGTTTCTGCCGACGGACAGAAACTGGCCATGCAGGTAGACGAGCTGTTTCGCTATCCCATGGCGGCACGCTTCTTTGCCGACCCCAATTGCAAGAACTCGGTATGGGCACTGGGCATGCTGCTTGCCTACGAAAGCACCCGCGTAACGGCGGTGAAAGAGTATGCCGTGAAGGGCAATACGGGCGTTGCCGACGCGAAGGCAGGCTTGATGTTTCCCTATGCCGCCGGGGTGTCGCCCTACGACCGCGAGGTGCTGATGCGCGATGTGGCGTGTGTGGCAGTAGACATTAACCTCATTGCTGCAACCGTGAACGATTTCTATGAAATGGTTGAAACCTCGAAAGAGCCTCATCTGAAAGTATTGTATATGCTTGCCGGCAACGAAATGTACAAGCACATACTGACAGAGCACAAGGACTACGAACGCAACAAGAGCAAGTTCAACAGTCAGCTGATGTCTTACACCCGCTACAACAATACGCCCGAATACGCAGAGATAGTCAATGCGGCAGTGGTGACGCCCGAACCTCCCACAATGGTCCTGAAGGCAGGAGCGATGGACAGGCAGCTGAACGCACAGGTGCTGAGCATAGCCAGGCAGAAGGTGCCGGGCGCACTCCGCGTGGTGGTCATCAACGAAGCGTGGAAGGTTCACTACAACGGTAGTGTGCCGACCGATCGCGCCGTGCGGGCATGGGTGGTTTACCGCAACAAGAAGGGCAAGCTCGAAGCCCATGACTACAGCTTTTGCCAGGACTATCAGGGTGGCGGAAAGTATGGAGCGATGCGCTATAAGGGCGTCGGCCTGCAGACGGTATATGTAAAACAGTGACGAAGCCGAAATAGCATCAGCCATCGAGGGGGCGGAAACGCAACAAACAAAGCAACGCCTTCGGTACCTCACTCGTGGGGTGCGACGATACCCCACGAGTGACCTGCCGTACGCTTGAGGAATACTACCATATTAATGCCAACACTTTTGAAAAACAGTATAAGGATCACCTAAGTGGCTTCCGTGATTGGGAACAACTCAGCCATTCAGACCGGTGGATTGTCTTTCCCGAGAACATCGGTTCGAGCATTTGTATAGACGAGACGGTCCCGAGCAACGGCGAACTGTACACTATCGTAACGAATCGTTCCTGTCATGGAAGAAAAGGAACACTCATAGCCATTGTCAAGGGTGTTTCAGCCGACAAGGTTACCGCAGCTGTCATGCTCATAGACGAACAAAGGCGGAGCATGGTTCGGGAGATAACGATGGACATGTCCAACTCCATGCACCTGATTTCCAAGCGCTGTTTTCCAAATGCCATGCGAACCATAGACCGCTTTCACGTACAGAAACTCGCCAACGACGCATTGCAGGAAATGCGCATATCACATCGTTGGGACGCTATTCAGACCGATACCGATGCAATGGAGGAAGCAAAGTGCTTGGGGCTGCCATACACGCCAATTGTGCTTAACAATGGTGATACGCCAAAACAATTGTTGGCACGTAGTCGATACCTGCTGTTCAAGTCAGCAGATAAGTGGACAGAAAGCCAAAAACAAAGAGCAGAAATTCTATTTGAACAATATCACGATCTTAGGGAAGCATATTCGCTTGCACACTCACTACGAATAATATTCTCAAAGAACACCATTAAGGATGCAGCAAGACTATCATTGGCGCGATGGTACAATAAAGTTGGTGAGTCAGGATTCAAGAGTTTCAATGTTATTGCAGCAACATTATACGAGCATTACGATGTGGTGCTCAACTTCTTTGTAAACAGATCAACAAATGCATTCGCAGAATCCTTCAATGCAAAGATAAAGGCTTTTAGGGCAGCAGTAAGAGGAGTTGCGGATATAAAGTTCTTCATGTTTAGACTTTCAAAGATTTACGCATAGCCCACACTAATCTTCCGCTGAGCCAGGACAAACCGCCAAATGGAGTTATTTCTTTATTTACAAACTTTATATCATAGTTACGCAGCATAATGGCAGAACTTTTGCGTGGTAAAGTCAGTAAATTATTGATAAACAAGAGTATACAAACAGAAGTTTCTAATGACCGTCATTAGAAAGCAAGATTGAGAAATCTCTAATGACAGATTTGAGGTTATTGCTTAGGTAGAGCACTCCAGATATAGATGCTTCGACAATTTCATCGTCAACATATTATGAGCCATCGCCGTCTATTGCATGTTTACAAAGAAGCCGTGTATCAATGTCAGAAGGACATTAGACACACAGCTCGGTTTTTCTTGATTTCGTCGAACTCACGTTATTTACATGTCGCGGAACTGAGTTCTTGTTATACGAAACTGGTCGCTTACCGTATTTGAGCGGCTGTGGGCTATAGGATTGTAATAGACCTTGAGCACAACAGTGTCTTTCAGAAAGTCAATGCCGCCGACCTCTATCTTTATAACATCGAGCCCGGTGCGGTTCACGACGTCTTCTACAAGCTCCGCGTAACGCTCAGGCTTAGTCAGTTCCACACGGTCATACTGTATGAGCTTTGCCGACTTTACTTTCAGGAACTTCTCACAAATCCATGTGATAAGGATTATTATGCAGTCGGTCAGTATAAGTTCGATGATACGCTCCAGGTCGAATCCTTCCTTATCGCCGGAGATGGCACTGATGACAGAGAGGGATATGATCAGGAAGAGGTAGGTCATCTCTCTTACAGGCATGGCGTCAGTGCGGAATCGCATGATTGAGAAAATGCCAAATAGTCCGATACCAATGCCCATCGTTGCCTTTGCCTTCATCGACATCATGAAGAACATGAGAAAGAACACCGCTACACTGGTCAGCATATATGTGAAATAGAAGTCACGACGCTTGCTCTTAGGGAAGTAGAGACGGTCGATAAGAATAAAATTCACTACCATACAGATAATGAATCGTACTAACATCTGAATAAAATCATGGGAAATGATAGACATATTTTTATGGAGTTATTGTTATCATTATGTATTAATTATCAGTAATTATAAGCATTAGTAAGTGTCCGTTCCGGAGTTGTCGGTCGCTGACAGTCCTTGCTGAATACTTGCAATTTTCCGCATACGCATCTTAAAACGATTCTGAGGAATGTCGGCATTGGTGAAGACTGTCCCAATGCAATACTTGGAGAATCCTGACCTCTTTATTCTCAACTGCCGCAGCAAAGGTAGAATCGGCGATGTAAGCAGTCTGTCACGCTTCAGCTCAATGATGACTACATTATCCAGCATGACCACTTTGTCGGTGACGAGGTTATGAAATCTTACATCCATATCGATGGTAAGCCTCTCAGTCTTGCCTTTATTTACAAGTGTGATGCGACGAAAACGATTCTCTATACATTCTGTCAGCGATGCTGCATCATAGAAAAGATGCTCTTGAAGAAACGGTGTATACTCCGCCATGCCTTCATCCTGACCATCGAAACACACGTCATAACGTGGATTGTCGGGGTCGAAGCCTGACATAGGCATGCGTTTCTTCTTTGTTCGGGAGTGGTTGTTCTTTGTCTTTACCTCAAGGAAACTGAGTTTCGAGTCGACGTAACTGCGAATACGCAACTTCTGGCGGTTGGTGTGTCCACAGTGATGAACCCGAAACATATCGTACCGGGGCGTATCAAAATAAACCGTGTAATACTCCGCTATCCTCAGTCCGTCAATCTCCTGAACAAAATACTGCTCCCTTGCAAGGGCAAGCAACTCAAGCAATTTCGTCTTTGAGGTGACGAACTTTGTATCCGTCCGATTCATCAAACGGATGTTCTTCATCTCTGCCAATGAAATTGTATTGTATTGAATCAGTAATTCGTTAATCTTCATTTTATGTCTGCAAAGGTAATCAAATTGTTTCAGAATCACAAACAAAAGGTATGAAAGTTGGAGGCTGGCACCGGTTCTGCGACACACTATACATAAAGCAAAAAAGCTCTTCTCCCTTTTCAGGAGAAAAGCCTTTATATACTAAGGATATGGATTTTACTTTACGTCGCCGACCTTTATCAGATGCTCCGCTATCTGAACGGCATTCAACGCCGCGCCCTTGCGTATCTGATCGCCAGTGAGCCACAGAGTGATGCCATGATCATTGGCAAGGTCCTTACGCACACGGCCCACATATATGTCATCTTTGCCTGCTGACTCCAGCGGCATCGGGTAGACATAGTTCTGTGGATCGTCGACGAGGGTACACCCGTCGGCATTAGCAATAGCCTGACGAACGGCATTTACTTCGAGCGGTTGCTCGGTCTCAATCCATATCGCCTCTGAGTGTGAACGCAATGAAGACACACGGACACATGTGGCAGAGGTGCGTACATCGGAGTGCATTATCTTTCGCGTCTCCTTATACATCTTCATCTCTTCCTTGGTATAGTCCGTCTCGGTCATTACGTCAATCTGAGGAATGACATTATAAGCCAACTGATGTGGGAATTTCCTGATAGTCTTCACCTCACCGCCCTCAATGAGTTCCTTGTACTGCTGCTGAAGCTCTGCCATAGCCACGGCTCCTGCACCGGAAGCACTCTGATAGGAAGACACATGAATACGCTTAATGTGGCTCATCTCCTCTATCGGCTTGAGCACGACAACCATCATAATGGTCGTACAGTTCGGATTTGCGATGATGCCACGAGGTCTGTTCAAAGCATCTTCAGCATTAACTTCCGGAACGACAAGAGGCACATCCTCATCCATACGGAATGCGCTCGAATTGTCGATCATCACAGCACCATACTTGGTAATCGTCTCGGCAAAATCACGGGAAGTGCCCCCGCCGGCACTGACAAAGGCGATATCAATATCCTTGAAATCATCGTTGTGCTGAAGGAGTTTCACCTCGTATTCCTTACCTTTAAACGAATACTTGCTGCCGGCACTACGCTCTGAGCCGAACAAGACCAAATCATCCATAGGGAAATCTCTCTCTGCAAGTATTCGCAGGAACTCTTGTCCAACGGCACCACTTGCTCCAACAATAGCTACTTTCATCTTTATATACTGTTAATTGGTTTTATGCTGCAAAGTTAATGCAAAACGCATAAACGAGCAAATAAAAAGAATGCTTTTCTTTCATTTACGAAATAAATTAAGTAACTTTGCATAAAAAAGAAAGAGTAGGATGCAAACTGGCTATCGGCATTAACCTTTTCAACGTTTGGAATTAACATCCTGCTAATTAAATCGTGATATAACCAATTTCATGTCTCACAATGCAGACCATTCACCTGCACAATAGTCATCCTGTTAAATGATAGGCTTTCCTATAACAAACCCGACCCTTATTTTCCTTGTGGTGATGTTCATCATACTCATAGCCAACATTGCTATGGGTAAACTCCGCATTCCTCATATCATCGGAATGATCCTGGCAGGAGTAATTATCGGTCCGCATGGTTTGGGAATATTAGACAAAGACAGTTCATTCGACATCTTCGGCAAGGTGGGTCTTTACTTTATCATGCTGCTGGCGGGCTTGGAAATGGACATGGAAGACTTCAGACATAACCGCACGAAAGCAGTGACGCACGGATTGCTCGTGTTCAGCATTCCAATCATATTAGGCTTTATAATAAATACCGCGGTGCTGAGATACGGATTATTGACATCCATTCTCCTGGCAAGCATGTATGCCTCATACACTCTTATAGCCTATCCTACTATCATGAAATTCGGTCTCTCACAGGAGCGGAGCGTCACCATTGCCGTAGGAGCGACAGCGATAACAGACACCCTCACACTGCTTGTACTTGCCGTCATTGCAGGATTGTTCAAAGGCGAGCTGACGGGTTGGTTCGGAGTAGCGATAATGGTAAAGACAGTGGCGGTGTTTGCCATCATTATATACACCTTCCCACGCATGGCACGCAAATTCTTCAGATACTGCGAAAGCAATGTCATACAGTTTATTTTCGTCGTGTTTCTGACATTTCTCGGAGCGTTGATGATGGAGATAATAGGTCTGGAAGGGCTATTGGGAGCCTTCCTCACGGGCATCGTGCTGAACCGCTACATTCCTCGAGTATCGCTTTTGATGAATAACCTGAAGTTTATGGGCAACGCAATCTTCATTCCCTATTTCCTCATTGGCGTGGGGATGCTGGTAAGTATCAAATCGTTGTTTGCCGGATTTGACACTATCAAAGTGGCACTCGTGATGATAATAATGGCGCTGTCCGCAAAATGGCTGGCTTCGTTGGCTACCCAGAAAATATTTGGAATGACGAGCTTAGAACGCAATATTATCTATGGATTGAGCAACGCACAGGCTGGGGCGACACTTGCCGCGGTGCTCGTGGGTTACAATCTCATAATGCCGAACGGCGAACGCCTACTCAACGACAATGTGCTTAACGGCACTATAATCCTGATTCTCGTCACCTGCATATTCAGCTCGTTTGTCACCGAAAGTGCAGCAAAGGCGATGGTACTGAAGAATCGTGATGCCTTACCACAGAAAGAAACTACCGACGACGAGCATATTCTCATTCCGATGAACTATCCGGAGATAGCCGACCACCTCATGTCAATGGCTGTCATGATGCGCAACAAGAAGCTCAACAGAGGACTTATAGGCATTAATGTGGTATATGAAGACAACGAGACAAACCACAACCTTGAGAAAGGACGCAGGCTGCTGGAGCAGATGACACGCTATGCCAACTCAATGAATGTGATGATGCAGACGCAGGTGCGCATATCAAACAACATCTCAAACAGCATCAAGCATGCCTTCAACGAATTTCAGGCCACGGAGATAATAATGGGTCTGCACACGCATTGGAACATCTCGACCCGATTCTGGGGCGAATTTCACCAGAAACTCTTTAATAGCTTGTCGCGCCAGATCATCATGGCACGCATAAACCAACCGCTTAACACCATGCGCCGCTTACAGATTGCCGTTCCATCAAGGGCGGAATACGAACCGGGATTCTATCGCTGGGTGGAGCGCATTGCACGGCTGGGCGATAACATTGAGTGCCGCATGACATTCTATGGAAGAAAGGAAACGCTCAGCCTCATCAACGAATACATGCAGGCACGGCATCCAAAACTGAGAATAACATTCACAGAAATGATTCACTGGAACGAACTGCCTACCATAGCGACAACCATAGCAAAGGACCACTTGTTCATTGTCGTTACGGCACGAAAGGGTACTATCTCATATAAGAACGCACTTGACAAACTTCCCGAAGAGCTTACAAACCACTTCGCAGGAACAAATCTCATGATTATATTCCCCGATCAGTACGTGACCGACGAAGAGAATATGACCGTGGCAAACCCTGAAGTGCACGCTAAAGTGAACAGTTAAACCCGAATCGGTCATTAGAGTCCTTGGCTGATTTTGTTCGATTGTTGAACAGATGTGCTGGCGTTTCACCGAAGGCGTAGCGGGTTACGGCGAGATGAAATGACAGCGCAGATGTCGGCAAGCGGGCGAAAGCAGGCAGGAAGCATGACGGTAATTACAAATCTAAGCAAATGCGGTCTAATGACCGATTAGGGTTAAAACAGCACACTCGCACGAGTGTCGGAGAACAAAGAAAAAAGAAAAGCATGATAGAGATAAAAGGAATAACAAAATCGTTCGGCAGCCTGCAGGTTCTTAAAGGCATCGACCTGAACATAGAGAAAGGCGAGGTGGTGAGCATCGTCGGGCCGAGCGGCGCCGGAAAGACCACACTGCTGCAGATAATCGGCACACTTGACAAGGCTGACAGTGGCGAAATAACTATCAACGGGGTTGACATAAACTCGCTGTCGAAAGCCAGGCTAAGCGATTTCCGCAATAAGCAGATTGGCTTTGTATTCCAGTTTCATCAGCTACTGCCTGAATTTACTGCCCTCGAGAACATCATGATTCCTGCCTTCATCGCAGGAGTGTCGAAATCGGATGCCAAGAGACGGGCAGAGGAACTGCTGCAATTCATGGGATTGAGCGACAGGGCATCGCATAAACCGAACGAGCTCTCGGGCGGCGAAAAGCAACGCGTAGCCGTGGCAAGGGCATTGGTAAACAATCCTGCCGTAATACTGGCTGACGAGCCGTCGGGCAGTCTCGACTCTAAAAACAAGGAGGAGCTGCATCAGCTGTTCTTCAAACTGCGCGACGAGTTCGGACAGACCTTTGTCATCGTCACCCACGACGAGCATCTGGCTGCCATCACCGACCGCACCATTCACATGGAAGACGGACTGCTGGCACAGGAAATAAACAAGAAAGAAATAGAGATTACAACAAAAACAGAGGAATAATGGCTACACTAAAACTTGGCGATTTCAATACGCTGACCGTAGTAAAGAGCGTCGACTTCGGTGTTTATCTTGACGGAGGCAAGGCAGGAGAGATTCTCCTTCCAAAGCGTTACGTGCCGGAAGGCATCGACATCGGTGACGAACTGAAAGTGTTCATCTACCTCGACCAGGAGGAACGCATCATCGCAACTACGGAGACGCCCCTGGCAAAGGTAGGCGAGTTTGCATACCTTGAGGTGAAATGGGTCAACGAATATGGCGCATTCCTCGGCTGGGGACTGATGAAAGACCTGTTCTGCCCTTTCCGCGAACAGAAGAAAAAGATGGAGATCGGAGATTCCTATATCGTACATATCCATATCGACGAAGAGAGCTATCGCATCGTGGCTTCTGCCAAGGTGGAGCGTTATCTCGACAATGAAATTACGCTCCAAAACGGCGAGGAGGTCGACCTGCTCGTATGGCAGAAGACAGAACTGGGGTTCAAGGTCATCATCAACAACCGCCACGCAGGTCTCGTCTATCAGGACCAGGTGTTCACCTATCTCCACACCGGTGACAGAGCGAAGGGTTATATACAAAATATCCGTCCTGACGGAAAGATTGACGTGTCGCTCCAGCGCACCGGTCGCCGGCAGACGCTCGACTTCGCCGACACCTTATATAATTATATACAGGAGCACGGAGGCACATGTCCTTTTGGCGACAAGAGCAACGCCGACGACATATACCGCGAGTTTCAGGTGAGCAAGAAAGTGTTCAAGAAAGCCGTCGGCGACCTATATCGTCGCCGGCTCATCACGATTTCCGACAACGCGTTAGCTCTTATATAACAGACGTTGCGACGTGATTGCCAAGACGGAACGTGATAAATCACTCACCTACGATAGGCGAATAAATTTAACAAAAAGACTATTCTGACCACAAATACAGCCGATATTTGCCAGCGTATTGTCGTTCGTTGGCAAAAAACGCTTATTTTCGGTGTTACATGAAATGTGCTGATAATCAGAGTAATAAACACTTTTGGATTATACAAAAATAAGAATCTGTTTCAAGAACCGCAGTTTCTTAATTATAATACCTACGTTTCTTGTCAATAAAACCGACCTTTTCAGTGCAAAGAACCACAGCTTCTTGAGAGAAAAATCACGGAATAAAGCTATTTTCAGCTGTTAGCGCTTCTCGAATATGCGGTTTTCTGTCATACTGACTTGTTAAATCACAGTTTTTGATTTTCTATTTCGTGAAAAATCACAATGATGATTTTTATTTACATTTATTGTTATCCGGTAATCAAATTATAGCGATGAATCGAGTAGGATACAACCTGTAGGAACGTGATTTATCACGTTCCGCAATCCTTTGGGAAACAGGCAATCCGAACGACGTAGGGGCGTGATTTATCACGTTCCGCCCCAGCGCGGAGTCCATTGTACGGACTATTTGTTCATTGGATGTTGCGGAACGTGATAAATCACGCCCCTACGCCGTCCGGCAAACGCCGACCATTTCTCGGCTCGTGGAATACACAAAACTAAAAGGAATATTTTTAGTAACGATTACTATTTGAAACAAAAGGTAAGCCTCTATTGACTATACGTGCCTGTAGTGTCAATAAATAAAGACTTGCAGAACTTTCAATCAGTTTTTATCGGACAGCAATAATTTACATTATGATTGTGATAGTTTATTAGACCAGCTCGGAATACTTTTTTCTAAAACCAGCAGTGCTCTCTAAAGTCTTGGAAAGTTGGAATATTGCAAAAAAAGAGGATGTGCGGACACATCCTCTTTATCTTTCAGGCGGTGGAATTGTGCATGCTCAATGCCACCGGCGTAATCAGAATATCAGTCGATTAGAACTCTGCCGTCTTTGGTGTTCGTGGGAAAGGAATGACGTCGCGGATGTTCTGCATACCTGTCACGAAGAGTATAAGGCGCTCAAAACCGAGACCGAAACCACCGTGAGGACATGAACCGAAGCGGCGTGTGTCGAGATACCACCACATATCCTTCATCGGAAGATGACGGCGCTGAATCTCACCGACCAACTTGTCGTAGTTCTCTTCGCGCACCGAACCGCCAATTATCTCGCCAATCTGTGGGAACAGGACGTCGGTGCCCTGAACCGTTTCTTCCATTTCCTTACCGTCGAGGACTGGCTTCTTAGCGTCAATCTTCATGTAGAATGCCTTGATATCCTTTGGATAGTTTGTCATGATAACAGGCTTCTTGAAGTACTCCTCTACGAGATAGCGCTCATGCTCTGATGCGAGGTCGTCGCCCCAGGCGCAAGGGAACTCAAACTTCTTGCCACTCTTAACGGCTTCCTGCAGAATACGTATGCCCTCAGTATAAGGCAGACGCACGAACTCTGTGTCGACAACGCCGCGCAGACGCTCCAGCAGGCTCTTGTCGATCATGTTGTTGAGGAACTCGAGGTCGTCCTTGCAATTGTCGAGTGCCCAGCGCACACAGTACTTGATGAAGTCTTCCTCGAGGTCCATGAGGTCGTCGAGGTCGATGAAACACACCTCCGGCTCGACCATCCAGAACTCTGCCAGGTGGCGCGGGGTGTTGCTGTTCTCGGCACGGAACGTCGGACCGAAGGTGTAGATTGCGCCAAGTGCCGTAGCACCGAGCTCGCCTTCAAGCTGTCCGGAAACGGTCAGCGAGGTTTGTCTGCCGAAGAAATCATCATCGTAGATAATGCTTCCATTCTCGTCCTTCTTAAGGTCGTAGAGGTTCTTTGTGGTCACCTGAAACATCTGTCCGGCACCTTCGCAGTCGCTTGCGGTTATCAGTGGCGTGTGGAAATAGAAATATCCATGCTCATGGAAATATGTGTGTATTGCCATTGCCATATTGTGGCGGATGCGCATGACGGCGCCGAAAGTATTTGTACGCAGACGCATATGGGCATGCTGACGCATATACTCGAACGACTGACCTTTCTTCTGCATAGGATATTCCGCACCGCAGACACCATAAATATCTATCTCTGCAGCCTGAATCTCTGACGACTGTCCCTGACCCTGACTCTCAACGAGTGTGCCATTGACAGTGATACAAGCGCCTGTTGTTATCGTCTTGAGCATTTCTGCGTCAAATTTCGCAGGGTCAACAACAACCTGGACATTCTTTATCGTAGAGCCATCATTGATGGCAATGAAGTCGACAGCCTTGCTCGAACGGTGAGTACGCACCCAGCCTTTCACATTAACCGTAGTGCCGTAGGCAGTACTTTTAAGAATGTCTACGACCTTTGTTCTTTTAATATCTTCCATCTTGATTAAAATATCAATTGTCTAATCATTATTTTCCTTATTCGAAAGCACCCATGCGCAGCATTTCCACTTCTTTCTCGGTGAGGAATCGCCAGTCGCCACGACGCACATTCTTCTTTGTCAGTCCGCAGAACTGCACGCGGTCGAGCTTTGTCACGCGGTAGCCGAGTGCCTCGAAGATACGGCGTACGATACGATTCTTTCCGCTGTGAATCTCTATTCCTACCTGACTCTTGTCAGTCGGAGAAGCATATTCCACAGCATCTGCATGGATTTCGCCGTCTTCGAGCTGTATGCCCTCGGCGATTTGCTCAAGGTCGTGCTTGGTGACGTTCTTGTCAAGGAAGACATGATATACTTTCTTCTTGAGGAACTTCGGGTGTGTCAGCTTTGAAGCGAGCTCGCCGTCGTTGGTAAGAAGAAGCACACCGGTCGTGTTGCGGTCGAGACGACCCACCGGATATATGCGCTCCGGACATGCACCGCTGACAAGGTCCATCACAGTCTTACGCTGCTGTGGGTCATCGCTCGTGGTGACATAGTCCTTCGGCTTGTTCAGAAGGACATACACCTTCTTCTCGAGCGAAACCGGCTGTTCGTGGAATACGACATTGTCGGTGCGGAGAATCTTTGTTCCAAGCTCTGTGACAACCTCACCATTCACCGTCACAACACCTGCCTGGATGAAGTCGTCAGCCTCGCGACGTGAGCATACTCCTGCATTGGCAAGAAACTTATTCAGACGGATAGGCTCGTTTGGATCAACATGTTCTTCGCGGTATTCTATACGTTTCTTCATACTGTACTTTGCATGCGGATCGTAGTCGTCGTTGTGCTGACGCTTGTAACCGCCCTGTTGTGGACGTCCTGAGAAATTGTTCGGACGGAAGCCGCCCTGCTGTGGACGATAGCCGCCTTGCTGCGGACGTTGCTGATAGCCTCCACCCTGACGGTAACCGCCGCCCTGTGGACGATAGCCACTCTGCTGACGTGGCTGATAGCCGCCTTCCTGTCCGTCCTGATTATAGCGAGGACGATAACCGCCTTGCTGGCGTGGCTGATAGCCGCCCTCCTGACCGTCCTGATTGTAATGAGGACGATAGCCACTTTGCTGACGTGGACGGTATCCTCCTTCATTATAACGTGGGCGATAACCTTCCTGACGTGTGTCCTGACGCTGTTCTGACATACCAAAACCACTTGTACGGAATGAACCCTCGTCATTAGAACTGATGCGTGGACGAGAGATACGCGGACGCTGTGGACGTGCGTTCTCCTGATTCTCACGGTTGTAATTTCCTGTTGAGCGTGATACTCTTTCGTAGCGTTTGCCTTCTGATTGCTGATTAGCAGTCTGCTCTAAATCATAATTTTTCTCTGATTCCATTTTCTTAATCGTTTTTTGACCTCACGGCCGATAATAACTGATGTGTTATTCCTAAAAATAATAATATTGTAATACGTTGTTTATAAATACATTTTATTTTAAATACCGATTTAAATTCCTGTATAGTTGCTTGGTGTTATCGCCATCAGTTCCGCCTTCACGGCATCACTGACGTCAAGTCCTTGTATGAACTCATGGATTGTCTGTTCTGTCATTTTAGTGTTTGTGCGGGTAAGCGACTTAAGTGCCTCGTAAGGGTTTGGATATGCCTCGCGGCGCAAAATAGTCTGTATAGCTTCTGCAACAACAGCCCATGTGTCGTCAAGGTCGGCTTTCAACTTGCTCTCGTTGAGGATGAGCTTGCGCAGTCCCTTTAATGTGCTCTGCACGGCAATAAGGGTGTGACCGAAAGGAACGCCGATATTGCGCAGAACCGTCGAGTCCGTGAGGTCGCGCTGCAGACGGCTTACCGGTAATTTCCGTGCCAGGAACTGCAGAACGGCGTTGGATATGCCGAGATTGCCCTCGGAGTTCTCGAAGTCGATTGGATTGACCTTGTGTGGCATGGCGCTTGAGCCTACCTCGCCTTTCTTGATTTTCTGCTTGAAATAGTCCATTGAGATATACATCCAGAAATCGCGATCAAGGTCGATGATGATAGTATTTATGCGACGGAGCGCGTCGAATACAGCGCCCATGCAGTCGTAGTTGCTTATCTGTGTGGTGTATTGCTCACGCTCAAGACCAAGTTTCCGGCTCACGAACTCATTACCGAAAGCACGCCAATCGAACGCAGGGTAAGCCACATGATGAGCGTTGAAATTGCCAGTTGCTCCGCCAAACTTTGCTGTGAGCTTGCAAGTCTTAAGCTGATTCAGCTGCTCTGTGAGCCGATACACGAATACCATTACTTCTTTTCCAAGCCGTGTAGGCGATGCCGGCTGCCCGTGGGTCTTTGCAAGCATGCTGACCTCCTGCCACTCGTCGGCATAAGCCTGAAGCTGGCCGATGAGTTCTTCTACCTGTGGAATGATAACATTATCGAGTGCATCCTTGATTGTCAGAGGCACGCTGGTGTTGTTTATGTCCTGCGAGGTAAGTCCGAAGTGTATGAATTCCTTGAATCTTTCCAGTCCGCCAATCTTGTCGAACTGTTCCTTAATGAAGTATTCTACCGCTTTGACATCATGGTTTGTCACACTTTCGATATCTTTCACCCGCTGTGCATCATTTTCCGTGAAATCATTGTAGATACCGCGCAGTGTTTCAAAAAGCGACTTGTCGAACGACGATAGCTGAGGGAGTGGCAGCTCACAGAGGGCTATAAAGTATTCTATCTCCACACGTACACGATAGCGGATAAGCGCATACTCTGAAAAATACTCTGCCAATGATTCTGTTTTCCCTCTATAACGACCGTCAATTGGCGAAATGGCAGTCAGCAAGTCTAAATTCATACCTGATAGTTATATATTTTGTTGAGTACAATAAGTGACATTAAGGTTTTAGCTCTCCTCGTTTCTTTTGCTATGCAAAGGTAATGTTTTTATTCCATAACCCTACAATATAGTGTCTTAAAAAGTAAGAAAACGAGAAAATTATTGACTTACAAACGGTCTATATCAATAAAAACATAGCTTCGCGCCATTGTTATACCCGAATCGGTCATTAGACTCCTTGACTGATTTTGTTCGATTGTTGAGCAGATGT
>ENA-OWND01001161-OWND01001161.1-metagenome-genome-assembly--contig:-NODE-1161-length-16650-cov-3.340826_pt1 | contig 16650 bp, 14 predicted proteins | sample MGYA00245342_ERZ651119 | MGnify/ENA primary metagenome ERZ651119 (study PRJEB26857, sample SAMEA4031756) | metagenome | biome: human; feature: oral; material: saliva | place: Philippines | collected 2014...
GGATGCCCACCGTCTCGCGATCAATCATCGTCAGGCACGAATAGCCCCATCCATAGTCGTCGTCAAGCAACACCTGATGCGAGGCTTCCCATGTCTTTCCGTCGTCGAAGCTCAGTTTAATGGTGATGTTTCGGCGGTCTTTGGGGTCATTGGGATTGGAGAATAGCAAGATGTTTTTGCCCAGAATATTGTCTTTTGCGGGCACACTGATGAGGCTTGCCATGCAGATGGGCTCTTGCAAGACTTTGATATTTGAGGAGTGTTCCTGCCAGGTTTTTCCCCAATCGCGTGTGGTGTAAACGGCTCTTCCGCCGCCACTTTGGTTGCGCATGTTGAGCATCAGTTCGCCCGAAGGCAGCTCTGCCACCTGCGCTTCGGTGGTATTATAGCATGCCGGTGAAGAGATGGCCCACGTTTCGCCATGGTCTTTGCTATACAAAATGCCGGCATGGGGTACGCGATCCTTGTCAATAAACTGCATGGCAAACACCAATGTGCCGTCTTTGCAGGTGATTCCGCGCCCCGGTCCCTGGAAGAAAAAGTACCATTCGGGTTGCTTTAACAGCGGTGTGAGGTTGATAGGAGCCGACCATGTGCGCCCGTCGTCGGTGCTTTTTGCCATCACCAACTGTGCCGTGTGGTCTTTATCCATGCCGGGTTTAGAGCTAACCCATGCGCGTTGGTTGCCCATTCCGTGGGTCCAAGCGGCCACAACCCAACACGTGTTGTTGGTTTTGTCCACGAGAATAGCGGGGTCGCCGACACCATTTTGCGCCGCAGGAAGACCGCCATTCTCACCAAAAGCTAAGGGCAAGCGCATGGGTTCCCATGTCTTTCCGCCGTCGATGCTGCGGCTAAGTCCCACGTCAATGTGCTCTTGCAGGTCGGTACTGCTGTTGTAACGCACATCATAGACGCCCAAAAGTGTGCCGTTGTTTGTTGTCACCAAGCCCGGAATGCGATAGGCTGTCACACCATCGTCACCAGCATGGCGCACGCCTATACCCATTCTCCGTTGTATATCGCGTGCCGAAGTGTCGACGAGTGGCAGGGCTTTTCCATCGGCAATGGCCTCTGTGATGGCGGCATTTAACGTTGCTTTTAGGGGCACATCGGGCTGCATCTCGATGCTCACCCAGAAGTAATTTACACCCGGAAAGAGCGATTGTTTGGCTGGTAAGGTGAGACGATGAATGGTGGGTTGTAACTCACTTCGCAACACCACATACGATGGAATGGCGCGCAAGGTTTTGCCAGGTGTGAAACCTGTGACGTAATCTACAGGGGCAAAGCGCAACTTGTTGTCATATTGTCGGGCATCAGTGCCACCATAATAGAGCTTGATGGCCTTTATTTGATTGAGCGGAAGGCTGTTGTCGAGCGTGAGTTCGATGTTGTCTAAAGTCCTGGTTTCAGTGGCTTTGAGGCGCATGAGCAGCAACACATTGTCGTGACGCTCAATCAAAATGGGCACTTGGGGCTGCTTTATAAATAAGGTGTCGGCTGCTTTTGCGTGAAAAGTGCTGAGCAAGAGCAGCGCAAGAATCGTTTTTTTCATTTGCAATTTATTTTCGATTAATCATAATTTCGTCGATGAAGAGCCAGCTATCGGGCGCATGCAATGCGGCTTTGACGTGCACATAGCGACCTTTTGCCGTTCCTTTCCATTGGTAAGGGTAGATGAGATAGCCCGCAGAAGGCTGAATGTCGCAGGTTGTTTTGTCAATTTCTACGAAGTTCTTCCCATCGTTTGATACCTCAATCTGCACCGAAGAAGGGGTGTAAATCATGCTGGCAGGCTGTTGCATGAAGTTGATTTGCACGTCGTTGATAGGAGTGATTTTCTCCATATCAATGATGACATCAATGCCTTTGGGGTCGATAAAACCTTGCCATCTGCCGTCGAAAAAGCCCCAGTTTCCACCGCGTCCGTTGGTTAATGTGCTGTCACCTTCGGCACGATATTTTGGGGTATAGCGACTTAAATAGGTTACTTTCTTGTGCAAAGCCTCGTGCTTCATGCCCAAGCGGAACTCCTTTCGATCACCCACTTCATGGGTTAAATCGAAGGGATGGTAGCCTTTTTGTTGCAGAAAGTCAACGGCATGGAGTGCCCGTTTGCGGAACTTGGCATAGTTTTTATGTCCACTTGTCCAGCCTACTTCGGCCAAAGCCAGCGCTCGTGGATAGAGCATATATTCCAAATGTTGCGGCGTTGGCACGTATTCGGTCCACAGATTGCCTTGCAATCCCTCAACACAAGCCTCGGTTTGTGGCGTCCGGCAGCTGTCAGGAAGGGGCTCATAGCTGTACGCTTTCTCTAAGGTTACATAGCCACCTTGCGCATTAGGCTGCGTGATGGGGGCGTCTTGATAATGGTCAAGATAGCAATATTTCCCGGGAGTCATCACCACTGCATGGCCTTTTCGCGCGGCTTCGAGTCCTGCTTCAAAGCCTCTCCACGACATAACGGCGGCATTGGGTGCCAGCTTTCCTTCCATAATCTCGTCCCATCCCATGAGTTTTCGGCCATGGGCGTTGAGGAATTGTTCTATTTTCTCCGTGAAATGGCCTTGCAATTCAGCTGTCGTTTTCAGCCCATTGGCTTGCATTTCGCGCTGACAATCGGGGCAAGTCTCCCACGTTTTGCGCCCCGCTTCGTCGCCACCAATGTGGATATAGGACGAAGGGAACAGGTCCATGACCTCCTTGAGCACATCCTTTAAGAACTGATAGGTGCTGTCTTTGCCCACACAGAAGTCGGATTGGCCATGCACTTTGCCCTCACAGGCGAGCGAAGGATAGGCCCATAGCACCTCATTACTATGTCCGGGCATCTCAATTTCGGGTATAATAGTGATGTGACGAGCGGCAGCATAGGCCACAAGGTCGCGCACTTCATCTTGCGTATAATAACCTCCGTAGGCGCCGGGAGCATCTTTTCGGCAGAAAGTTCGGTCGCCACCGCGCCACCATTTCGTCCAATCTTCCTGCGTTCGGTAGGCAGCTTCCTCGGTTAAACCGGGGTATTTCTTGATTTCTATGCGCCATCCGCCGCCATCAACCAAATGCCAATGGAAGCGATCGAGCTTGTAATAGGCCATTGCATCGAGCTGCTTTTTGAGCACATCGATGGGGAAGAAGTGGCGCGAACAGTCGATCATGATGCCGCGATAGGGATATTTTGGATAATCGGTGATGTGCACATGGGGCAGTCTTCCGTTCTCTTTGAGTTGCTGAAGCGTCTGCAATCCATAGAAAAGTCCCATCGGTGTGAGGGCTTTGATGAACACACCACGATGCGAGATGGTGAGCTTATAGCCTTGAAGGCGTACACTGTCGGCCGCCATACGTGCCTGTTCGGGGGTTCCTGTGCAGAATAATCGCAGCGGATAGAGATGGGTTTTGCGCACGATGCTGTTGTTACCGCGGCGCAACTGAATGCCCATGGTCTGCAAAAGATAGCTTTGCAACTGGGCAAAATCTTCGCCTTTGAGGTTGGTTTGTGCAGCGTTGAGCTGACTGACTGCAATCGATCCTTGCCCCATCACGATGCTTTGGGGCTTGGGAATGATGTTGTGTGCGCGTGATTCGGTGAGGAAGCAGGCGCCCATCAAGAGGCTAAAACCAAATTTTATCAAGGTCTTCATTTCATTAAGAATAGGTGAGCGTGGCACCTTTTGGACTCGATGCCACGGCAAAGATAATTATTTTAAGATGAATTTCAATGTGCCTGCCTTCACCAAGTCGCTGTGACGGATGCGGTAGGTCGTCCAAGGTTGGCCGCCAACCTCCATCTTTTCGATGCGCACGGCTTGCGGATTGCTGCGCTGGGTCTCAATAACGAGCTTGTCTTTGCCCCATTGTTGGGCATCGAGGTGCAGTGTAATCTTGTCGAAAACGGGCGAGGTGAGGGTGTAAGCCGGCTCACCCGGGCAGTCAGGATAGAAGCCCATCATGCTGAAAAGCGCCCAAGCCGACATCGTTCCCGTGTCATCATTGCCGGGAAGTCCCTCGGGACTGTTCTTGAAATAGGTTTGCAACAGCTGATGAGTGAGCACCTGTGTGCGCCATTCCTCCCCTTTAAAATAGGAGAAAAGGAATGGATAAGCGATGTTAGGCTCGTTGGTTGGGTCGTAGTTTCCGCGGTCAAACACCGACTGAAGCTGCTCAATGAAGCGCTTTTTGCCGCCCATGAGCTTGGCCAAACCATAAATATCGTGAGGCACATAGAACGTGTAGTTCCACGCATTGCCCTCATGAAAGCCCGGAGAAGGTTCCCAGTTGGCGCCGTGCAGCGGGGTGAATGGACTATAAAACTTACCATTGGGCAGGATAGGACGCAACATATTGAACTCCTTACTGAAGTAATGTCGGTAGCCCATCGAGCGGTTATAGAACAGCTTTGCATCGGCTTTGTGGCCCAATGCGGCCGCCAAGCGCGACAAAGCATTGTCGGCAATGTAATATTCCAACGCGTGCGACACCGAATTGTCGAATGAATCGCGCAGCGAAATATAGCCTTTCTCCACATATTCGTTGTTGTCGGGGCGCAGCGGATTGCTCTTTTCGTCGGTCGTGGCACCCTTTTTCATGGCCGTGTAGGCCTTGTTGATGTCGTAACCGCGCAGCCCTTTCAGCCAACAGTCCACGATAACGGGAATCGAAGGGTCGCCTTCCATCGTGTAAGTCTCGCGTCCAAAGAGCTCCCATTTGGGCAACCAGCCGCTCTCATCATACATACTAATCATCGATTTAATCATGTCGCGCTGGCGATTGGGATAGACAAGCGTCATGAATTGATGCAGGTTGCGGTAGGTGTCCCACAGCGAGAACACCGTGTAGCGGTTGCCTTCGTGCTGCGTAAGCACGCGATTGCTCTCCATAGCCGGATATTGTCCGTTGACATCTTGGAGGATGTTGGGATGGATGAGCGTGTGATAGAGTGCCGTGTAGAACACCGTTTGCTGGTCTTTGGTGCCGCCTTCGATTTCAATTCTCGACAGGTCGGCGTTCCATTTCTGTCGTGCTTCTTGCGCAATGGTGTTGAAATCTTTTCCCTTTTGCTCGGCGTTGAGGTTCTCACGTGCATTGGCTATGCTGACAAACGACACGCCCATTTGCACCTCAATCACCTCGTTGTCGGTGGTGTTGAAGTTCATATAAACGCCAATATCATCGCCGGCCATCTCTTTTTGATAGGCCGTGTAGAGCTTATATTGCCCTCTGTCGGGGAACCATTCAGCCTGTTTGCCCGTCCGTTCGCGTTGCTTTTTCCAGTAACCGGCGCTTTGGGGCACCTTGTTCACACGCATGACGAAGTAAATGGGGAACACGGCTTGGGCATAATAGCAAAAAGCGCCTTGCAGTTTCATGCCCTCATACTCGGTGGGGCTCACCTGTTTCACCATCGCTCCCGACTCTTTCGTGAGACCTTCACCAAGGTTGAGTAGCAAATGGCTTTCGCCTTTGGGGAACGTAAAGCGCTCACAGGAGGTGCGAAGGGTGGCGGTTACCTCGGTCTTCACGCCGTGTTTCACCAAGAAATTGCTGTAATAGCCCGGACGAGCCACCTCGTCTTTGTAGTGACTGCCATAGGCTTTATAGTCGACATTGAGCTTGCCTGTGGTGGGCATCAGCAGCAAAGAGCCCACATCGGGGCAGCCAACGCCACTGAGGTTGACATGGGAAAAGCCTGTGAAAAACACGTTGTGGAACTCGTAAGGCGTTGACCACCAGCGCGAATCCTTATCGCATTTGTTCTCATCGGAACCCATAACATTGAACGGAACCACCGACATCAGCCCGTTAGGACAGATGGCTCCAGGGTTGGTGGTGCCCAAATTCGACGTGCCAATGAACGGGTTGACCAAGTCGACTGGCTCTATTTTGGGTGTATGAACAGCTTGCAACGCACCGAAATGGCACGCCATGCACAAGGCAATCATGAGGTTCTTTTTCATTTTTAAAAGGGTTAGTAGGGTGATGACCCTTGCAGGTCGGTTGCAAATATACGAATATTATGCGAGAAAAGCACGCACTTTGCCCCATAATCTGCAATGGATTGTAGGGCAAAGACATGCAAATTGTGGGGCAAAGGCTATGCTTTTACCCCGCAAGGTCGCGCCCTACTCGGCACAGTTGTTGGCTTTGATGAAGTCTACAATCTCGCGAATATAGCCAAAAGCCACGCCCACAACGGTGTCGGCAGCTCCATAATAGACGGCCACACGCTCGCCATCGTGGAGCGCTGCACAGGGGAAAATCACGTTGGCCACGTCGCCTTGCAACTCATAGGGGGCGTTGGGCGCGAGCAGATAGGGCTGTGTGCGATAGAGAACGCGCTCGGGATGCTCCTTATCCAAGATGGCTGCGCCCATGGAATAGCGATAACCATTGCACGTGGTGATGACACCATGATAGAACAAGAGCCAGCCTTCGTCAACCAAGAAGGGCACGGGTCCGGCGCCAATCTTCGTGCATTGCCAGGCACTTTGTGGGAAAGGAGTGGGCGACATGACGCAACGATGCTCGCCCCAATACTTCATATCGGGACTGAAACTGAGGTAGATGTCGCCGAAAGGGGTGTGGCCATTGTCACTGGGACGGCTCAGAAGGGCATACTTGCCATTGATTTTTTCGGGGAAGAGCACGCCATTGCGGTTGAATGGCAGGAAGGCATTCTCGCACTGATAGAACGTTTTGAAGTCGAATGTGTAGCCAAGGCCAATCGTAGGACCGTGGTAACCATTGCACCAAGTAATCCAATAACGGTCTTCAAGCCACGTCACCCGTGGGTCGTATTTGTATTCCGACGCAATCATCTGCGTGTTACCCGCCTCGAAAACGATGGGTTCTTCGTTGATTTTCCAATGGATGCCGTCGTCGCTGAAGCCTGCAAAGATATTCATTTGCACGGCTTTGTTGTCGCAACGGAACACACCTGCGAAGCCGTTTTCAAACGGAACGATGGCACTATTGAAGATGCTGTTGGACGTGGGGATGTCATATCGGCCGATGATGGGGTTATGGCTGTAGCGCCACATCACGTCTTTGCTGCCTTGAGGACGCTCCTCCCAAGGGAGTTTCTGAGCTGGAATTTTTGTCATGTTCAACTGTTGTTATGTTGTTTTTATTTTTCTTTTCGTGTTTGCATGTGGATTTTTCGCGCGGCATCAGCGCCGTTGTTGAAAGAATTGCTGCATGAGTTGGCGGCACGCTTCGGCCAAAACGCCTTGCGTGACAGTGGCTTTGGGGTGTAAAACGCGGGGGGCATAGCAGCGATAGCCGCGCTTCTCGTCGGGCGTTCCATAAACAATGCGCCCCATTTGTGCCCAACCTAAGGCCGCCGCACACATCGAACAGGGTTCCACAGTAACGTAGAGTGTGCATTCGGGGAGGTATTTTCCGCCCAACGAATCGGCTGCAGCAGTGATGGCTTGCATCTCGGCATGGGCGGTGACATCGTGCAAAGTCTCGGTGAGATTGTGTGCACGGCTGATGATTTTTCCGCGACAAACCACCACAGCCCCGATAGGAACTTCGCCGGCTTCGGCAGCCTTTTGGGCTTCAAAGAGCGCTTTTTGCATGAATGCCTCGTCGATTCTCTGCTGCGTCTCGTCCACCATTTATTTCAGTTTGACGCGCCCTTTCAGGCCATCCAAGGTCACAGAGGAAGGCGCATTGCCGGTACCTTCAATCATGATGTGCCCATAGTGCGAATAAGTGAATGAGCTATTGCAGCTCCCTTGAATGAGCAAGTTGTCGACAAATGAGTGCTCATCGTCCGCATAAAACGTTTGATCATTGTTCTTTGTGTCATTCAACATCTTGATAACCATGTTGTTTATTTGGGTGCTTTGCAACTCAAAGTTGTTGGCCCCCACATTGATTTTGGCGTCGCCGATGCGGCATTGCATCAGGGCGACAGCGGTGTTTTGTTGCAGGGTGAGGCTCTTGGTCGACAAATAGCACACGCCTACCGTGCCCAGTTGGCTTAGTACGTTGGGCGATTGCAGCAGTTTGAGCACTTGAGCTGTGGGCATATAGAGCCGAACGACGATGTTTTGTCCATCGGATGCGGAATCGATGGTGTCGGAATCGACATCATTCTTGGTCCATTTGGCATCGGTAAGCTCGTAGTTCCCTTTCGCATATGCTGCGGCAAAGCGTGGCGAAGGCGAAAGGATGAGCTGTCCGTTCTGCATTTTTGTTTGGAGGAGTTCGCGCGGATAATCGACGAGAATATCCGTTCGTTTGTCGTCAACGATGAGCAAAACGCTATCCAACGAGTAGTCGTCGAGGCTTTCATTGGTGGGTGCAAGAAACTGGATGCCCTTCAAATCATGAAGGTTGAGCGTCTGACGGACATCTGTATAGAATGTGATTGTCTCGGCTTTGGTGTCATGTCCTATGCAGAATCCCCACACCATGTAGCTCAAAACAATGAGAGCAAGGATGATTTTTGTGGTTGTTTTCATTTGCGTTTCCTCCTATTATCTTCGGTTTTTAATTTCCATTTCACACAAGCGACGGTAGGATAGCCATAGGTTGGCCACCGAAAGGAAGGCTAACCAATAGAAGAAGTGAAGGCCATTTTCAATGCGTCCGACGTCAATAAACAGCGTGAAAATGCCACCAGTGAACAGCAAAATGAGCAGGGTGATGGTGGTGAGCAGCAGCGATCGGCGCAAAAACACCACGCTGCCGAGCATGTAAGTGGTGATGAGGAAAGCGTAGATGGCGGTGAAATAGAACCATATATCCCAGTAATGTTCGGTATAAAAGCTGGTATGGCCAATGCCTCCCCACAGCATTGGGCCCTCATAGTGGACGGTGGTCATGAGCAAGGCGCGCAGCAGTTCGACGACATTGAACACAATATGAAACATGATGATATAGGCCACGACAAACAAACAGACGCGTGCCAACCAGTTTTCGAACATGCTTACGGGGGTGGTGAGCACGTGGATGCGACCCGATTTGAGCTTGCCGTCGCTGAAAAATTGTGAGGCAGCCACAATGATCAGCATCATATAGATGAACGCAGCCCAACCACTGATGATGCTGGTCATGTTGGTTACCTGATAGGCATCGAGCGCTTGGCCGTCGTTATGGCTGCAAGTGAGGAAGAAAGTTGCGAGCATCACCATGAGCAACACACCGAAAGTGATGCCCGTAGAGATATAGAATTGGCTGCGATGTTCCATCCACAGCTTTTTGAAATAGCACCAAAAACGGTGCCAAGCGAAGAAATTGTTAGTCATGATGAGCCTCCCTTCCTTTGGTTGCTTCAATGAAATAGTTCTCTAAATCGATGGTTCCGTCGATGGCTTCGTTGCGGATAATCTCGCTTCTGTCCATCAACAACACGTGGTTGAGGATGCTCTCCACGTCTTTCACCTGATGGGTGGAGATGACGATGAGCTGACTTTCGTGGCTGCCTTGGCGGATAAAGTCGCGGAATTGCTGCTTGCTCGTGATGTCAAGTCCGTTGGTTGGCTCGTCCATCAACAACACTTTGGCGTGCGTAGCCATGGCAAAGGCCATGAAAATCTTTTTGCGTTGACCGAGCGATAAGGCCGAGAGACGCACGTCGTTTGTCATGCCAAAGGTGCGCAAATAGGCATTCATGTCGTCTAAAGAAAAGCGAGGATAGAACACACTGTTGGTCTTCACATAGTCTAAAAGCGACACGTTGGGCAGTTCAAACTCATCGGGAACGAGGAAAATCTCGCACATCGTGGAGGGCTTTCTGCGCCGCACATTCACTCCATCAAGCGTGGCTTGCCCGGTTTGGGGCGCCAACAAACCGGCCATTATATATAATAAGGTGGATTTTCCTGCACCATTCGGCCCCAACAAACCATAGATTTTGCCGGGCGAAAACGTGAGGTTGAAGTTGCTAAACACAGGCGTTGACTGCCGAGGATAGCTGTAACTGAGTTGTTGAATCTCCATTGCTATTGTGTGATAAATGTTTAAGTCTGAAAAACGTTGATTTCTTTTCGGTTGCAATAATAGCAAAAAAATATGTGCCAAGCAAGTAAATGGTGAAGTTTTTTTTCATGGGTTGCGTGGGCTATGGATGACAAAAACGGCTGCCGATGTTCACACATCAGCAGCCGTATATGATAGAAATTAAAACCTTAGTAATTTTTCTTATTTACGCTTTTGCATCGGCTATCTCTACACTTCCATCCAAATACTGGATTTTTCTGCCCATCACTAAGTAAGCAATCGGGCTGGCAATGAAGATAGAAGAGAGCGTTCCGAAGACAACACCCGACGTCATGGCGAATGCAAATGGCTGGATGCTCTTGCCACCGAGGAACAAAATCACGAGCAACACAATCAACGTTGAGAACGAAGTGTTGATGGTTCGTGCCAGCGTTTGGTTGATAGAGTCGTTGAATTGCGTCTGAATGTCGCGCTTAGGATGCAGCTTCAGGTTCTCACGAATGCGGTCGAACACCACCACTTTATCGTTGATAGAGTAACCAATGACGGTCAACACGGCACCGATGAAGGTTTGGTCGACCTCCAAAGAGAATGGCAACACACCCTGAAGGAGGGAGAATAGGCCGATAACCACGAGGGCATCAAAGGCCAATGCCACGGTAGATCCTACTGAGAATGCTACGTTGCGGAAGCGCACTAAGATATAAAGGAAGATGGCAATCAGCGCAATCAGCACGCTGATGATAGCGCCATAGGTGACATCTTTGGCTACCGATGGACCCACTTTTGAACTGCTAATGATGGAACCTCCTGCACGAACATCAGGATTTTTGAATGCCTCTACGCTCTTTTGGCTCACCATTCCGGCTTTCTTCAAACCGTTATAGAGCAGCGTTTCGGCCTGGTCGTCGATGGTAGGACTGTTGGATTCAATCTTATAGTTGGTTGAAATACGAATCGTTTTGTTATCCGTTCCCAACGAAAGTGCATTCGATGTGCAGCCGGGGAAGATGTGATTGAGCACCTCTCTCACCTGTTCGGGCTCGGTAGGTTTCTCAAATTGCACCACATAGTTACGACCACCTGTGAAGTCAATGCTTTGTGCTAAGCCGCGAACAAAGAAGCTTCCGATGAAGACAAGCGCCAAGATGATGGTCACACCAAAGGTGCTTTTGCTCATGGTCATGAACTTATAGTGCTTGTCTTGCATGAGGTTCTTGCTGAAAGGTGTCCAATATTTGAGGTGCTCCCAGCGTCCTTTGTTGAGTTGATGCTCGTAAACCAAGCGGGTCAAGAACACCGAAGTGAAGAACGAACAAACGATACCGATGATCCAAGTGGTGGCAAAACCCTGAATAGGTCCTGTGCCAAAGATATACAAAATGACACCGGTTATCAACGAAGTGAGGTTGGAGTCGAAGATAGCCGAGAAGGCATTGCCATATCCTTCGGCTACAGCTTGCTTCATTCCCTTGCCTAATCGCAACTCTTCTTTAATGCGTTCGTAAATCAATACGTTGGCATCTACGGCCGTACCCAATGACAATACCATACCCGCAATGCCCGACATGGTGAGCGCTGCTTGGAAAGATGTGAGGATACCCAGCGTGAAGAACACGTTAACCACCAATGCAAGGTTGGCAATCATGCCAGGAACGAAGTTGTACATCAGCACCATGTAGACAATCAACAACACGAAAGCGATGGCAAACGACTCAATACCTTGCTGGATAGATGCAGCACCAAGCGTAGGACCTACCACCTCTTCTTGCACAATTCTTGCAGGAGCTGGCATGCGACCCGACTTCAATGTGTTGGCCAAATCCTTAGTGGTTTCAACGGTAAAGTTACCAGTTATGGCGCTCGAACCGCCATCAATCTCACCGTTTACACGTGGAGCTGAATAAACAACACCATCCAAAACAATGGCAATAGCGCGGCCAACGTTGGCCTTTGTGAGGGCAGCCCAGCGGCGAGCACCATCACTATTCATCGTCATCGATACCTCAGGCTGACCCGTAACATGGTTAAAGCCGTCCTTAGCATCGGTCACTACGTCGCCTTCTAAAGGCGCTTGACCATTAGGAGTGTTCACTTTGATGGCATAAAGACCATAGATGTTCTTGGCCGTTACACCGTCTTCGGGGGTTGCACTCCACAACAATTTCATGTCGGCCGGCAGCACTTGCTTGGCTTCTGTGCCATAAATGCACTTGTTAATGGCCGCGGTGTCGCGCACACTTGCATAACCTACGAGGGCCAAAGCGTTGGCTCCGGTGGTTTGTAAGCGCGACAACAGGGGATGTTCCTTGTGGGCTTGTTCCAACAAAGCTTTGTCTTGTGCAACCGAACCTTTATCGGTTGCCTTGCCTAATTGCAGCTTTGCAGGCTTTTTCGCTGCGGCTTGCTGCGGCTTTTCGGCTTTTGTTTGTGCCGTAGTATCGGCCGATTCGCCAGCCGCTAAGCGGGTATCTAACTGTTGGAGATAGGGGATAACCTCATCTGCATTGTAGGTTTCCCAGAACTCTAAGTTGGCACTTCCTTGCAACAGCTTACGCATACGCTCGGGTTCTTTGATGCCCGGCATCTCAACCATGATGCGACCTGTCTGTCCTTCAAGCTTTTGTATGTTGGGTTGTACCACACCAAATTTGTCGATACGTGTGCGAACGACCATGAATGCATTATCGATAGCGGTCTGAACTTCCGCTCTTAGCACGCGTTCTACTTCAGAATCCGAGCTTTGTGGGTTCACTTTGCCTTGCAATTGCTGTGTAGCGAAGAGCTCGGCCAAGCGATGTCCTGGTGCGTTCTTGTGGTAATATTTCACAAAAAGCGAGATAAAGTCGCTCTGACTCTTCTCTTCTTCTGCACGCGCTTCAGCCATTGATTTGGTGAAAGCTGCATCTGTTTTGTGATCAGCCAAGGTCTCTAACACATCAGGCACCGAGACTTCGAGAATGACATTCATACCTCCTTTGAGGTCAAGTCCAAGTCCTATCTGCGTTTCTAAGCACTTTTGATAAGAGTAAATGCCCAGATATTTCACAGAATCTTTATAATCCTGTTGGGCAATAGGGTCTTTTATCTTCGCTGCCTGACGGTCATAATAGGCCGTTGCAAACGAGAACGAGAGATAAAAAATGCTTGCAAGCGTCAGCAAGACGGCTGTACAAATTACAATTCCTTTGTTTTGCATTTTCTTGTTTATTATTTATTCATTGTTTTTCCGCGCATCCGTAGGCCACATCTTTTATAATATAGCCGTGCAAAAATAGTAAAAAAACCGCACTCCATAAAATTTATTGTTGTGAAATTGCGATTTTTATGGTTTCGTTACCCGTTTCATCCAGCAAATGATGGGGTAGTGGTCGGAGGTTTTAATGCGATTGTCCACCACGCAACGATAGGGTTTCCAGTCGGGCGTCACCATGATATGGTCGATGCGTACATACATGCCGGCCTTGTGATAGCTCACTCCCGGCCCGTTACCGGCAGCGATATAGCAGTCGGTAAGATGCCGTCCAATGGTGTGATGGGCATAGGAAATGGGCGTATCATTGAAGTCACCGCAGAGGATGATGCTGTGGTTTAAATGCCCACTCACATAGTTTGCAACGGCATTGGCTTGCACAGCGCGCTTCGATGAGGCCTCGCCGAGCTTGTCAATGAGCCTGTAAGACGTGCGTTTGGCAGCGTCGCCATTCAACTTTCCCTTCATCATCGAGCGAAATTCGCGTTTGTCTTCGCTCGAAAGTCCCGTGGTTTCCAAATGGTTATTGATGACCAACACCGTGTCGCGCCCCATTTTTATATAGAAAGCGCCACTGAGATTGCCGCGCGAAGGATAGGCGATGCGCTCGTGGGAGAGGATGGGATACTTGCTATAAACCGCAATCACATCGCTTTGTGCCGAGAATTTTAGCGTGTCTTTATAGGCAAAAAGCTTGTCCAACACCGAGTCAACGCGCGCCTGTCCTATCTCGTATGTCATGGCTTCTTGCAGACAAAGCAGGTCGGGATGCTGCGCTTTGATATACTCCAAGATGGGAAATTTGCCGTTGGCATGGCGCTCCCAGCCCGCAAAGCTCCACACATTGTACGACATCACCTTGACACTTTGGGGCGGAATATCTTGCGGAATGTTCACCGGGCAATAGGCTCTGATGGGGCCGTAGCACACCACATAGCCTATAAACGGCAACCAAGCCACCCGCTTTTTGGTGCAAAGCCAAAACACCAAGAACACGAAATTCGCCAGCAACACCACCGGAAACACCAAGCCGGCATTGGCCAACAGCTGATGTTTCGTGGGGTCAAAGCGGTCGGAATAGCCGATAAACAGCATCAGGAGAATGGTGCTGAGGTTGGCTCCCATGAGGAGTTGCACGGTGATGCGCTTGAGCTTTACCAGCATCGTGTGGGCGTTTATGGTCGGTTACTTTGTTCAAACAGACGGCGTTTCTCGTCAGCCGACAAGCTGTTGTAGCCGCTTTTCCTGATTTTATCTAAAATCTGGTCGATCTCTTCCTGCGCCTTTCGCTGGCGTTCGTTGTCATCCCAGTCGGCTTTTCGGTCGCCCATGGCGCTGTTTTGCGACGAATGGGTCGGCCATCCCCATCGGTTTGTGCCGCTGTTGTTTTCCATTTTCTGTTTCCATTGGCCAAACAACGAATGGCCGTTGCCATAGCTTTGATGGCCTTGAGTGGGATGTTTCTGCCAATAGCGAATCATGAAAAAGCCTATCACCATGCCGCCAATGTGGGCCAAATGGGCCACGTTGTCGCCCGTCATAAACAGGGCTTGCAACAGTTCTACCGCGGCATAGCCACCCACAAGATATTTGGCTTTGATGGGAAAGGGAAAGGGAATGATGAACATGCGCTCGTTGGGGAAGAGCATTCCGAAACCTAAAAGCACGCCAAAGATGCTGCCCGAGGCACCAACGGTGGTCCAAGTGTTGAGCGCTGCGCCCGCTTCCTGGGCATAGAACAACAGGTTTGACAACGCAAAATGGGGCACCTGGCTCGACATGATGGCATAGAATTGCACTAATTGTGCCGCCTCTTGAAACAAACCGGCACCCAAACCGCACGAGAGATAATAGAACAAAAAGCGGCGTCCACCCCATACTCGTTCCAAAATGGGGCCAAACATCCACAGACCAAACATGTAAAATAGGATGTGGGTGAAGCCAGCATGCACAAACATGTAGGTGAATATCTGATAGAAGTGAAAATGAGGGGCTAAGAAAAAATGCAACCCCAGCATGTCTTCCAAATCCTGAAAGTCAAATAACGGGACCAGTGTTGAAAGTGAACTGGCCATGAACAAAAACACCACTACATTGACTAATAAAAGAAATTTCGTAACGGGTGTGATACGCATCATAATGCTCTCTTGTTTAAATGCTATGTAATTGCTTGATAATGGTGCAAAATTACGAAAAATATCCCTTATTGCATGGCAAAACAAGGCTTTTCAAGTTATTTTTCAGTTTTCAGTGCATTTTTTTCGTGTTTTTGTTTGCTGAATGAAAGGAATAGCCTATATTTGCCGGCAGAAAAAGAGAATTTCATTAATAATATTCATTTTTTTAAACGAGAAATTATGAACAAAACAGAGTTAATCGACAAGATTGCAGCAGGCGCAGGCCTCACAAAAGCAGACGCAAAAAAAGCTTTAGACGCAACAACCGCAGCTATTAAAGATGCACTTGCTGCTGGTGACAAGATTCAATTGGTAGGCTTCGGCACATTCAGTGTAAACGAAAAGCCCGCTCGTGAAGGTATTAATCCTGCTACAAAGCAGAAGATTAAGATTGCAGCTAAGAAGGTTGCTAAGTTTAAAGCTGGTGCAGAATTGGCAGATGCAGTAAACAAATAAGCGTATACCATTGCATTTTTAGCATAAATGGGAGCGTTCATCCATTGGATGGATTGCTCCCTTTTGCGTTCTGATGGGTGCAGCTGTTGGTGATGTGGGTTCCTTTTTGGTTGCACACCATGGTACTTCTCTGCACAAAATAATACAAGGCATGTCACCTCTTCCGAAAAAATCGGCGTCGGTGTCATGCCTTTTTAAGTAAAGTGATGTTATGTTTATGAATTGAAAGCGTCTTTTTTGATGATTTGGAGCGATGTTATTCGTTGACAGTCCATTTACATCTCACAGGCGAAACGATAGCACCTTCGGCCTTGAGTTGCTTCATGATTTTGTCTACTTCCTTGCGATCGAGTCCTGAAAGTTCGGCAATGCGTCCAGCATTCAGCGGTTCGCCAGCCTCTCGCATGGCTTTTAAAAGAAGGTCTTTATGATCCATATTCTGCATTTTTTGTTTTTATCAAGCGTTGTATCGCACTGCTTTTTCTAAGCTGTTGCAAAGATATGTTTTTTAGATGAGCATTGCAATAGTGATCATCTATATTTAACGTCTTTTATCAAAACATCGTACGCGATGATAATGAGCACAGCTTGTGGGGCTTCTCCTATTGTGTTTCCCTGCGTCTTACGCTTTCTTTGCAGAGCATTTTTCGTGTACAGATGCCTTGTGTTCTGATGGATTGCAAAGCCTGTTGTGCCGTCTGGTTGTGGCTGGGCTATGGTGTGGGCAAGCAATGTGAGCGACTTTAGTGGGTAAAGTGCATGATTTTTCGTACCGAAGGCATCGTGATTACTACACAATCTGTG
>ENA-OWND01001164-OWND01001164.1-metagenome-genome-assembly--contig:-NODE-1164-length-16617-cov-13.643582_pt1 | contig 16617 bp, 9 predicted proteins | sample MGYA00245342_ERZ651119 | MGnify/ENA primary metagenome ERZ651119 (study PRJEB26857, sample SAMEA4031756) | metagenome | biome: human; feature: oral; material: saliva | place: Philippines | collected 2014...
GGCGCTCCCGCTCGTGGGAGCATTGCTATCGCGTCTTTCGAGATGCGCGGACCGACCCCTCCCCGGACTGCGACTATTTGAGCCTGCACCTCGCTTTCTACCTGGCGAGCTGGGGAATGTATCGGGGCTCGTGCTTCATACTTCAGAAGGACTACAAGGTGCACACGCCCATCGTCGAGGAGATCCTCAAGCCCGAGTACGACTGCCTGTTTGGGCTCGCGTGCGCGGATGTGCGAAACAGTGACGTTTGGGAGCAGTACACGAAGCTGTACGACAAGATCGCTGCCTATTTCGATCCGATCCGCGAAAAGGTCGCAGGGCGTAAACGTACTACTCCTGTGTCCCCGGTCCTCATCACGAAAATCCTGATGGGAACGCTCGGGTGCGTGCCCGCGTACGACAGATTCTTTCAGGATGGCGTTGCGACATACAAGGTGACAACGCAGGAATACAGCCTGGAGTCTGTGCGCAAGCTCGCGAAGTTCTACGAGGCCCACAACGACCGCCTCGAGGAAGCGCGGCGCGGAATGCGGGTCGGCGACCTCACCTATCCGCAGATGAAACTCCTCGATATGGGATTTTGGCAGGTTGGGTTCGAGAAGAGCTGAGATGCCTGGAGACCCTGATGTACTTCTTATCAGGGTCGGTGCGTATCCGGTGTGTTAGCACCGAGAAGTTGATGGGTTGAAGTGTTAAACACTTGGCTATTGAACAGCTTGCTACGGGTTGTTCATGGTTTGGCACCTATGTGGGTGGAGTAAGGTCTGGTGATAAAGTGCCTATGAGACTGTCGATGCGGACATGATCCGACTAGCGAAGGAGTAATTGTGGAGTGGATTGATTATGTTAAGGATGCGATTGGTGTCCTCTTAGGGTTCGGTGCGCTGTGGAAGCTGGGAAGTAAATTATATGCAAAATTCAAGAATGGTTCTGAATTTAGATTTTGGTTTGGTCGTCGCCGTAAGGTGAAAGGATTAAAGTATGTGAGCATTTTCCAGAAACGCGGTGCTCTTAGCTCGAGGAATGAAACATCAAATTCAGTGAGACAGCAGCTCACGCGTGAAATTGTCAAAGATGTTGTTCATTCATACAGTCTCGAAAAGCGTGTAAGCAGATTCTCGAGGAGTGATAGGGAAGTAGCCAAAGTTCTCTTTACATTGTTCTTCCAATTTGTGGTCCTGACGTGCATTGCTGCGTTGCTGAATATTACAGAAGCTACACCTGCGCAACAGAACTTTATTGATGCTGGACAGTACGTGCTTTGGTGGTGTTTTGCTGGCGCTGTTGGATTGTCAGTATTGCAACTGATTCTTACTATGAGTCGCGCTTGTGAGGAATTTCGAAGTATGATCGAAGCCTCTCGACTCAATGTAGTGCGGGTACCGCTTGAATCGATCCCCTACTGCGTTGAGAAAGAGAACGACTACATCTTCGTTGACGCGACCATTCGGTCGCGCTATCAAGTCCCGTTTATGGGGAAAGCAGATGGCGTACAAATGCTTCTCGATCATGGCGCCGTCATCGAGGAGGAAGTGGCTCTTAAGAAGTCTGAAGCCAAACAAGTTAAGTCAGATGACTACGACGAGATGGCGGGTAAGCTCGTGGACGATTTCCTCTCAAAGACTTCAGAACATGGCAGCGAGCCGGTCTGCATAGTTTTCTCACAGGCAGGCATTACGGCAGTTCTCGTCACGCAGCTGTTGCGGAGCAAAGGGCTACGAGCGTTCTACGTCGGCGCGACGAATGGCTACGAGTCTGAAGTCCGGGAGGCTATTCGTGAGATTCGCATACTCCGTGAGAGTGGTCTGATCTGAGTTGCTCAGAGCTGTGGTGGTGTGCTGCATGAACGGACTGACGGGCGACAGCCCGGAACAAGACCAGTTGTTGATGATGGTGAAGTCACGATTTCCGGCTCTTCACAGGCGGGTGTGGATGGGCGAGTCTAGACCTGCGGTGATGTGGAGCATCGGAGTCTGTAGTTGATTGGGTTGCGTCCTGGAGTCGGTCCTCGATGGCATTCTTGCTGTCCCTGGAAGGGGTTTATAGTCGCAATTTGGATACCTGACTGAACGTCTCTCCGCGGTCGGCCAGTAAGTTCTTGTACAGGGTGCCTGACCTTGCTGGGACCAGGTCCAACAACCGGGCCGTGGAATGATCCGTCCCGCGTGCCAGGTCCACAATGCAGGTGAGTTCACGTTGACCCCGGAGGCGTTGATCCTGGTGGTGCCGCACATGCTCGCCGACCCCTAGCGCTCGAACCCCAGGAAAATGGGAAGGGTCACCAGATGCCGCTGGTAGGCACGGGTTGGTAATGGAACACACGGTGTCCATGTGGTCGCGAGTTGTCGGGATAGGCCAGCGAGGGTGGCTCCCTCAAAGCTCAGCTGACAGATCACCAAGCGGCTCGCCCGTCATGCTCCAGGAGCGTTACCATCTGAAAGGCCTCTCACGGCAGTACCATCGATGTCTGCATCACCTAATCCATGCCGGGACCCCGGCCCGGGGCGCGTCGATCGCCTCCACCACCACACGCCCGTGACCTCGAGCGATCACCCTACAACCAAGGCACCCAACCAGCTGGTTGCACGACTCAACATCGAGCACCGGAGCATCTGAGGTGCGAGCCGCCCTCATCAGATGGAAGCCCTCCAAACCGACGAGCAGATCACACCGATTACAACGATCAAGCGACACAGAGCAGCAGCGGGTAGGTAGGGTGAGACATTGTCGAGGTCCTTGACAGCAGCGGGGGTAGAAGTCCGCTCATCATCAAGGACCTCGACCTCTACCCGCAACCCCCAACCAACACCCGGTCACCCACACTCAATGCTGAAGGGGCGCTAAACGGAGGGCAGGGGTCTGCGGGACAGACTTTCAGTCCTATAGAGTGCGAACGAGTTTCGAGGGCAGCAATGCGCAGAGTAGTAGTCGCTGAAATGAAGGATATTTGGCGACTATTTTAAGGCTGATCTTGGATGAGAAGAACTTGTAGATCAGCAACCAACTGCTGAGGTGCTGAATTCATTACCGCGTTAAAATCGAAGCGACGTTTTGAGAACTTCTCGCGCAGATAGGCAAGAAAATGCTTGCCGACAACATAATCAAGTGAAACCCGAGTTTCTTCGGGCCAGAGTTCGTCGTTCCTTGGTGATCCGCCAGAAGGATAGAAGCCCGCACGGTTGGCCGCTTTTCTTTTCTCGATAAACTCTGCACGTGCTTTAGTTTCGAATCCCGCAAGAAAATTGCTGTAGATGCTCCTGAGTTGCTCTGAATCACCTAACGCTTGAGTTAAGTGATCGAGGCTGCAGTAGTATCCTTCAATGTCAGAATACCGTGTTATGAAGTACTCAAATTTATCTACATCCTCGTTGTACTTCTGTTTCTTCCAAGCCTCAATCTCGGCATCAGTAAGGAAATCTCTGTCGCGATGAATAATAATTTGCATCTTTGAAGGAAATGATTCTTTCAGTCGCGCAAACATTCTTCCGACGATTAGATTTCCAACACCATAGGATGGAATTATGGTGATATTTCTGCCTTTGCGATCAATTGACATAATGGCCGTCTCGAGGTATTCGGTCTTCTCGTCCTCAGTCAGAATGATTGTCTGATCCTCATATGGGTTGATAGCGTCGAGGCGCCCTAGATGCATAAGTAGATCGACAAGGTTATCGTCGCCGCATGCCACCGAATTTCCTTCACGCATCCAAATCAGCTTGGTGTTCTTGGGTCTTGAGCTGATTAGGTGTTGACTATGTGTTGCCGCAACGATCTGGCATTTGTAGTTCTCTGCTATGTCATCAAACGCCGTGGAAAGAAGCTGTTGTCGGGACGGGTGTAGATGCGCATCTGGCTCGTCCACAAGAAATACTGAGGGTTTGAATAGAATGACATACGAATATAGCTGTGTAATTTGGAGAAGACCGGTCCCCCATAGTTCGACAGGAATTGGATAATAGCCTTCACTGCCGATATATGCTTTCACAGTGATATGAAAATCGCGTGTTTCGTTCGCTTCGACTTCAAACTGGATGTCATCGCCTACCAGCTTCGATACAGCATTTTCAAGCTCCTCTAGTTTACCTTCTTCATCGATGAGGCGGAGTATGTTTCTGAATACATAATTTGCTTCACCTCCTGCTGCTCTCTGAAATACCGATGCGTAGCTCATGTACTCTTCGTAAAGCGGAATTCCTGATAATCCGGGTGTGTAGATTGAGAATAGTACTTCCGAATTTGAAATCTGTTGGGCTAGGGTACCTGATGTGTTTGGGCGCGTGTTGATTCGGATCGAATTATAGTTACTTCCGCGATAGAATTTCATTGTGTACATATGATTTTCGTTCAACTCGTCTTCCGAGTTGAAGAAGGTGACCTCAGCGTGAAAGCCATCGTTTCTATTGCCAAGAATTTGTCGGTGGCCAATGATTTCGAATGAGGTAGCTAGTGTATAGCGTAATACCGATGTGGGCAGTACATACTTATCTCGGTTCTGGCTTAACTGGGCGATTGTTGTTGCTGTGTGAATCGCTTGAATTACTGAGCTCTTTCCAGAGTTGTTTCCGCCTACAATATAGGTTACAGGTCCTAGCTCCAACTCTGCGTGTTCGATTCGCTTGAAGTTCGCTATGCGCACCTTCGTTAGAAACTGTCTGGTTGGCTTCCGAGAGTCAGTGTCGTCTGGAGGTATTGGATCCATGATGTTCTCTTCATCTGGACTGCTCATCGCTCTGCTCCTTCTGGAATCTCTAGTTTCGGCAGCGTCGCCAGGAGCTCCTGGGTTCGCATCGAGACGGTCACCAGGCGCTTGATTAGGTCCACGACCGCGTCGGGGCGGCCCTGCTCGCGCAGGAAATCGTTCGGGTCGTTGACGATGCCCGACGCCTTGTCTGTCTTCACGTAGTATCGGTCGATGATCCATTCGAGCGGACTGTTGCCTCCAACTGCGTACCCCTGCGCCTCCGCAGGAATGCCCGTCAGCGTCACGTAGTCGTTGTACTCGAGGCGTGTAACGTTCTCTTCTCGGCGCCCGAGTTTCGGGAATCGCATCTTGCGCTCGCCGATCCGGTAGCGCTCCCACGGGTCCGCTGGCGCGTGCAGGCTCGCCTCCTCCTGCACCGACGGATACGGCTCCACCTGCTCGTAGTTCACGTGTAGGTCCGCCAGCTCGCGACCCACGCTCGCATACGTGTGGAAACCCGTCGCACGAGGAATGTGCGGCAGCATCTTCTTCAAATCATCCGAGTAGCGCTCCCGATACTCCGGGTGATGCAGCAGTGCGTACACGTAGAAGAAAATGTCCTCCTTCGTGATCCCCGCATCCCCGTAATGCTCACGGTACGAGGCCAGCGTCGCGTCCGTGACGTTATCGACGCGGCGGTACCCGTCCAGGATCACGGGGATCTGGTCGCCGATCGGTCGCGAGAAGTCCAGGGATGAGGCCGTGGCCTCCCCATCCGTCTGGCTCTCCGAGGAGGTCGCCAGGTCGGCAAACAGGTCGGGCTCGCTGCCGGAGCCGGGGGAGAGAGGTTCCCATGTGTAGAGAGGGAATGTCTGAGAGTCTCCTACCAGGTGAAGATCAGGTAGTAGATCAGTCATCAGTGGACCTACTTTTGTGATATGTCCTTGAGAAACTACGAATGAAAGGTTTTGGTGTGATGGGTTCGGGAATAGCTGCGGAAGCTGATATGTGTCGTTATTAAGTTGGCGCGTGCTGTCAAAGTATGCTTTCTGGACCATGAATGGGCGATACAGGCATACGGTAATGTATCCGCTACGTTTGGTTGTTATGCTGCGACGGATGTCGTTTCGATTCTTCCTATCAACGCTTCCGCGTGTTGAATCAATATTGATATAGTTTGATACGAGTTTTTCTGGTACTTTTGGTGTTCCACCATTGTTTCGGAAAATGGGAATCTGCTCGTTTAAATACCTGATGTGGATATCGATATTTGAATTTACTACATTTTCATTGAAGTTGTAGCACCATGTATCGCGGCTCGTGGTGAGGCCGCGGGAGAATAGTCGGAATATTCCCGAAGTAGTATCTTTTCCCTTAGATTGTTTGTTGCCAATTTCTTGGAAAATTAAAAATTGTTCATCGCGTGTAGTGACCCAATCATTGTGTCGATTAGGTGTGATAGAACGGAATGCGTCCGCTCCGCTGATCCCCTCGATCGATCCGTAGGCGGCGATTTGGTCCAGCTTCTCCTGTCGGGTTGCGTAGTCCTCCGCCTCCGCGTAGAAGATTTCAGCGGGACCTGTGTGCGTAGGGTCCTTGACCAGGATGGTGATGGCGACGCCTGTGCGTGAGCCGGAGTCGAAGATCTTTCCTCCCTCGCGGTGGCTGTGCTCGCCGGACGTGCGCTGATTCCCCTTCAGATCGTAGATGAAGATCTGTGAGAACTCCTCCTGCAATGACTGACGCACGCCACTAGCAGTATTACCGTCCACAAAGGAGTTGTTGGAGACGAAGGCGATGACGCCTCGTTCCCCGATCCGGTCTGACGCCCAGCGGAGGGCACGCATGTAGGAGTCGTAAAGGCTGCCCTTTCTGTTTGCTTTAGAATGACGCGCAAACGTACCAGCAATACGCTTATCAAGGCGTGGATAGATCATATTTTGGTTGTTATCATTTGCATTTTTTTGGCCCGCTGAGTAAGGCGGATTCATGACGATGACTGTGATTACTGACTCCTTCTCCGCCTTCGCTCGCTCGTTGTTGGCGGCCAGGCCCTCGAAGTCCTCGGTGATAGTGCCGTCGCCCTCATGGAGCTGGAAGGTGTCCGTCAGGGTCATGCCGGGGAATTCGACGTAACCCTCGTCCACGCCCTGCTCGGCTCGCACCTGGTGGTACACCTGCTCGATGTTGATCGACGCGATGTAGTAGGAGAGCAGCACGAACTCGTTCGCGAAGATCTCGTTCTTGTACTTGTGTTCCAGGGCTTCGGGCGGGATGACCCCCAGCTGCAGCAGGCGCGCCACGAAGGTGCCCGTGCCCGCAAAAGGCTCGATGATGGCTACGCCCGGGTCCCCCAGGCTCTGGCCAAAGGCCGTGCGCATCGCATCATCCGCGCTGCGGATAATGAAGTCGACGACCTCGACGGGCGTGAACACAATGCCCAGGCGTTTAGTCAGGCGTGGGAAGGCCTGCGAGAAGAAACGATCGTAGAGCGTGCGCATGATCTCCTGCTTGCCCGCCAGGGTGTGCACGGCCTCGATGCGCTCGACCATCGCCTGATAGAAGGAATCCAGCTCGCGGCGCTCGTTCTCGAACATCGAGTGGGTCGCTAGCATCTCCACAATCGTGTTCATCGCGCGGCTCACTGGGTTCTGCTTCGAGAACGAATGATCCGGGAACATCGCGTCAAAGAGCGGCGCGGTGAGAATGTGCTGGGCCAGCATCTCCACCGCTGACTCGTTGTCTACGGCCGGGTTAAGGGTCGCGCGCAGCGCGTTCACGAAATCTTGGAACGCGTCCTGGCGCTCCGGGTCCTCTAGCAGGCGATCGATGAGATGAATGTAGCGCTCTGCCACCGTCGCGATGTCCTTGGACCAGTCGTCCCAGTACAGGGACGAGCCCACCTTCTTCACGATCCGGCCGAACACCGACTCCTTCCAATCCGACGGCAGCAGCGTCAGCTGACCCTGGATCCCCTGGGCCACCCCGTCCGTGCCGGACCCCGACGACCCGGCCCCGGCCTCGTCCCCATCGGGCGCGCTGCCGCCGAGCGGATCGTCCTGCTTCTTCGCCTTCTCGAGGGAGACCTGCTCGACGATGATGTTTTCCGGGCCCTGGCCGTTGAGCTCCATCGAGTTGATCGCCGCGTCCAGGCGCTCGTCGTGGGCGCGCAGGGCCTTGAGAACCTGCCACACAACCTGGAAGCGCTTGTTATCGTCCAGTGCGCGTTCCGGCGCCATGCCCGCCGGCACGGCCACGGGCAGGATGATGTACCCGAAATCCTTGCCCTCCGCGCGGCGCATCACGCGGCCCACCGCCTGAATCACGTCCACCTGCGACTTGCGCGGCGACAGGAAGAGCACTGCGTCCAGCGTGGGCACGTCCACGCCCTCGCTCAGGCAGCGCGCGTTCGTCAGGATGCGGCACACCGGGACCTCGTCCGTGCCCGCGCCCTCGGTCAGCCAGTCCATCTCGCGCGCACGCACCGCCGCGTTCATCGTGCCGTCCACGTGGCGGCACTCGACCTGCAGGTTATCCGACGCGTCGTCATTGCTCAGGTCGCTGAGTCCAAAGGGGCCGTTCACCAGGTCCGGGAACTGCGTCGCCACCGCCTTCGAGGCCTTGATGTCCTTGCAGAAGGCCACGGCGCGGCGCATCGGCGCGCGATCCTCGCCGTAGTCCACGTCCGACCCGCGGTTCTTGCGCTTCGCCAGCGCGTTCCAGCAGCCCGTCAGCTTCGCGGCCGTGTCGAGGTTCAGCTCGCCGCCCGTCTCGGCGATCGCCTGATAGTGCTGCGACACCTCCTCCTCACTGACCGTCAAGATGATGACCTTGTAGTCCGTCAGCAGGTTCTCCTTCACCGCCTGGCCGAAGCCCAGGCGGAAGAACACCGGACCGTAGGTCTCCTGGTCGTCCATCGAGGTCAGGATCGCGTCCTTCTCCGACGCCCTGTTCTTCGCGTTCTCCGCGAAAATACGCGGCGTCGCCGTCATGTACAGGGTCTTCGCGCGGCGGATGAACTCGTCGCTGTGGATCTTCGTGAACGCGCTCTCGTCCTCGCCCGTCAGCGTCGCGCCCGTCGTGCGGTGGGCCTCGTCGCAGATGATCAGGTCGAAATCGCGCCACTTATCGCCCGCGATCTCCTGCGCGTGGTGAATGACATCGATCGACTGGTACGTCGCGAAGACGACCTGCAGTCCCTCCGTTGCGTTATTCGCGTTCAGGGAGTCCGCGAGGCGCTGGCCGTCCGTCGTCGCCGGAATCGGCAGGTCCACCGCCGACTCCTCGGCCGTGTCGTTACGCGCCGACGACGACACCTTCGTATCCGAACACACCGCCCACGCCGTGAACGCACCGTCGGCCTCGGCCGCCCAATCATCCAGCGTCTGCTTGAGGAGCGCGAGCGAGGGAACCGCGAACAGGATGCGGGCGGTACCGCCCTCCTTCTCCACGAACTCGCGCGCGATCGTCAGGGCCGTGAATGTCTTGCCCGTGCCGCACGCCATGACCATCGTGCCGCGGTCGTGCTCCTCGAAGCCCGACATCACCGCGCTGCGCGCACGCACCTGATGGTCGCGCGGAACCTTACGCTCGCGGGTCTTCGGCGCCTGCGTCGACCCCAGCGAATATGTGCGCCAATCAATGTCCGAATCGCGCAGATCCGCCAGCGTGATGCGAGAAACCGGGATCTGCTGGCCCTCGATCGCGTCCTGCGCGTTCTTACCCCACGGCGCGCCCGACGTGTCCACGACGATGCGGCGGCCGAAAGGCTCCTTACCCGACGCCGACAGGAACGAGTCAATGTCCGCCTTCTGAATGCGGTGACCCAGCGCGTAGAACTTGCACTGAATCGCGACCGGGCCTGCGTGTTCGTCGACCGGGATCGCCACCAGGTCGATGCCCGTGTCGCCCGTGCGGCGCTCCGGCCACTCGCTCCACAGGTAGATCTCCTTGAACTGGTGCGCGAAACGCGCGTCATGGAGCAGGAACTGGCGCGTCAGCTCCTCAAAGAGCGTGCCCTTCTCGCGCTCGCTCTTTGCGCGCGCACGGTACTCATCCAGCAGGGCATCGAGCGCGGACTTTGAGGAGGCGTTTGTAGAAGTGTTTGCCGAGGCGGGGGTGGCGTCATCTGACAAACGCTCCCGGCCGTGGCGGGTGTCGGTGGAATCCGCTTCCATACCGGGCAGTGCCATGAAGTCGTCGTCGCGCGCAGCAGTCATGCGACCAAGAATAGCGGGTAATCTACGACACACAAGTGAGGTGGCGTGGCGGGTGGGGGTACAAGGGGATTGCTGCGTCGGTGAGCAGTAGCTGCGGGGTGCTGGGTATGCGTTTCCGCCGTTTCGTTGCTAGTCTCGGCCAACTTTGGGTATATTTCTCAGTAAGTGTTCGGGCTGCTGCGCCGCATGCCATGATCCAAGGAAGGAAGTAGAGCTGCGATGAGTAATCTCGGGGCATATCAGATGGTCACTACGGGAATTAAGGCACTGGGAGGGCCTGGTCCTGCAATTGCCAAGGCAACAGGAGTGATTATGCTCGGCAGTGTGATTATCTTCCGAACTGGACTCAATATCGGTGCAAGACTGCGCGAAGGTAAGACCGCTGAAGTTAAGCTCGCTGATTGGGCACGAGCAAAGTTCGCTCAATCCAGTGCCGATGGGTTTTCTGATGTGTATACAGTCTCTGCCGACGTTGAGTGTGGCGGTGGTCTGGTGCTGCATGCAGGTGATCGGTTCCGTGCGGGCAAGGTTATCGATGACATGGTCTATATCGAGGTTGAAGGCAGCGACGATAAACCATTTATTGTGTCGGCCGAACAACTGACACTGCACTCTGACTATCCCTTGCATGTTAAGGATGAGGATGACTTAGTGGCTGTCCATTGAGCGATACTGTAACAAGAGGGCGCGTGATAATGAGTCGGTATACATAGAGGAGGCGTGGTCTGGCTCTTGTCCTAGCAATCGGTGCTACAATGGAAGCGGCACCATCAATAAGAATCGATGATCCTTAAAAGGCTGGTCCACAAAACTAGGCCAGGTCAAAAGAAAGGCATAACTCAAATGGCTGTTTTCTATAGTTTTCACTATGAACGAGATGTTCACCGTGTCCAGTTAATCCGGAACATAGGCAGTGTTGAAGGGCAGAAACTTCTCAATGCTCAAGAGTGGGAGGAAGTTCTCGAAAAAGGTGACAACGCTATCCGCAATTGGATTGACGAACAGATGAAATGGAAGAGCGCTGTCGTCGTGCTTATCGGCGCAGAAACTGCGTCTCGCCGATGGGTGAAGTACGAGATTCAGCGAGCGTGGGATCTGCGTAAACCTCTCCTCGGAATACGTATTCACGGACTTTCATCAATGGGGTCTACAGACTCTGAAGGAGCAGACCCTTTTTGTAGTATCAACGGATCTGGAAGAAACCCGGGGCTTCCTATCTTCGACCCTACGCAGCGCGATTTTTTCGGGAAGATTGACACTAAGGCTACATACGCTGAACTGTCGTCGAACTTGAAATATTGGGTAGGGCAAGGACGTTTTAGAAATGACTAGTCTACAGTGCTGTCCCTTTTGCTCGATTGTTCGAGGAGAAGATGCAGTTGTGCGCGAAGTTGCACGTAATGACAAGGTCGTAGTGTTTTTCCCAACAGAGCCTGCTGTCCTTGGTCACTGTATGGTGATTCCTCGCCGCCATGTTGAAGAGTTCACCGCGTTGACTTCTGACGAGGTTAGCGCGCTGATGACTTCAGCCCAAGCCGTGGCTATGAGCCTGCGCGAAACCTATCATCCGGATGGAATCAACATCATCCAATCCAACGGTGAGGCAGCTACTCAGAGCGTTCCTCATGTTCACGTTCATATCGTGCCCCGATGGGATGGCGATGCCTTTGGGGAAATTTGGCCATCTAAGACAGACTTCTCTGATGAGGAGAAGGACCTTGCTCTAGCCAAGTTACGCGCAACAACTCTTCTTGCTGATAGTTCCGTTACGCCTGAGGATCGTCGGCAGCACCTGTCCTTTGCTCAAAACGTCATCAGCCGTATGGCGCAATCGTCTTCCAACACCAAAAGTTGGTTGCTTCCCGTAGTGACGGCAGCTTATGGGTATTCACTCACGAAGTGCTCCGTTGCACTTGCTGTTCTAGGCATCGTTGCTACGGTTATTTTCGCATTCCTGGATGTTGGATACTTGAGGACAGAGCGCAAGTATCGCGATCTCTACGAGCGCATAGCCGCCGGCGACCCCGATGTTCCTACGTACTCGCTGAATTACCTGTGCTCTGGGGAAACTTGGAGGAGCCGAATTTTGGAATATTACTCGGTCATTAAAGGGTGGGCGATCTGGCCATTCTACGGGACGCTACTTGTTAGTGGGTTTGCGGCCTTAGTCATGGCGCTTTTACCTTGATTTGGCTGTGATTTTCAGTGTTGTTACCAATGCTTCCTGAGTGGTGCAGCAGTTCTTCCATGCAGCCTTGTCTGCCGGTTAGGACGAGAGTGTGTTACAGGGGTACGATGCCAGAGTTGACGGTGGTAAGTATATCCTCAGAATGCTACGCCAGTGCCTCTGGCTGGGCGTTCAAAACCATGGCCACATGATCCAACACCTCCTACCGGCGAGCATTGCCAGCCTGCGGACCGGCGTTACAGATTCCGGAGACCAGATCAGTCCAGGAGTATATGCGACGTAGGAGGAACTGGACGAAACCGCGCGTAGATGCTCTTGGTGGATCCAGCCGCTACCGCACATTCGCTCTTCTCGTAACTGTAGACATAGTCCCAAACGGTCCCTTACCCCGTTCCTGGCAGAGGTTGCCATGACCCACAATGTTCAGATGGTCATCAGTACCCGCTCGCCGGAGCTGATCGACTCCGAGGTGGTGCTCCCCAGTCAGCTCCTGGTTCTGCGCCCAGAGGATGGCGAGACGGCAAGTGAGCTGCTCTCGCAGTCGAACGACCCTCGCATCCGCGCTGTTATCAGCGCGGGCCTCCCAAAGTCGGAGGCCATCGATGCGGTTGTCGGGCGAACGATTCCGCTCGGGTGTTGGTCGCGCGACCGGCTTGCGTAACGGCATATAAGGTCGCACCGACGTGCACATATGAGACGCGTCATGTGACGGATGTGCATGGTTCGGCGCGTATGAATGTGAGTTGCGAAGGGTTCGCACTGGATGATGGTTGTTCATACCTTGTATGCGTCCGATCTGTCCGATAAATTAGTCCCACCATAACGACATCCAACCCCACAAGCCCGCCCTGGCCTCGTCCGTCCCACTCCCCAAAAGTGAACGCCACCACTCAAAATGCCTTAGGATGGTGGGCGCGCCGACGTACCCCAACGACGGGGACTACCCGGCACACAGCAGTACCCAACGCAGCAGCAACGCACCAACCGCCAGGCCGCAAGGCCAGCAACGCTCCGAAGCATCGTCGCAGACGAGCAGCCCCGAAGCGCAGCGGGGGAGTGGCACCGCAACCCGGCCAGCCGCACCCCCACCGCTTCTCCGCATCGCCGCCGCACGCACAACCACAACCCCAACACCGATGTTGACCACACCCAGAGGAGTTCCGATGAAGTCCCGCCTCGCAGCAACAGCGCTCGTCACCGTCTCCGCATGCGCCCTCGCACTCGGCGCCTGCACGATGGACGACGCCACCCAATCCGCATCCGGCACCAAGACCGGCAGCGGAGACGGCAACTACACGATCGCCGTCGTCCCCAAGGACGCCACCAACCCCTGGTTCGTCCGCATGGAAACCGGCGTCAACAAGTACGCCGCCGACACCGGCATGAACGTCTTCCAGAAGGGCCCCGCCGAAACCGACGCCACCATGCAGGCCCAAGTCATCCAAGACCTCATCGCCCAAGGCGTCGACGCCATCTGCGTCGTCCCCGTCGACCCCGGAGCCATCGAACCCGTCCTCAAGCAAGCCATGGACGCCGGCATCGTCGTCGTCACCCACGAGGGCGCCTCCCAGCAAAACACGATGTACGACATCGAAGCCTTCAACAACACGGAATACGGCGCGTTCATCATGGACAACCTCGCCGAAGCCATGGGTGAAGAAGGCGTCTACACCACCATGGTCGGCCACGTCACCAACGCCTCCCACAACGAATGGGCAGACGGCGCCGTCGCCCACCAAAAGGAGAAATACCCCAACATGACGCTGCTCGAAGCCGAGCCCCGCGTCGAATCCCAAGACAACGGTGAAACCGCCTACCAGACCGCCAAGGAAGTCCTCAAGAAGTACCCCGAAGTCAAGGGCATCCTCGGCACCTCCTCCTTCGACGCGCCCGGCACCGCCCGCGCCATCGACGAACTCGGCCTGAAAGGCAAGGTCTTCACCGCCGGCACCGGCATGCCCGCCGCCAACGCGCAAATCCTCAAAGACGGATCCGTGTCCACCCTGACCCTGTGGGATCCCGCGAACGCCGGCTACGCGATGGCCTCCTTGGCCACGAAGATCCTCAACGGTGAAAAGATCGAAGACGGCGTGAACCTGGGCGTCGAAGGCTACGAGAGTATGCACTTCTCGACCGGCTCCACCAAGGTCCTCGAGGGCACCGGCTGGCTCAAGATCACCAAGGATAACGTCGACTCCCTCGGCTTCTGACCCGCTCTCAGGCGACGACCACCCGGGCGCCACGGCCTCGTCCCTCACTACAACGACGAGGCCGTGGCCGGGCCACCCCGCGCACGCACTGACGCTCGCGCACCCTCACGCCCCCTCGCGTCACGCGACCGCGCGTGAGGGTGGCCCCCGGGCGACGGGATACGTCGGAAAGGACACCACATGGACACCCCAGTGCTGGCGGTACGACACGTCAGCAAATCCTTCGCAGGCGTGCGAGCACTGGTCGACATCGACCTGGAGATCGCGCCCGGAGAAATCCACTGCCTGGCCGGGGAAAATGGGTCGGGCAAGTCCACGCTCATCAAGGTCATTTCGGGCGTGCACACCCCCGAACACGGGACGGTCTCGATTGACGGCCGCGACTTCACACGCCTGACGCCGGCCGCGGCCATCGACGCGGGCGTGCGCGTCATCTACCAGGATTTCTCGATTTTCCCGAACCTCTCCGTCATGGAGAACATTGCGCTCGGCAGCGAAGTGGCCGCCGGGCGTCGCCTGGTGAACCGTTCCCGCATGCGTGAGGTCGCGCGCGAGGCCGTGGCGAAGATCGGCTTTGACGTGGACCTCGACGAGCTGGTCGGCAACCTGTCCGTGGCCGACAAGCAGCTCGTCGCCATCAGCCGCGCCCTCATGGGCGACGCGAAGCTCATCATCATGGACGAGCCGACGACCGCCCTCACGAAGAAGGAAGTTGCCGCCCTCTTCGACATCGTCCGCGACCTGCAATCGCGCGGCATCGCGATCCTCTTTGTGTCCCACAAGCTCGAAGAAGTCTTCGAGATCGCGCAGCGCTTCACCATCCTGCGCAGCGGCCACAAGGTCATCACCTGCCCGAAGGAGGAGCTCGACCGCGCGAGTTTCGCCCGCTATATGACGGGGCGCGACTTCGCGGAGGAGCGCTACCGGCCGGGCACCATTGACGAGGCCCCGGTCCTCCAGGTGGAGGGGGCGACGGTGAGCGGTGCCTTCGCCGACGCGTCCCTGAGCGTGAGGCCCGGCGAAATCCTGGGCATCACGGGCCTGCTGGGATCGGGCCGCACCGAGCTGGCCCTCTCCCTCTTCGGGATGCTGCCCCTTGACTCGGGTCGCATCCGCGTCAAGGGACAAGACGTCACCCTGCGCGGCGTGCGCGACGCAATCGAGGCCGGCATCGCCTACGTGCCCGAAGATCGCCTCACCGAAGGCCTGTTCCTATCCCGCTCAATCGGCGACAACATCACCATCTAACAGCAGAACAAAGATTAGATAAGATGGATGCATTCTTTGCTTGGTCGAGCTGGGTTTGCGTAACCAATAGACCAGGAAGCGACGTTAGTTACACCAATAACTGGCCTCACGATCCTGTAATTGGCAATACTGCTCCAACATCATTGCATCTTTGGTCGGGCTTTAGTGTATTGCTATTGCTTTTCTGTGTAGGTATATTGGTATACTATTATACTCAACATAAAGAAGAACATGTATCGAAAGTGCCTGAAAGTGACCCTATGAGAGAACTCAAACCAACAGCTTCTATGCGTGCTGTTTTGAAGTATATCTGGGTAGTAGGGGCACTGATGTTAGTGCAAATGCTTTCAGGAGTGATTACTGCTCACTATGGAGTAGAGGGTGATGCGTTCTTTGGATTACCAATTCAAAATATCTTCCCCTATGCAGTTTCACGTAGTTGGCATGTTCAATTAGCTATTCTTTGGATTGCAACATCTTGGTTAGCAACTGGTCTTTACATCGCTCCAGCCGTTTCTGGCGTTGAACCAAAGTATCAAGCACTTGGTGTAAATGTGCTCTTTGGCGCACTAGTGTTTGTTGTTGCGGGTTCACTAGCAGGTCAATGGTTTGGTGTTATGCAGAAACTTGGCTTGGTTGAGAACTTCTGGTTGGGACATCAAGGATATGAATATGTGGAGTTAGGACGCCTTTGGCAAATCCTTCTGCTTACAGGTTTGGTGCTTTGGTTGTTCCTAATGATTCGTGCTTTGATTCCTGCTTTGAAACGAAAAGATGAAAACAGACACTTATTAACCCTATTTGTTATAGCATCACTTGCTATTGCTTTCTTCTATGCAGCAGGCTTAATGTATGGCAGACAAACACACATGGCAATTGCAGAGTATTGGCGTTGGTGGGTAATTCACCTTTGGGTAGAAGGCTTCTTCGAAGTGTTCTCCACAACATTGATGGCATTTATCTTTGTTACACTAGGCCTTGTGTCGTATCGAGCTGGTACAGTAGCGGCGATTTCTTCTGGGGCTATTTATCTCATCGGTGGTATTCCTGGTACATTCCATCATCTATACT
>ENA-OWND01001166-OWND01001166.1-metagenome-genome-assembly--contig:-NODE-1166-length-16604-cov-7.044051_pt1 | contig 16604 bp, 8 predicted proteins | sample MGYA00245342_ERZ651119 | MGnify/ENA primary metagenome ERZ651119 (study PRJEB26857, sample SAMEA4031756) | metagenome | biome: human; feature: oral; material: saliva | place: Philippines | collected 2014...
TGTATAAAAAAAGGAGTCCGTATCAGACGAAAGTCATGATACGGACTCCTTTTTTTGTTTGTGCCTTAAGCGATCTATGAGTCAGCAGATCATTCTTTTCCATAGCTTCATTTCACCAGGCATTTTCTTTTCAAGGACATATTCAAGCTCAGTTCGGACATGCCGCACATCGAACTTATCAAAACGTCCCTACACTCCAGAAATGAGTTCGATAAACGGCCATGTCCGAAAAGTTTGTAGACACCTCGCAGATACTTCCGTCGCTATGTGTGGAACAAAACTTGCCATCGGTGTAGACGATCAAATAGAAGGTGAAAGTCGGCAAACCATTTCTGGGTTTCCTCATCCCCTTTAACCCCGGCTATACTTAATTCTTGCATTCGCTACCCCTGAATCCCAAAGCCAGCAAGGTGAAACTGTACACCGGTGGAAACGCCCTCTTTCAAACCATGAACTATGCTGTGGTCGATCTCCCTATGTGTCCAACGCCGAACAGTGTGCCGATGCTTGCATGCGTTTGAAGGCAGAATACTTGTATCAGACCAAATACAACAAGATTAAATTTTAAGTCGTCAACGGCCTGTCCCTGGGGGCATCACGTGAGCCTTTTACCGCTATCTCCGCCGACTCTTGGTGTTGCCAGCACCTTCTCACACTGCCGCGAGATGCAGCCCTCTCTATTGGTAGATATCCACCCGGTGACGTCTTTGTTACCCTGAAAATGGTAGATTTCTTGGTCTTGCCGTCTTCGTTGTCGACGTCGCCGTCAATAAGAATGGGAAAGCCTTTCTCCTCGCCGAAGGCAATACACCGGCTCGTGGCATTCACCTCATCCGCAACTTAGAAAATCCATTTTGCTCCCCTTGGTTCATATCAGACGGCAGCGAGAAGAGATTCCTCTTGTCCATTACTCCCTTCAAAGCAACTGGCTTGAGACACTATTGAGCGCAAAGGCAAAAAGTCTCTGCTTCGATGATAGAATACTTTACAAACGGCTATTGCAAGAAGTTTGTATTGGCGCCTTTATTCACTAATCAGCGTGTGCCACTTTCGTTATGAGAAAGTGGCACACGCTTGTTTTTACTTATATCGACCATGCATTTCGAGTATAGGCACTTCTTTCTTTCTGAACTACTACCAAGTATCACAATCCGCACGCTTGCACTTTAACGGCCGATTTCCATTCGCAAAATATAGCTGTCCGCTAAAAGTTTAGATGCAGAAAATATTGTGTTCAGATCGTCGCTAAATAGGTTGATTCATTGCAACTCATCTAAAGTTTTCCCTCTTTCCATTCTTCGCAAACATATTTTGGGCGGACAGCCGTTGCATATGATGATCAAGAGCTTGGAAATCAATAGACTTTCCCATTTTCAGAGTCTCTCAGGGGCTTAAAGTACACGTTTGCCCCCATCTCGTGTCTTCCATTCTCTCGTTTTGGCGGACAGCCGATGAATGATGGTCGGGAAGTGGGGCTTATTTTCCCAAAAGAAATCCGCAACGCCTATTGATGGGCGTTGCGGATAGGGAAATCGTGATGATTTGAAGTTTAGCGGACAGCAATATTCGCAAAACCAAATTTTTCCCGCAAACCGTAAGGCTGAACAAGCCGAGAGAGCGGATACGATCTTCACCAAATGGTCATGACGATACTTGGGATAGCATTCCGGAGTACGTTTACTTCAGAAAGTCATATTTCATTTCCGAGCAATTACGTTATAGAATTCGCCGGTTAGATCCCCGATACTGCGTTTCCGGCATTTGCAACGCCAAAGGGAATGTGCACCCCCGCAACATCTTTGATATGTTCCAAATGAATCGTCTGGTCATCAAAGAATATATGAGGCTTCAAGATATTAAGCAATCGAGCCTTTTCCACTCCTCCCATAAAAAAGACCTCATCCACCTCTATCCCCATGCTTCGAAGCGTAAATACCACTCTCTCGTGAGCAGGTGCATTACGAGCCGTAATAATTGCGGTTTTCAGCATTCGTTGGTATTCGGGCTCCGCTTGCTGTTTCGTGCGTTCCAGTTGCTGAAAAGACGAGATCCTTTTCAGTAGCTCAGCAATGGGCCCCGATTTCAAAGGATGGCTACCAAACACTTTTTCGTATTCCTGATAAGCTTCCAGTCCCTGTTCTTGATAATACTTTTCAGAACTATCGTCTGCGATCACCCCGTCAAAGTCAAAGGCTAAGCACAGCCCCTCTTCGTTAGAATCATGAATTTCCTGTTTTCCGACGACACCGGCAGTGATCCCGTTAGCCAACGCCTCCTTAGCCTCCTCAGCATTAGTTGTCAGAAATAAGGTTGAGTTGAATGCAGGTAGGTACTGATGATTCGGGTTTCCGGAGGAGAAGCATGCGCGAGATATATTCAATTGATGGTGCTGAATAGACCGGAATACCCGCAAGCCGGCCTCGGGACTGTTTTTGGAAAAGAGAATCACCTCAATCGGTTGTTCCTTTGTGAACGACTTGTTTAGGTCCAACAATCTCTTCACGAAAGGAAATGCGACACCTTTCTCGAGCGGATCGTCAATATGATTCTGTTGATATTCTCTGTAAGCGCTTTCCCCCTCCTGCTTAAATATGGCATCAGACGCCTGCATGTCAAAGAGAGCACTCGATGATACAGCGATAACCAGTTTGTCTTCTATGGGATACGGCATGGTGGTAAAATATGAACGGTGCAAAGAATTACGTTTTCAATCTTTCCCTGGTGGAAGGTTGTTTACTGTCCACCAAGATGTGCGTGTTCCAATCGAGGAGAATTGAAACGGGCAAATCTAATGGTATTTGTTGTTGGGGAGAGTTTCCACATCGCCACGACAAAGCCGATGCGAACAACATGCTCTCCTTATGTCCATTAAAATGTACTCCAACAAAGGTATAAATCAAAAACGAGAAAAAAACTCCAAGCAGTGATTTTTCTCTGCTCCCAAGACCAAGTTTGTGGAAAAACGGATTTTTGCGACAAGTGTAGCCAACTTGGTTGCAAGCAGAACTTCGTAGAAAGCTTCCTGGATTTCAAAGTATGGTATCAAAACAATAGATCGAGTCCCGATCATAATCAAAAAATAGCCGTAACTTGTTGAATTACGGCTATTTGCGGAGAGAGAGGGAAAGGAACGAACCTCTCTTATTTCGTTGTATAACAGGTCTTTAGCAAATTCTGTCAAGTGGTAGTGTAGCAATTATGTAGCAGTTTTTTGACTACCTTATGACTACCTTTCTGACGGGCTATTGAAAGCGTAATAGCTCTCTTTTCTTTGGTGCAAAGGTACATAAAAAAGAACCATTTGCCAAAGTATTCTCTCATAATTATTTACAGATTTTTCTGCTACACTGCCTGGTGCACGGTGCAAGCCCTTATATATAAAGGGGCTTGCACCGTGCACCAGTGTCCCTTGGTGGTTGCAAAAAAACTAACTTTTTTGTCCCCAAATTTTGTCCTCCCTTTATCTTATACCAGCCCTATTGCATTCCTACTAATACTTACTTTGCATCTGATGCAAGACCTCTTGCATTGGGCGCATAAACTTGCATTATATGGGTTGGTCAAGCTAGGATGCGTTTATAACTTTGACTATATGAAAAAGTTACTTCAGATTCTGAGAGAGAATCGCCTGGAAAAAGGCATCTCTCAAGAGTATCTTGCTGGAAAACTGGACGTTTCCTCAAGTACAATCTCTCGCTGGGAGTCTAAGGGAAATTTCCCAAGTACTGACAAGCTTTTCGAGTATGCGAGCTTTCTAAGCCTCTCATGCTACGACGTACTTGCACTACTTGCAAATGAGCAACCAAGACCTGTGGGGAGGATTGAAATATCTGCCTACAACAAAGCAACCTTCAATCGTCTTGTTGACCTTCTTCTCAAAGAAGGGGGTAATGACATTGACTTTACTAAAACTCATCTAATGTAATGGAAGTAATCTCTATGGAGAGCAGTGTCTACCAAGACCTGATAGACCGTCTCAATCGAATTGAGCAGTACGTTGAACGCACAACGCACTTGCTTCAAGACATCGACGATGAACTCGAGATGTCTACCAAGGATCTCATTGATACCTTGGATGTTTCAGAATCAACCTTATACCGTTGGCGTAAAAAGAATATTGTTCGCTTCCGCTATACGGAGAGTGGAGATGTTCGTTACTTCTATAAGTCACTACTCATCTGCGCTCGATGCAATCGTCTACGCATATCGGGTATGCGCAATGACGAATTGTTGGAGCGCCTACTTCGCTACAAGGATAAACTGATACTTTGCAACTGCCTTAGTTTAGAACAAAAAGACGAACCATGATAGACAAAGAAAGAATACTAGCATTAACAGATGGAGGACTAAGAATCTTCTGTCATTATCTAGGCTTCGAGGTCAATCTGCATCGTAACTTTCGTAGTCCATTCTACGATGATAAGCGAGCTTCTTGCCATATCTATTATGACAAAAGATCCTCGACTTATAAGTACTATGACCATGGCAATCCCTCCTATGCGGGGGATTGCTTCTGGTTCGTATCCGAGTTGAGAGGCATAGACCTTAAGACTAGTTTTCCAGAACTACTTCAAACAATAGCCAAAGACCTAGATCTTTGTATTCTTGATGATGTTAAGCAGCTGCACAAGTTTGTTTCAACAAAAATGAAACCGACAGCCCCTATCTCTCCTCAATGCCAAACAAAACATGCTGAAAAGGCTGACGAGCTACCTTATAGTTTTGAGATACAACCTTTCGATGCTGCACTTCTTGCTTATTGGGCTCATTATGGCATTTATGAGGAAACACTGAGGCGATTTCGGGTTCGTGCTCTAAAAAGCTATTCTAGTCAAACAAGAGAGGGAAAACAATTTGAGATCAGGGCTACACCAACAGAACCCATATTTGCGTATATAGGAAATGGATACATCAAAATCTATCGCCCCAATAGTCCAAAGATGCGTTTTCTCTATGGTGGGCAAATGCCCAATCCTTACAGTTTCGGAATGGAACAGATTCCAAGTAAAGGAGATATACTCTTTATCACCGGAGGAGAAAAGGATGTTCTGTCTCTCTCTGCTCATCACTTCCATGCGATATGCTTTAATAGTGAAACAGCACAAATACCAGAGAATATTATAGAGAGTTTACAGCTACGCTTTCGACACATTATCTTACTCTATGATACGGATGAGACAGGGGTAAGAGAATCTGATAGACAAGCAAATCTGCTAGAGGCTTACAAGGTACAACAGCTTCAATTACCACTAAAAGGAACAAAGACAGAAAAGGATATATCCGACTACTTTGCACTAGGTAATGAGGAAGAGGACTTTCGTAAGTTGCTCGATAAGCTTTTCTCTCAAATGTACACGCAAACTATGATGATGCTACGTTCGTGTGAAATAGACTATGATAATCCACCTGATGCTTCAAAGTCAGTAGTAGCCGTTAATGGCGTTCCTCTCGGTACACAAGACAATCTCTTCTGTATCACTGGAGGAGAAGGAACAGGCAAAAGTAACTACATCGCAGCTATACTTGCTGGCACGTTAGGAGCTGAACGATTGGATGCAGAACAAACGTTAGGGCTTGAGGTAACGCCTAACCCAAAGGGCTTAGCCGTGTTGCATTATGATACGGAACAATCAGAAGCGCAACTCCACAAAAATCTAGGTAAGACGCTTCGGAGAGCTTCGCTAACAGCCGTTCCAGAGTTTTATCATTCCCTCTACCTAGCTTCTTTGTCTCGTAAAGATAGGCTAAATCTTATCAGAGAGAGTATGGACTTATTCCATCACAAACATGGGGGAATACATCTCGTAGTTATTGACGGCATAGCCGATTTGATCCGTTCAGCAAACGATGAAACAGAAAGCATCGCCATTGTCGATGAACTCTACCGCTTGGCAGGTATTTACAACACGTGCATTATCTGTGTGCTTCACTTTGTACCGAATGGTATCAAACTGAGAGGGCATATAGGTTCTGAGCTACAGCGAAAGGCCGCTGGCATTCTCTCCATTGAGAAAGATGAAAACCCTGAATATTCGGTTGTAAAAGCCTTGAAAGTGCGTGATGGAAGTCCATTAGACGTACCCATGACGCTATTTGGCTGGGACAAAGCTCTCGATATGCACGTTTATCGAGGAGAGAAGTCTAAGGAAGACAAGGATAAACGCAAGAGCAACGAGCTCCACGCAGTTATTCGTGAAGCTTTTCGCTCTGCAACACGTCTTTCTTACCAACAGCTCTGTGAGATTTTGATGCGAGAACTCGACATCAAAGACCGCACAGCAAAAAAGTATATTGCTTATATGAAGGAACAAGGTATCCTCATTCAGGATAGCCAAGGAAACTATCAACAAAGAAAAAAATGCCTTATCTAGATTCTCATTATACCGAAGAACAATTTCGGAATTTGTTTCAGAAGCTCTTGCAGATGGAACTTAAACTTGATGAGTTAGTTTCATTGCAAGCTCAAGAACGCGCAACTACAGTTCATCTACCTCTCAGACCAGAGTATCTTGACATCATTGATGTTTCCAAGCTCCTCAAAGTTGAGCAGAAGACCATCTACAATTGGGTATCGCAAGGAAAGATTCCCTATCTCAAAGCTAATGGTCGCTTGCTATTCCTGCGAGATGAGGTGGATGCGATGCTTAAACGGAGGGAATGTTAGTAGAATTCTTCTATGAATGGAAACTAAAAGTGTGATGTAAATACTGGCATTTAGACCACAAAATGGTGTCAGATGAACGAGGCAAGAAAAGCTTCTTTGAATGGAATTTGTAAGTTCTGAAAACGAAAATACCGTTTAATTTGTACGGTTATCTCAGTTTCATTCTTTGTTCTAGCGAAAAAGATGTACCTTTGCAGTGAACTAAAGTATGTAGATTATGATAGCATCATTCACTGTTCAAAACTATCTTTCCTTCCGACAGCCTGTGACATATAGCTTCGAGCCAACGAGCGACAGCTTTATGTCAGACGAGTATTTGGTTGAAGTAAAGGAAGGAGTGCGCTTACTTAAGATAGGGATCATTTATGGGGCGAATGCATCGGGTAAAACAAACTTGATCTATGCCCTTGATACGCTTCGCACGATTATGTGCCTGCCAACAGAGGATAAGACAAAGGCAGTGGATGTCGTGCCTTTTTTGCTTGATGCGCATTCCAAAGAAGAAAAGTCTTCCTTTGAACTAACCTTCTACATCGGAACTGAAAAGTATTCTCTTTCGCTCTTGGTCGATAGCCAGCGCATCTATCAAGAACGCTTGGTGTATTACCCTTCTAGTCGTGCTGCTGTTTTATATGATAGGACCTACAATGCAGAGCAAGACCTCGTAGAAATCGCTTGGGGTACTTATCTGAAGCTAAGTAAGAAAAGTACTGCGGCAATAGAGGGGAATACGATTCCCAATATGTCAGTAATGGCAGCATGGAGCAAAAGTAATGTAGAAGTATCTCGTTTGAATGATGTATACCGCTTCTTCTCAGAGCAATTATTCTTACCAATTTCTTCTCCATCTTCCTTGGCGTCGTACGTTAGGGAAACGCTCCGTAATGACCAAGATGGTGCTGTGAAGGACTTTGCTAAGAAGTTTCTGCAAGCCTCAGATTTCAATATCTCAGATATTGAGATAGAAGATGAAGAGGTACAAATCAATGAGACAATAAGAGGTATTCTTTCTTCTCTTTCCTTACTAGAAAGTGCGAAATTAGATTGGATAAGAGATGGCGTGCTTCATAAAGAGCAATTCGTCTTCACTCATCGCACAGCGGAAGGTACATTCCAACTACCAGAAAGCGTAGAGTCGTCAGGAACATTCCAGATGTTGATGCTCTCCGTTCTCCTCTATAAAGTGCTGCATGAAGAGCGTATAATGGTAATTGATGAAATCGAATCTAGTCTTCACTACGAACTATTGTCTTATTTCGTTCGTACCTTTATCGCTAGTAGCGAAACACCTTCACAGATTCTCTTTACCACCCACGATTTGAATCTTCTCAATGAAGACTTCATTCGCAGAGACACGATTTGGTTTACGGAGAAAGATGAGTATGGAGCAAGTCGTTTGACTCGCTTACCTCAATATGGTTTGCACAAGAATGTTTCTCCCTACAACGCTTACCGCCAAAACAAACTGGCTCGTTTGCCATTTGTAGGTTCTCAATATATAGACATCAATGGAGACTAAGTTATGGCAAAGAAGAGTATAGCGATTATAGGAGAGGGAGAAACAGAATGGTTTTATCTTGAATCTCTCCGTGTGGCTAAACGCTACCCCTTTCAAATGAAACCGACCTTTCCGAAGCATTCGGATTGGCGTTATATTTTCAAGCAAGCTCTTCAATGCGTTGCGGAAAAGTATGACGTGGTTATCTGTTTGGTAGATATGGATGTGATGCATAGCAAGCCTTCGGAATGGCCTATTTATCAAAAGGCTAAAATCAAGGCTGAAAAAGCAGGAATTAGAGTAATTGAAACCAATCCTTGTACTGAGTTTTGGTTCTTATTGCATTTCTTGCCGAAGCTATCTTCTAAGACTTATACAAGCTATGAAGAGGTGGTTGTAGACCTGCGTAGATACCTCCCTAATTATGAAAAGAGCAAGAAGTACTTCAAGAAAATACCGCTTTATCAGTATCTTTCTGCACATGGCGATTTGTCTCGCGCTGTTTCTTATGCGAGCCAGCTCTTGCAACTGGCTCAAGAAACTCCTGAAGACTTGCACTCTTACACACAGATACACGAAATGCTAGAGTTCCTAGAACGCTTAAGCAAGTAACATCAAACGAATAAGCCCCTCAGGCGCGTCGAAAGACAGCATACTTGAGGGGCGTTTTTCATTTTATAAGGGCTTAGAAGTGAAGAAAGGGGAAAACACTATCTCATCTTCGGTCTACTGAACACTACTTTGCTCATGATATCCTGTTTTTCCTCCTTTGGTGTAGTAGAAGTTTGAGCGTAGGTGGAAGCAGACTTTAAAGTCTTTGAAGCATCTAATGGAGAACCAGCGGTATTCCCATTTCCGATGCTCTGGTGCTGTCCGCTCTGCTCCTGCGTATTCCTTGTCTGTTGCCCTTCTTTCGCGATATTCTCTTCCGAGGGAGGATTGAGGGTTAGCGCAATCTTACGATCAAGTTCTGCTGCTTGGGCTTTGATGCTGCGCAGCTCATCCTCCTTATTCCAAACTCCGGTGGAGATGGCTTTGTACACGTCAATGTCTTTTGTAGCCTTGGCAAGTTCCTTTTCGTGGGTGGCAATGACTTTCGGTATGCGCTCGAGTGCTGAGAGGAAGTTTTGACAAGCGAGTTTGGGGTCATTGGCTAGTTTGCCGTTGTTGTGCGTATAGAGAATACTACCCTCTCCTTTGACAAAGAATCGATTGACAGAGCCTTGGAAAAGGTCTTTCGTCGAACTCTCTGTTTTGACCAAGATGTCAAAACCATAAATCGTACCAATCTTGTGATGCTCTCCTTCCGTACGCGCTTTTTCGGCTATTTCCTGCAAGCGTGCAGCCACTGCTTTCATATCGTTACTGTCAGAAACACCATTGATGTCTAATTTATTGACCGCATTACCTTCGCCATCTCGCACCACACGTTTCTCAAATTGTGCGAGGTCATTTTGGGCTTCTACCACACGTGAGGAATGGAAATCCACAGCATGTTGAAGTTCACAGAGTTTTCCCGAAGCCGAATCGCGTTCCTTCATAAAGTTTTTGCGCTCTGACTCTAGGGCTGTAATCTTCTTGTCGAGCTTTGCCTTTTCCAGAAGGTCGGTATTGCCCGAAAGTACAGCTACGTATTCGGAAAAATTCATTCCGCTGTCTTCATCCATCGAGCCTTCATCAATGGTTCTTGCGCCAAGGGTGTTACTTTTCAATTGATTGATGAAAAGTTGCTTGTTGTGTAGGAGATTGAATTTGTAGCTATCCAATGACCGCTCCACGGCATAGATGATTACATCTACCTTATTATCGGCAAACTCCTTGGCAATGAGGTTTCCCTTGCGCACGGCTCGTCCGTTGCGCTGCTCAAGGTCTGAAGGTCGCCACGGGGTATCCAAATGGTGGATGGCTACGGCACGTTGTTGCGCATTTACTCCCGTACCGAGCATAGAAGTTGAACCAAAGATGATGCGGATATCTCCACGATTCATCGCATCTACCATCGCTTTCTTGGCTCTCTCATTCTTGCACTCTTGGATAAAGCGAATTTCGTGGGCTGGAATGTTGTAGTCCTCCACAAGTTTGCGCTTGATTTCTGAATACACGTTCCATTCACCGGCCTTGTATGTTCCCAAATCTGAGAAGACAAACTGCGTTCCTTTCTGCTCATTGTATTTTTGGTAGTAGTCATTGAGCATCTTGGCGCAGTGCGAAGCCTTGTTATCAATGTGGTCGCTGTATTTATCCTCACTTATCATACGCAAGTCTAAGCTCATCTTGCGGGCGTAGTCCGTGGCGATAAGCATCTTTGCTTTTTCTTCTTTTTGACTCAAGGGTTCTCTGTCCAAAAGCGTTGCATCTCCCGAGCGTGCAAATTCCATCAACTTCTTGATGAATTCCTCTTGCTCTGGTGTGGGCGGTATGTTGTGCAAGATTTCATTCTTTTCGGGTCTGTCTATACCAATGTCTTTAGCGGTACGGAAATCGCAAATCTCCGCATAGAAACTCGCAAGCTCAGGCACTTTAATGAAGGTGCGGAAACGTTCCTTCTGAATGATTTCGTTGGTGATGGAAAACTCGTAGTCGGTACTCTTCTTGGCAAAGACGGCTGCCCACGCGTCAAAGCTGTTGATGCCTTGCTTCTCTAAGGCTTGTGGACGTAAGTATTTGAAGAGGAGATAAAGTTCCGTTAGCGAGTTGCTAATCGTCGTTCCACTGAGAAATGTTGCCCCCAAATCCTTACCGGAGCGTTCTTGAATGGTGCGAATGGCAAAGAGCATATTGAGGGCACGTTGCGAACCATCGGGATTGCCAAGTCCCGAAACGCGGTCGTGTCGGGTGTTGAACATCAGATTTTTGAACTGGTGACTTTCGTCTACAAAGAGGTGGTCGATGCCCATCATCTTGAAGTCCACAGCATCATCCTTGCGTTCGGCGATACTGTCTTGTATCTCGTGCAGTTTCACTTCGAGCGTCTGTTTGCGTTTCTCCAAGCCTTTGAGCATCGCTTTGGAAATGTCCTTGCCTTCGTTACGCAAAACCTCTAAGTTCTCCTCTATGGAGTCCTTCTCCTTTTGGAAAATGGCTTCTTGCACCTCTAAAGCCTGCGGAATCATTCCAAATTGTTCGTGGGTCAAGATGATGCAGTCCCAATCATTATTTTTGATGTCGGCAAAGATGCGCCGGCGGTTTTGCTTGGTGAAATCATCTTTACCCGGATAGAGTATGCGCGCATTGGGGTATGCCTTTCTGAAAGTATCTGCAATATCAAAGACATTGGCTTTGAGTCCTATAATCATGGGTTTGTTGGCTATCCCTAATCGCTTCATTTCATAGGCTGCCGTACACATAATGAGGGTCTTTCCTGCTCCCACTTCATGGTCGCAGATGCCACCGCCATTGGTTTTGAGCATCCAAACAGCGTCTTTCTGACTTTTGTATAAGTCAGGGATGCCTAATCGTTTAAGGTCTAAGTTGGGGAAGCTCTGATGTCCTCCGTCAAAGTTGGGACGAACAAAGCAATTAAAGAGTTCATTGTAGCGATTAGCCAACTGTTCTTTGAAACTGTCGGGACGTCTGCCTAACCAATCCACAAATCCTTGTCTGATTTCCTCAATCTTGCTATTGGCTTGTTGGATTTTCTCTCCATCACGCACTTTGATGGTGCGTTCTTCTCCGGTGATGGGGTCGATGACTTCCTTGCTTTTGCTGATGTCGGGAATGGTGTTATGCAAGGCGTGTTTGAGCAGATGCAAACCATCGTATTTGCGAAACTCTCCCTGCACGGCATATTTGTGCAAGATATTGCCGTTCTTGTGGTCGCAACCGATGGTATACTCGTCCATATTGGGATGATAGCCTACCCTTAGGTCTGTACCGAAAAACTCTGTGGCAAATTGTCCATAAACGCCTGCGGGTATCCAGCGTTCACCAAGGTTGAAGTCCAATTCTGCAAAGGGAATGGGAGTGGGTTTGGCGGCTATGAGGGCTGCCAAACTCTGTTGGGCTTCTTCGTGGTTGGGATGGTCTAAGAGCCAAGAACTGATGCGCTCTGCTTTTTCTACGACATTGCCTGAGATGAATTTGTCAGCTACTTCGTACCCTTCGATTTCTGGGTTATAATAGATGCGTCCTTCGAGAGCGGAGATGATATCGCTTTCTTCCATCTCGGGAAGAAGCGAAGACATATAACCGAGTTCTACACTGCCATATTTGTTGAGGGATGCGCCAAGTGCTTCCAAGGGGTCGGAAGCAATGGTGAGTTCTGAGGTTGAAAAGGCTGTGGGATGGTCGAAGATGTCGGCTTTGGTGTACTTCCCCTGTTCGGAACGCTCCAGAAATAGCATTTCTACTCCCGTAGCATCCATCTTGATGAGGTCGGTATTGGCTTTTTTGTTGAGTGCTCCCCAGCGTGCTACGAAGTTATCGTACAAGCGATTGAGTTTCTCACGCTCTTCTTTATCATCTGCGTGGTTGGTGGCTTCATAGTCGTAGAGACGGTGGTAGCACTCACGAATTTCCACATAGGCTTTCAGGCGTGTGATTTGCGTGAGGGGCAAATCCATCGGATGAAAGGTGGGTTGTCGCTTGAGGTCGGAGAGATAGCCCACTTGTCCTTTCTGTACCACAATTGAGCCATCACGCAGATGACTGTCGGGGGCAGAAAGAAATGGTCGGGGATTGGCATCAAAGGCTTGTTTCACCTCTGCTATGGGCTGTGGTTTTAGCGTGGTGTCTTCATGGACAAAGTCAAAAAGCGAAGGTTCGGAAGTTGTGCTTTGTGTGGCTTTCCCGGACTTAGCGGTGGTGTGTGTGTTTGTCTTTGACTTTGTTTGCGTCTTAGCAGTTGTCTTCTTGGGGGTATTGGCTTTTAGTTCTGCACTGACGCGCTCTACTTCTTGTGTCCACAGCGTGTATTCCTCGGGAGCAAAGAGCAGATACTCCTGATCATTGTTGCTTTCTACAATGGGATGGTGGTCGTCATCGAAATAAACAGTTTGCCCATTCATCTCGCGTGGAGCTTCCACGTCCGGTCGCTTCTCTGCTTTTTCTTCATATTGATGGAATAGGGTTAATGTAGGCACACCTTCGGGAGCGGGTTCTTCGGATATGGATGTTTCTCGTATGTTTGTAGAAGCTTCTTCCTGCTCCTTTGTATCTTCCTTAATCTCTTCCTTTATTTCCTCCGCAATAGCTTCTTCTATCTGTACTTTTTCCTTGGTGAATTGTCCTTGCACCAAGTCTTCTAGTTCTTCTATTTTGTGGAGTTTGCAGGGTGTGAAATAGAGGTCGCGTTCTATACCCAAGCCGTGTACCTTCACTTCTTGCATTTCATCGAGCGACATATTTCCAAGTTCCCAACCATAACCCATCGTTACGGCTCCAAAACCTATTCGAGTTTTGGGGTCGTATTCTAATAGGTAGGCGGTGTAAGCACCCATCGGAAAGAAATAGCGTGCATAAGCTGTTTTATCGCCAACTAGTTCTTTTTGTGTGGAATAGAGTTTGGGGAGCTGCTTTTGAATGGACTTGGGCATCAGGTTGTAGGCATCGTTTGCTTCCTTTTCTTCTTGTGGAGTTGATTGTTCCTTCTTTTCTTTCTGCCCTGACAATCCTACGGTCACACCAAGTTTTCGCAGTTTCTTTTCGGCTTCGACTTGGCGTTCTTCTTCACTCATCGCAACGCCTGTGTTATAGAGTTTGCGGTCAAATCGTTCTTCTATATCGTGTGAGAGTTGCTCACGCAAACTGTCAGCCATTTCTTGAATTCCGCCCTCAAATTGATACTCCCACGTGGGTTTGCCATAAGGGTCTGTTCCCATTATTCGAGTAGTGGCGATGGTGTGCGATTGGATGTCTTCCCAACTGCCTTCAAAGAGGGCACTGTGTGTGAATGCCATTGAGAAACCATCGCCTTTGGGAACTGCAACGGTCTGCACAAACTTTTCTTCATCAGATGTTGCAATGCCTTTTCCACTTTGTTTTTGCAGGACAATGAGGTCACTCCCTACCTCTGTTCCTGCGTTTTCACTGAACATTCCTCCGGGCAGGCGAATCGCTGAGATGAGTTTACTATTCTCCATCAAATAACGGCGGAAGGCTTCATTGCGTGGAGCATCTAATAAGCCTTGTGAGGTGATGAAAGCTAGTACGCCTCCTTCGCGAATGCTGTCGAGTCCTTTGATGAAAAAGTAATTGTGAATGGCGCGTGTGGATTCTTTCTTGATGGCGTCTTGTCCTTTGTTGTAGGCTCTATCGTAGACCATAAAGTCACCAAAGGGGATATTACTGGCGATAAGGTCATACTTGTCGGCTTCTGCGCGTTCTTCTATACTTTCAAAGGGGGCTTGCTGCACAAAGATGGTGCTTTGTCCCAGGGGATGTAGACTTTGGGCTATGCGTGCGGTGAGCAAATCTTTTTCAAAGGCGTCTACCCGACCTACGTGTGGGGCGAGAGCTTCGGCAAATGCCCCCATTCCTAAGGAAGGGTCTAGGCAAGTGCGAAAGGTTACGCCTGGTTTCTCTAAGGAGTCGGCAATGGCATTGACGATGCGTGTGTCGGTATAAAAGGAGGTGAGGACGCTTGCCTTGATGCTTTCCCAATAGCGTTTAGCCATATCGGCACCGGGAGCTTCTCGATAGATGAGCTGTTTGAGTGCACAAGTGGGGGCAAAGAGGTCTTGTTCGGACTTTGCCCAATAGCGGATGTCTTCGGGTTGGTCGGTTCGGTTTAAGATGCACTTCAATCCGCCAAAACCTTGATAGGCGCGCAGCACTTTTTGTTCTTCTTCGGTGGCGGTGCGTTGTTCTTTCTCCAAACGAAGGAGAAGACCTATGGCTGCTGTGTTGGCTGCTAATACAGCTTTTTTGTTGTAAGACATAGTAAAGAAATGAGAGAATTGAATGGTGGGTAAAGGATAGGGGAGGGGGCGCAGAAAATGTAGCTTATTTCCCCAAAAAAATGTGGCTTGTTTTCAAGAAAATGTGGGAGATTTTCGGAAAAAGCTCAGACTTTTTTGATGAAATCTCCCACGTTTTTATGGCTTACTTCCTACCTTTGGGTTTAGATGTGGTGTTGTCAAATTCAAAAGCGGTGGAACCATCGCCACGAAGCACGAGATGGGCATTGAATTTCTTGCCTGCTTTGTTCTGAAAACCTTTGATGAGAGTTGTGCGCTTGGTCGTCAGGAGGTCTTTCGTCTGCGCTTCGGTGAGGGTGACGCCACATATCTCACGAAAGACGTGGAAATCGCAACCTTCACTCTTGCACTTCGCCACCTTGGGGAAGATGCCCACGGTGTCCTTACCGCACACTGGACAACGATAAGTGGGATATTGGGGTTGCACTATTTGTAAAGCAAGGAGTTCACGACAGATTTCTGCGGTATAGTCCTTGATGCGTGTAGAGAAGTCCTCGGCTGATGCTTTGCCTGCTTCGATGGCGGAGAGGGCGAGTTCCCAATTCCCCGTCATTTCTGCATTGGCGATGCGTTGGTCTTTGACAATGCCATAAACGGATAAGCCTTTTTCCGTGGGGAGGAGTGTTTTCTTTTCTCTGCGGATAAAGTCACGAAGTAGGAGGGTTTCAATGATACCGGCGCGTGTGGCCGGTGTACCGATGCCGCAATCACTGATGGCTTTGCGAGTGTCTGTATCTTCTATTTCACGTCCAGCATTCTCCATGGCAGAAAGGAGCGTAGCTTCTGTAAACAAGGGCTTGGGCTTGGTTTTATGTTGCGTAATTGTTCCGTGGTCAAGAGGAAGGTTCTCACCTTCTTGAACATTGGGAAGCTCAGCGAGAACTTCTTCTTTTTCTTCCTCACTTTCTTCGGATTGCGTTTTCTCTCCTTGGGAAGTATAGGCTTTCCATCCTTGCGACAAAATTTGTTTACCGTGCCAGACAAAGCGATGAGTGCCATCAGTTAGGTCTATCTGCATACGCTCTTCTTGGGCATTGGGGGCAAAGGCTGCCACAAAGCGTGCGCATATCATTTGATAGATGGCAGCTTCATCGGATGACAATGTCTGTGCATTTCCCTCTCCTGTGGGCAAAAGGGCGTGGTGGTCAGTCACCTTGCTGTCGTCTACGGAGTGAGGATTGAGCGGACTTTTCAACTCTTTTCCTAGTGCACTCAAGAGCCGTGGCACTTCCTCAAAGACGTCTTGGCTAATGTAACGACTGCCCGTACGGGGATAGGTCGTTACTTTCTTTTCATAGAGGGACTGTGCCAGAGAAAGGGTCTTGTCTGCTGAAAATCCTAGTTGGCGATTGGCTTCTTTCTGAAGGGCTGTCAAATCATAGAGCAAAGGTGGGGGCATTGCTGCCACCTTGCGACTGACAGAGGTGGCTACCAAGGAGGACTGACGGCTTAGCGTAGCAAAAGCGGTCTGTGCTTCTCCCTCGGTAGCGAAATCCTCTGCACAAGTGGTCTGAAAAGGGACACT
>ENA-OWND01001177-OWND01001177.1-metagenome-genome-assembly--contig:-NODE-1177-length-16537-cov-4.046657_pt1 | contig 16537 bp, 13 predicted proteins | sample MGYA00245342_ERZ651119 | MGnify/ENA primary metagenome ERZ651119 (study PRJEB26857, sample SAMEA4031756) | metagenome | biome: human; feature: oral; material: saliva | place: Philippines | collected 2014...
AAGACATTGGAATATATTGATAAATTTGATTCTTCATCATCGCCTTTAGTTCTTGCTCAGGAACTTTCGGCACGTCAATAATAGTCGAGAATGTCTTATTTGACGGCAAGCCGACAGCTACATTGGACGTCTTAATTCCGGCTTGACCAACGGCGGTCATAATAGCCTCGCCCAAGCGTCGCTTAGACTCTGGAGAATCGCCGCTCGTTATCTTAGAATCAACTGGCGTATAACCGTAATGAGACAAACTCCATCCCGTGCCAGTACGAGACAATTGAACCACCCGCACCGCATTCGTATCGATGTCCAGTCCGAAGAATTCGCCCAACCCTTTTGCTAATTTCATAACTAATAATAATTATATACATTAGCGTTTTAATTTGCAAACTTTTAATATCTTGGCGGCAATTCGCGGACATTCATCGTGCTAATCGCGCCAGTGTTTCGATAATTATTGTAAGCCCAAATATAAGTGTCCGCTCTTAAATTGATGATTTCGGCTGGAGTTCCTGGATGCATATTTGGATCATTCTTTGCAGATGAAGCATGCTTTCCACCGTATGTTCGCCGCAAGAACAAGCGTCCAGTTTTAATTGGCCCGTTGATTTTCAATTGCTTGCCACAAGAAACATCAGAAACACCACTCAGCCAAGCTACATCGCTAATTACCACGCCACAAGTACTAACATATCCGTCTTTCTGAGTAATCAACCAAGCATTCACTTCCCCAACCGAAGGCTCTATAATAATATTCTTCGCGTAGATAATTAGTTGTGGTAATTGGCGCACATCATTCGTATCTGTGTATAACAAATCACCCGAAATCCTGACTACGCCCGAGGACTTTATGACTATACTCTTGCCTACGCTTAATTTCGACCCCGTTAAGGTTACGTTTCCAGCATTATATTCACCTGTAGCCAAGCTGTCGACATCCACGTTACCAGAAACACTACCCTTGACGCTACCAACCGACGGTAAAGTAAAATTATCTGGAACTGAGCTGGTACTACTGAAATTACCAAACTTTGGAGTATTAGCGAAAGTCAATTTGTTGTAATCGCGTGGATTTACACCCGAGCGACCATTAAATGATGATGATAGTCCAGCCCCTGAAGCTGATTCAGCATTACCATTGGCAATAATTCCATATTCACCCCAAGAACCATACATATTCTGATAAGTACGATCCATCGTATACGATAGCGATATATCACTAATCACCAAACCCATATGAGACGGGTTGGACTTAACGTAAATATCAATCACATTTCCATCTCCATACAAAACAGTACCTGGTTTCATTTCGGCAGTAAATCGAGAACCAGACGTAAACCCTGGAAGCGCCCAACCTTGATGCTGTACACCACTAGACACACCTCCTGCATTTCCTACGGTATCCATTTCATAGCCGTTTATTTTTACTCTGACATAATTATCGGCAGCACCAGCAAAATTAAGACTCAATTTTTTAGCATTTTTTAACTCATTCAATTTAACATTTTTTAACCTAAAAACATAAGTATTTCCACACTCCAACATCTTCGAATCAGTAACAAAAAGACATTTTTTTATGGATGAGTCTGGTTTATCACTTGAGTGAGTATGACGTCCATAACTATTAATACTAATCCACTTTGCATTTGGAATATCACTCCAAACACCCTGATGACAATGTGGACTACCAGAAATAATGGGAGACTTTCCCACCAAGTTTTTATCAGCTATAGCATCACATGGAAAAAAACCCTCACGTTGATGAAGTCTGCTTCCATCACGCCACCAAGTCGTTACGACAGTTCTCGCTTCATATTCATTAGTTAGGTTATTCGCATTACCTCGGCAATTTGGTAAATCTTCAGCTGTATTGGTAGATTTATTATACGCCCTTTGATTGCCATTACCTCCATATGAATCTTCCGAACAAATTATTGACCAATGTTCATCCGACTTATCTCCATCTTTATATCCATAATTACTAGAATTAACAACCTTATCTCCTTTAAGAATATTGCCGTTTCTATCTAAACCTGTACCCCATAGTCCCATTGATTGCATCGTAGGTTTATCTACAATAGTCTGACTATCTGGCCCAATTATAGTATTAGACGTCGTACTGGTAATTACATCTTTATCTGTTTTTATATCTCCACCCCAAACCTGAACTTTTGGCCTCTTTGAAGTTTTGACACACTTAATCGCATATCTAAAATCTGTCGAAGAAACCAGACCATTATAGCCGCTAACCATCGCAACATAGCATAAACTGTCATTGGAGTTCAATTTCACACCTCCAAGCGTGTCGGTAGCATTAGTCGCAATCGTCGTTAATCCAACATTAAGCTGGTTGTTTCCGCCATTACCGATAATCTCTTTACATGTACTACCGTCAATATTCAGCTCCCTATGTTGCTCTTTTATCAATCGCACAACCGCACACGACCAATCATGAGTCGTTCCGCTTGCTAATGAAATTGATGCTCCATCCATACTCGAAACTTCTGTGTCCCGAGAAATAAACCTAGCAAGCGCATACGAAGAGCCTTGTGTTTTAGCTGGTCCTTTATTACTTAAACCAGCATTTATACCATCAACACTAGTGGCGCTTTCTGCGTTAATGTAATCTGAATTGACATTCACCGAAGGTTCGACATCATAATCATATGGCACCTCAACACAAGCATAAGACGAATATGTCCAACCAGCAGTTGATCGAGCACTCCCCTTACTCCAATAAACTCGCTGACAAATGCGCTTTCCCATATCCTCTTTCTTGATGACTCGCGTATACATAAATTTTTTTTCTCCAAGCTCGCCATGAAGATCTTCCAATCGAGATTTACCATTCAACGCCTCCATAGAGGTGGTGAGATAATCCGCTGGGTTATATTTACGAATCCAAGCATAATCGCTCCATTTAGATTTATTCTCAAATTTCGCAGAACGTTCACTATGCCAAGCGCCTCGCCCGTTTAAGCTCTTATCACTATCTATTGGCTGATTCGTTCTTAGGTCAAAGACATCTTGTTGAACACCAACTATAACATTATCCGTAGGACCATTCTGAACACGAATACCATGCCACCAGTCGACAGTATCGCCGGGCTTTACGTTCCTTAATCTATTCGGCCCACTCTTCCAATCAGAGCCGTAATTTTCAGTGTCTGCCTTATTAAAATTCTTAGTTACCCAAGATTCACCCCATAAAGTCCAATTTGGCGAACTTGGCGCCGCGTACGTATAGATAAAAAAAGCCGTTACCGAAATAGCCAAAGCCACTACTATTGCCAGCATGCCCACCTTAGGCAATGAGTATTTTCTTCTCATGCTTATAATTATATCAAAGATTCCGCAGATGATATAATAAATATATGAGTTTATCTATTGGAATCGTTGGTTTACCAAATGTCGGCAAGTCGACACTTTTTAACGCTTTAACAAATAACGACATTTTGGCGGCTAATTATCCGTTTGCGACAATTGAGCCGAACACAGGAATTGTTCCCGTGCCAGATAATCGCCTGCAAATTTTAGCCGATCTTTATCACGCGCAAAAAATTATTCCAGCCACTGTCACTTTCGTCGATATCGCGGGGCTGGTTGCTGGCGCGTCTAAAGGTGAAGGTCTGGGCAATAAGTTTCTTCACAACATCAGAGAGTGTGACGCAATTATTCATGTTGTTCGCGCATTTGAGAATTCAAAGATTTTGCGCCACGATGAAGCACCAATTGACCCTAAGAAGGACATCGAGGTTATAAATACTGAGCTTATTCTGGCTGATTTGCAAACTCTTGAAAAACGCCTGCCTCAACTTCAAAAAGAAGCTAAAGCAAACCCAAAAGCTCGCCAAAAAATTGAATATCTGCAGTCTTTAGTCGACAATTTACAAAAAGGCGTACCAATTTCCGCCCTGTCAGGTGTGGATTTTGAAGCAATTTCTGACTTACATTTACTCACCGCCAAACCCGTCATTTACGCGTTTAATGTCGACGAAGAAGGATTGAACAATTCCGATCTACAGAGTCAATTGACCGAACTCGTAAGTCCCGCAAAAACCGTCTTTGTCTGCGCAAAACTGGAAGAAGAATTGAAGGGCTTATCTGAAAATGACGCCAAAGAGCTATTAGAAAGCTACGGCGTCAAGGAAACTGGACTCGCCAAACTTATTCACGCAGCCTACAATACACTTGGACTACAAAGCTACTTAACTGCGGGCGAAAAAGAAGTCCGAGCTTGGACAATTCACAAAGGCTGGACTGCACCGCAAGCTGCGGGCGTTATTCACTCGGATTTTGAGCGCGGATTTATTGCCGCACAAATTGTCGATTTTAACGATTTAGTCGCAGCAGGATCAGAAGTTAAGGCTCGTGAAAACGGCAAAATTCGCACCGAAGGAAAAACCTACGTCATGCAGCCAAATGACGTCGTTGAATTTAGATTTAACGTTTAGATAATTTCAATTTGTAAAATCGCTCGAGATTACCCTTACTGCCAGCCACTTCACTGTCTTTTTTATCTAAAACGACGAAATATTTCCTTGCCCAATCTTCAAAGTCGGATAAAATCTGTCGGCGAACTTTATCGTTTTTAATAATTCCCTTATTAACCTGATGTCGCCCCGCTTCGAATTGAGGTTTCACCATAGCAATCAATATCGTATTCGTGTTCATCAAATTTTCTACCACGTGCGGCAAAATTTCCCTCAGAGATATAAACGACACATCGCCCACGATAATGTCAATTGCTTCATCTGTATAAAAATCACGAATATCGGTCTTTTCGTGAAGAACAATTTTTGGATTCGGTCTCAAACTTGGATGGAGCTGCTCCGTTCCAACATCAACAGCAAATACCTTTTTGGCGCCATGACGCAGTGAATAGTCAGTAAATCCGCCCGTACTCGAACCAATGTCCAGAACAGTTTTATCCTGAAAATTAAGATGAAAATACTCCGCCACGCTTGCCAGTTTTAAGCCAGCTCGCGAAACATAAGTTTCTTTCTTCTCGAGCTTTATCTCGTCCGAATCAGACACCATAGTCCCTGATTTTTGGACAATTTTCTTATTCAAAAAAACATAGCCCAGGCGAATAAAATTATCCGCCTGAGATCTTGTTGTCGCCAAACCGCGCTCAACCAGGGCTTTATCTAATCGCTGTTTCATTAAATATGACTATTTCTTTCGCTCGCGATATTCACCAGTCGATGTGTCAACGCTAATAATATCGCCCTGCTTGATAAATGCTGGAACTTTGACAACTAGCCCCGTTTCCAAAGTAGCGTCTTTTAGCACAGATGAAGTCGTATCACCCTTAACCACATCTTCCGTGTAGGTAACTTCCAGATATTTATTCTTTGGTAGTTCAACGTTAATCACTCGACCGTCGAAGAATTGAAGGCTTAATTCATCGCCTTCTTTCAGGTATTTACTAGCGTCGTCCACGATTTCCGCAGCCAGCTCAAATTGCTCAAAGCTAGTCGGATCCATGAAATAGAACTTGTCGCCGTCGTTATATAAATATTGCGCAGTTTTATTATTTACTTCCGCAGCTTCGATTCGCTCTTGACCCTTGAAAGTCTTTGGAATAACACTTCCGTCAATTAGGTTTTTCAATTTCACGTTAACAATCGAACCGCCACGACCCATAACTTTTTGGCCGTATTCTACGACGCGATATGGCTTGCCGTCAATTTGACAAACTACGCCTTTTTTCAAATCAGTTGGCTGATACATATTTTCTCCTTTCCAATAAAATATCTCGCTGCCAAATATATCATAGCAACGAGATATTGCGCATTAAACGTTCCTAGTTGCTGCTAACAAATGGCAACAAAGCCAAGTGGCGAGCGCGCTTAATTGCTACTGCCAAGCTTCGCTGTTGCTTTTCGCTCAAACCAGTCTTGCTGATTGGCTCGATTTGACCGTAAACATTGATGTAACGTTGCAAAGTCTTTACATCTTTATAGTCAAAAATAATCGGTGGATTTTTCTTCAATTGTGCCATTTTAATCTCCTTATTAGAATGGAATTTCGCTTAAGTCAATTGGCTTATCGTCAATTTCCGTTACGACTTCCTCTTTTTTAGTAGTCTTTGGTGCTGCAGAACCTGAATTGTCGCCATTTGGACCGTCTAAGAACGTTACGTCTGAAGCAGTGACTTCAATTCGACTCTGTCTTTTACCAGTATCCTTATCTTCCCAGCTATCTTGTCGCAGTCGTCCTTGGATCAAGACCCGACGACCTTTGCTTAGATATTGCATTACCAAATCACCAAGTTTATCCCAGGCTGTGATGTTAAAAAAGTCAGCCTGATCGTCTTGAGATTGTCGATCAACAGCGATGCTGAAACTAACTACGTTCTTACCAGAAGCAGTTGTTCGCTGTTCTGGATCGCGTGTCAATCTACCCAACAAAATCACTTGATTGATACTTCGTGCCATATTCTATCCCCTCTTTTACCTTACGGCAGTTAGGCTTATTTACTTGATTCGCTTGAATCAGATTCTTCGTTGCGTGCTTTTTGCTCGCTTAATGCTTGACGAGTTTTTTCATCAGTTTTTACCAATAGATAACGCAAAACTTCATCAGTAATATTAAGCGTATTTGAAATCTTCAACAAAGCTGGTGCTGGCAATTTAACCTCAAAACAAACGTAGACTGCAAAATCTTCACGCTTGATTGTGTAGGCCAATTTTTTCTTGCCCCAGTTATCTTCTTTGATAATTTCACCACTGTTAGTAGTGATTAAACCACGTACCTTATCCAACGCTGAATCTAGATTAGCCTCTAAATCCGGGTGAATAAGAACAGTTAGTTCGTATTCGTTCATGTTTCCTCCTCTGGAATCCATTTACGGATGCTTACGCTGTCTCACGTAAGCTTAGGTTAATATTCAATAGCTATTATATCACTAAACAGCCAATATTGCCAATCTCACTACTGATGAATCAGTGAAATATCTATTCCGCCAGCAATTCCTCAAGCTCTTCTGGACTAGAAATCAAAACATCACGTGGCTTAGAACCATTCTGCGGACCAATGATTCCCCGCTCTTCCATCTCTTCAATAATTCGCGCTGCTCGCTGATAACCAATTCCCAGGCGCGTTTGCAGCATACTCGTTGAAGCCTTGCGTCGTTCAACCACCACACGAACCGCGTCCTTAAACTTATCGTCACCACCTTCTGACAAGTCCATCACGACGCCACCCTTGCCGTCCAATTGAACCGGCTGAGCCACCACTTCGTCGTTGTACTGCGGAGCCATCTGCATACGCAAATGATCGGCAATTTTATTCACCTCGTCATCTGTCACCCAGGCACCCTGAATACGTTTTGGCTTGCTCATACTTGTTACGTAAAATAGCATATCTCCTTGACCCAATAATTTCTCAGCGCCAGATTGGTCTAAAATCGTTATACTGTCAACCTGGCTAGCCACCGTAAAGGCAATTCGCGCCGGCACGTTTGCCTTAATCAAACCGGTAATCACATTCACACTAGGACGCTGCGTTGCCAGCACCAAGTGAATACCAACCGCTCGAGACTTCTGCGCCAAACGAACAATTAACGTCTCAACATCCTTTTTAGCCATCATCATGAGATCAGACATCTCGTCCACCACAATCACGATATACGGCATCGATCCATCTTCATGCTCCTGAACATTGCCATTTTCATCAGCAATTGCAATCTTCTTAGCGCGCGATTGCAACCTCTTGTTGTATTCCTTAATATTACGGATTTTCTCGCCCGCCAACAATTTGTAGCGACGCTCCATTTCATTCACCGCCCACTTCAAAGCTGAAATGGTCTTTTCCGGCTCGTTAATCACCGGCGTAAGAAGATGCGGAATATCAGCGTACGGCGCCATTTCGACTTGCTTCGGGTCAACCAAAATCAACTTCATATCACTCGGACTATTGCGATATAGCAAGCTACATAGCAAAGTATTAATCATCACCGACTTACCAGAACCCGTTTGTCCAGCAATCAACAAATGTGGCATCTTCCCCAGCTCGCCCACAACAACTTGACCGGATATATCTTTACCAATTCCAAAACTCAAAGGATCACGAGCAGCAGCCCACTGTTTTGACGACAACGTACTCCGTAGTCGCACCTCGGCAGCCTTACGGTTAGGCACCTCAATACCAACCGCTCGCTGACCAGGAATTGGCGCCTCAATCCTTAAACTTTGTGCTGCCAAATTAAGCGCAATGTTAGTCTCCAGCGCCGTAATTCGCGTCAATTTAACCCCACTTGGTGGCCTTAGGGTGTATTGCGTAACTTTTGGACCAACATTAATGTCGCCCATCGCCGCCTCAATATTAAATTCAGCCAACGTATCGTGAATTATTTGAGCGTTCTGGCGCGTATCTCCAGCATCAGCACCGCTTTCATTCTTCTCTAATAGATCCAAGCTTGGCGCCTCCCAATTTGGATCACGAGTTGCCACCAAAGCCTGCTCTTCATTGACCTTCTCTGGCTTCTCTACTTTCTTCAATAGACTCTTTTTCTCTTTGGCTGTATCAATTATTGGCACACCAGCGTTTAGCTTAATTTCTCCCAAGTCGGTCTTTTTCTCTTCTTCTGCTGGCTGAGCAATTGATGCCTTTTTCATAACAGAACGATTATTATCGTCTTCCTTAGTATTACTCTTAATCATCTCCCAAAGTTTACTGAAAACTGTAAACGGCGACGTCTGGGTAATAAATAGAACTGTTATAAACGCCAAAACTAGATAAATAATCACCGCAATTGCCGAATCTACCATTTTCAAGGTTGCCGTATTCAATATATCGCCCACAAATCCACCAGAATTCGGATGCGAAGCCGTCTTCATTAACCCAAACAATCCAGAAAACCACACAATTTCCAGAATTGCCGCAAATTTCACCACTGCGGGTAATTGATTCTCTTCCGCTCGGAAAGTCTCAACCGCCAAATAAATCAGCAATATCGGCAAGGCATACGCGGTGTAACCAATCGTTTTTACGGTCGCCATATCAACCCATTGTAAAACCGGACCACCAACGCCAAACCACGACACGACGAGTAGCAGAGACAAAAGAATAAGCATCACCGCGCCAACTTGCGACCAAAAACCCGCCGGCAAACTATGCTGCGGCTTGGCTGGTGCGGATTTTTTCGTGCTCTTTCGTTTTTTTGCCATAATCGTTTTTATTATACACTGATTTTATACTTATTAACAGATGTAAAAATCAATTTATCACGCTTAGTATTATAGCATAATTCACCATTAAAATCAATCTAGAACCCTAGTATGGGCGAGTATTCTGTCGCTCCCTGGCCTTCGTGTCGTTTGCTTCAGTATCTGGCACTTGGCGCTGCGGGAAACGACGACGTGGAGCAGTTGGAAGAGTCATTTTTGACTCGTCTGAGTCAGGCTTTTTGCCACGCGCTGGCGATTTCACGGCAGAATGCGTTGGCGTAGCTGCCGACTTAACAGACTTCAAGCCACCAACCTCATTTATCACCGGAATAACAATCGGTGTTCGGCGAGTCTGATCGTACAATATATGCGTAATCTCATCTTTAATTTCTTTTTTGATCACATCCAAATCATATTTGCCAGAAAAACTACGTGCCGCTTTTTGCTTCAAGTATTGGCGAATCATATTCATCAATTCTTCAGAGTCGCGCAAGTAAATAAATCCGCGAGAAATAATGTCCGGGCTAGTCAATAATCGTCCAGTGCCACGCTGTACAGTCAACACCACAACAAACATTCCCTCTTGTGACATGTGAATGCGATCTTTCAGCACAACCTCAGAAACAATCGCGCCAGTGTCATCATACATCACACCGCCAACATGAATTCGCCCAGCCTTCTTTGCTTGTCTTTCAATATCAATTTCAATAATATCTCCAGCATCGCACACAAAAATATTCTTACGAGGAATTCCACATTCCTTTTCCGCTAATCTAGCATTATGCACCAACATATGGAATTCACCGTGAATTGGCATGTAGTAAGTTGGGTTAAGCGCGTTGATCAATTTGACGTGATCGTCGTAATAGCCGTGACCCGACAAGTGCAAAGGACCGATTCCCGTCAGGTGAGTTTTGCCGTTCTGAATGACGTCAGAACCTTCGCGCATCAGACCGTCAACCGTTCGCACCACGCTTTTTTCATTGCCAGGAATTGGATTTGAGCTAAACACTACAACATCCGAGCCCTTAATTTTCATATATTTATGAGCGCCCGTCGCCATGCGATTTAAGACGGCGTTAAATTCGCCCTGCGAGCCAGTACAAACTACAGCAATTTGATTATCTGGTAATTTAACAATATCTTCCATCTTCATGATGGTGTCTTTAGGAATTTTAATCGTCCCCGAACGCAACGCCACTTCCAGGTTTTGAATCATCGAGAATCCAGCAAATGCCACCTTGCGTCCATGCTTATGTGCCTCTTCCAAAATTAATTGCAAGCGATGCACCTGCGATGAGAAACAACTTAAAATCACTCGACTATTGCTAAACTTGTCCATCACCTGACCGATAGAATACTGAATATCAAACTCCGTATGTGTGTGCGTACCAGCAGATTCACAGTTGGTCGATTCATTCATAAACATCAAAATGCCTTCTTTTGAAGCCACTTCCGTAAGTCGCTCAAGGTCAAACTTTTGACCGTCAACTGGACTTTCCTCAAATCGCCAGTCACCAGAATCGACAATCACGCCCATTGGGGTTCGAATAATCACCGCCGTAGAATCAGGAATTGAGTGGTTAACTCGCACCAACTCGACCGAGAAATGCTTAGAAACTTGAACAATTTCGTGACTCAGCGGATCCATCACTCGATAATCCGGCTTAAAATCCACTTCTGAATCGTCCATCGTTCGATCAAGCATACCAATCGTAAACTTAGAGCCATAAACTGGCGCTGGAATACGATGAATAAAATGGCGGAATGAGCCAATGTGGTCAAGGTGTCCATGCGTAAAAACATGCGCCTTAATTTTATGCTTATTCTCTTCCAACCAAGTAATATCCGGCGTTATGTAATTGATGCCTGGATAATCACTGCCCGGGAACAGAAATCCCATATCTACGATGATAATCTCATCATCATATTCGATGGCGTTCATATTCTTACCAATTCCCATTTCGCCCACGCCACCAATCGGAATAATCCGAAGTTTCGGCTGACCACCGCGAACAGGTTTTGGTTGCATTTTGGCGCTAAATTGCTCGCCGCCGTATCCGTTGTAAACTGACTTATTCACTGGAATATCAATCAAGTGCTGTGAAGCCCTGAGGTTAACGTTCTCGCTTGTTCGTCGCTGAGCTCGGAAAACCTCACCCTTACGAGTAGTTGTACTATTCAAAACTGCATTGTTGCTTTTCTTTGACTGCGGACGCTTATTGGCGTCGTCTTTTTGCGGTGTTGCTAGTCGCCGCTGACCCATATTGTTATACTCCTTTTTTATTACAATATAATTCAAAAACCAGGTATAGAGGTGAACTGATGTAAATTCCTCTAGTTAGTACTCTTATATTAGCAAACCGCGCATTTTTTGTCAAAGAACAATGTTTTATAACAGAGGTCAATTAATCGTCGCCATCAACCGACGTGTGTGCGAATTTACGCTTGCCACGATAAGCGAAGAAGCCGATTGTCAATAAATTAGCCACCAACAAGAATCCAACCAAAACCCACATACTGCCGCCGTAAAATGCGTTATCTAGCCCGCCCGAAATAGCCTGGCGCAATGCACGAATCGAGTAAGTCATCGGCACTAGCGGATTAATTGTCTGGAAGAATCCGTTGGCAGTTTGGATTGGGAATGTTCCTTCGCTGGAGCCCAATTGAAGCACCAAAAGAACCATCGCTAGGAATCGCCCTGGATTGTCCAAAACAATCACCAAAAGCGACACAATCGACATATACGCAAACGACGTCAGATAAATTGCCCCGATAAAATGCGCTGGATGCTCTGGAGTTAGCCCTAAGAAAAACACCATCACCAACATCAAAATCGTTGCTTGCATAAAGGCTGCCACGCCAGCCACCGAAGCTTTAGATAGCCACCAACGAATCGCACTTTCTTGCTCGGAAAAAGTTTTGCGAATCGGATAAATAACGTTCAGGACAATTGCCCCAACGAACAAACTTAGCGACAAAACATACGGCGACAAAGCGTAACCATAATTCGGAACATTACCCTTTTCAGTCATTTCCGACTTCACTGGATTTGCAATTTGCTGCTGAGTCGTAGTGCCAGTTGGTTGAATTTTTATGCGATTAGAAGCATCCGCCAATTTATTCGCCAGCGTATCCGTGCCGTTTGCTAGTTGCGAAGTTCCATCAATCAACGCGCCCGAGCGACTTTCTAATAAACTCGCGCCATTCGCCAATTTTTGACTGCCCGATTTTGCTTCGCTTAAGCCGTTTGTTAAGCCTGCTGAGCCCGCCAACAATTGATTATTCGCGAATCGCACGCTGTTATAGCCGTTAAATGCGGTGATTGCGTTTGGCGCCAATTGATTGACGCCGTTGTTTAATGCGGAAACTCCAGCTTGAAGTTGCGTTTGTTGCGCCGATAATTGCTGATTTAGCGTTTGAAGATCTTCACGTAGCGTCCCCGTCTGCGCGATAATTGCCTTAGTTTTTGTGAATGCTTGAGAAATATTGCTAATTTGCGACGAACTTATCGTCGTAGAATCGCTACCAGAAGCGGCTGCTTGCGTGCTCAAAGCCTGCAAAGTGCCACCCGCCGTCAACAAGTCGGACTCCGAATCTTTCATTGTTTGCACCAAAGTTTGCGCGTCCGTTTCTACCTTGTTTTGTTGAGCCACGAGCGCTGGCGATGGATTCCTCACGCTGGCGTTTAACTGATTTATGCCCGATTGCAATTGCTTCATGCCGTCAGATAATTGTGACAATTGAGATTCGGTCGGCAAACTGTTCGACAATTGCCCCAACCCCGCCTGCAATTTACGAGAACCGTCGCTGAGTTGCGCCAATCCGCCAGTCAAGGATTGCTGGTTTACTGCTAATTGCTTAACGCCGCCAACGTATGTTTGTGCGCCATATTGCAATCGCCCTAATCCGTCGTGCAAAGTTGACGCGCCGTTAGCTGCCGTGTCCAACCCTATTCCAAGCTTATCCAAGTTCTCCAAAATCCCCTTAGCGTACGCCTGAGTGATTTGTTCAGACACCGAAGATTCAACCTTGGCAGCAGCTTGGTTGCTGACTAGCGAACCAATATAGTTTTTCGCTGGCGTGGTCGTAAAATTAATAACCGCTTGCTGAGGTTCAGATTTGGTAATTGACGCCGCTTTCTGCGAAAAGTCGGACGGAATAGTTACCACTGCATAAAAATGACCGCTATTCACGCCTTCGTCTGCTTGTTGTTTACTGACAAACTCCCAGCCCAAATCGTGATTATCTTTCAGTTTTTTCTCGACAGATTCGCCGACATTCAGCGATTTGCCATTTAAGCTAGCGCCCTTATCTTCGTTCACAAACGCCACCGGCAAGTTTTTTGTTTGTCCGTACGGATCCCAAATTGAGCCTAGGAAAAATCCACTATACAAAATCGGGATAAACGAAATCACAGCCATAGATATCAGCAATATTTTATTATTAAACAAATGCTTCCACTCGGCTTGTAACATCTTATTTTTAATCATGTGCGACCTCCTTTGCGACATCTTCCAACGTCACAGTTTTCAAATATTCACTCCACTTTTCCTGCGCTTCAGAAAAAACCTTTTCTATCATATTCATGCCAATTTCCACCTGGCGAGGACGTGATTGAAAAACTCTCTCAACAATTCCCTGAGGTTGGAAAAATGGCGATTCTCCTTCAATTGCAAGGACAACATCATGCAACGTAACTTCGTTCATTTTTCTCGCTAAAATAAATCCGCCACCAGTTCCCTGTGTTGAAGTGATTAGCTTTGCTATTACCAATTTCCGACTAATTTTCTTCAAGTACGTCGGCGAAACCAGCATCTTTTCTGCCAGCGCGTCATTAGTTACCGGCGTCGTCCTTTTCGGATCCGCCAGAATTGCCATAACGCAGCACGCCTGTTCAACAGCTCCCGATAATCTCATACAAATCCTTTCTCGACTTAGATATAATAGATATCGACTATCCACTATACTACATCTGAGAAACTTTTGCAAGTAATCGCCTAATTAAGCGTCGCTGCTCTTCTTCACAAATTCCACAGCCTGAATAAAATCGTCAATTAAAGTCTGGCGCATACCGCCGTTATAAAGCGCGGCTGCCGGATGATACAATGGAATCACTACGAATTCAAGCTCATGCAGACGCACTTTACGTGGACGACCGTGTTCTTTACTGATCCGCAATCCTGGAATAAATCCGCCGCCACTGTGCCGCCCTAGGGTCAGAATGGCCTTTGGCTGGATGATTTCTAATTGCCTGAGTAAATATGGCCAAAATTGTCGCTTTTCCTCTGGCAATGGGTCGCGATTATTCGGCGGTCGATACTTAACAATATTGGTAATATATACATCTGACCGCTGTAAATTGGCAGACTTTAGCATTTCATCAAGGAATTTTCCCGCAGCACCGACAAACGGCTTGCCTTGTAAATCTTCATTCTTCCCCGGCGCCTCGCCAATAAAAACGATATCAGCATCAGGATTTCCATCGCCCATAACTAATTGCGTCGCCTGATCCGCCAAATTCGGGCAAATCTTCTCTTTTACAATTTCTTCCACCAACGCATCCAATTTAGTCTGCTTGTCCATATATTTATTCTATCAAAAAACGCCCCGTAAGAAACGAGGCGCTTCTGATATTTAGCAGAACTATTTATTTACTTTGTTTACCAGTATAGATCCTAGATCATTTAGTTCGTCCTTAATTTCACCCTCTTCTGCTATTTTTTGTAGTCCCGAAGACCATTCGCGAGCAGTCTTCTGTATCGCAGTAAGAGTGTCGTAAAAATCACTGATATAGTTAGAGTCGTATTTTTTGTAATCAGATTTCATTTCAGCAACTTTTGGCAACATTTCTTCAAGCTTTTCCAATTGGGCAGTAAAATCTTTGACGAATTTCTTGTTGTGCTCATTCTTAATGTCTGCACCCTTAAGATCCTGTCGAGCTTTCTTAACCGCACTCTCTAAGGTAGATATATTAGAGCTGTTGCTACTATCAGAAAAATCAGCTACTGCTGGAAGTATCTTTCCGTAAACTTCATCAAAGGCATCTACTGCAGAATCAAACTTACCTAGCTTATTTTTCAAAGCGTCATACTTCTCACGAACTTCTTTGTCGCCAGTAATAGCCTTCATCTTACCTAGCTCGCTTAATTTACCGTCAACTTCATCCTTTGTCGAGGAAAGCTTTTTACGAGTAGACTCTAGTGATGTCTTAGTTTCTGAAGTAGAAACATATGAAAGTGACGTCGAAGCTTTATTATAAATTTCGATTGTATCGTTCACTTTGTCTACGGCAGCTTTATAATCCGCCTTGCTTGGACCACCTAACAGTAAGACAGCCATGACTACACCAAGGATAATTACGACTAGTCCAATTATTCCGCCGATAATCCCCCACATGACACCTTTGCTCATTTTCTTTTTTGGTGGCATTTGGTATGGAGTTCCCATGACTGGTTGTTGTGGGAATTGTTGTTGTTGCGGCTGAGGCTGCTGAACCTGAGGCTGTTGTGGAGCCTGCTGGAATTGTGGCTGAGGTGGTGTTTGGGGCTGTGGTTTATTATTGTTGTCGTCCATAAATAATAGTCTCCTGACTTTTATACTTTTTGTCATTATATCGCTATAGCTTAATTGTAGTCAAATAAAAACACCCCGATTTCTCAGGGTGTTTTATTCTTAACTACAGACTATTTATTAGCTTTTTCTTCCAAAACTTTCTTAAAGTTTTCGCTAGCTTCTTTCCATTTATTTAATGTATCCGCCTTAATATCTATCTTCGGTGATGTCGGTGCCTTTGGCCTCGATGCTCCCGATGACGCGTTCTTAATGTATTCTGAAAGTTCTACGTAATATTGCTTTATTTCTGAGTAGTATTTCTTCAGATCTTCGCCATATTTAGCGACTAGCTTGTTGTTAGATTTCGACATCTTATCCAAAGAATCCATACAGTCTTTCATATTAGAGTCAAAATATTTCTCAACACTTTCTTTGGATTCCCGAATATGCTTACTTACTTCAGTTAACCTACACTTCTCGTAAAAATTATTTTCAGTAAAAGATCCTATGAACTCAACATATTCTTTTGCGCCGTTATTCCAACTGTCCAAATATTTATCATACGCCGCTTTCACGTCCTTATCGCGAAGCGCTTTATGTGAGCCCATTTTTTTATTAAGATCGTCAATTTTACCAATAGTCTCGTCTATTTCAGCTTTCCTATTTTTAGTACCAGTGCTACTTTTACTGATAAAGGCGTTATTTATATCAAAGCCAGTAAACTGTGAAAGCAGGTCTTTATAGTCCGCCTTGCTTGGACCACCTAACAGTAGGACAGCCATGACTACACCAAGGATAATTACGACTAA
>ENA-OWND01001178-OWND01001178.1-metagenome-genome-assembly--contig:-NODE-1178-length-16534-cov-4.317070_pt1 | contig 16534 bp, 14 predicted proteins | sample MGYA00245342_ERZ651119 | MGnify/ENA primary metagenome ERZ651119 (study PRJEB26857, sample SAMEA4031756) | metagenome | biome: human; feature: oral; material: saliva | place: Philippines | collected 2014...
CTATGGGAGACATTTTCTTTGGGCTATGCCTATTTTTATTTCTCCTAAGGGATTATTTGTGTTGGATATGTGTGAAGGGAAAAGCTAGTCATGAAAGAAATGGAACTGCCCTCTGGCTTTAGCATAAACTATGAGGGAATCCTCAACGACTGGGCTGTTAGGGAGGCTGACTTGGCAGCCCTTAAACCGCAATTAGATGAGCTCTGGTTGGCCAGTGATCGCTTGCGGCAAGAGGGTATCGTTGATGGGCACTTATCTAAGGATGGCACCCCTGAGCCTGTCTTATTTTCTCGGCTACCTTATGTTGAAGAAGGGTCTATTAATACGCCTGCTGTTATGGATGAGTTGGATCAATTGAGCTCCTATGCGAGGAAGAACATTGATACGGTTGTCTCCTTTGGTATTGGAGGTTCTTATTTAGGAAATAAGGTTCTTTTTGATGTTCATGGGGGGCCCTTCTGGAATGCCATGACAGCCAAGGAGCGGAATGGTTATCCTTCTATTCACTTCGCTGGACATACTGTTGATGCTCGTTATATTCAAGGCCTATGCAAGTCTTTGAAACAAAGTCAAATGCATAAGCAATTGACTGATGGCTTTGAATCTCCTTATAAGGTTATGTTGGTGGTTATCTCTAAGTCTGGTTCAACCATAGAGCCTATGGCCAACTTTATGGTTGTAGAAAAGTACCTTAAGGAGGCAGGAATAGACTATGAAGTGGTTGCGGTAACAGATACTCGAGGGGGGCAAGAGCCAACTATTCTAAGAGACATGGCTGATAAAAACCATTGGCGGGTCTTTTCCGTTCCTCATGGTGTAGGGGGCCGCTTCTCCATATTCTCTGAAGTAGGCCTGGTAATGGGAGCCCTCATGGGCTTTGATATCCATCAATTTTTGGCTGGTGCTAGAGCTATGGATCAGGCTTGTCAACATCGGGATATCTATCAGAATCCAGCCCTTTTATCAGCAGCCCTCAAATATGTAGCTGCTGAAAAGTATGGCCGTCATATAGAAGTCTTTATGCCTTATGGTCAATGTTTACATTCCTTATCTGATTGGTATGTACAACTATTGGCAGAATCTCTAGGCAAACACCGAACAGATGGGACCTTTTATGGTCGGACACCGGTGGCTGCAGTGGGCACTACAGATATGCATGCTCAGGTACAAGAACACCAAGAAGGCCGATTGGATAAGGTTGTTCAATTTATTAAGGTTAAAGAGTGGGTAGAAGATGTTACAGTGCCAGATACCTATGCTTCCTATCCTAAGGTTGATGTCTTTGCTAACACAGGGTTAACGGATATTTTAAATATGGCCTTGGACTCCAACCGTGAAGCCTTATCCTCTGACCATCGCTTTAACATGACGGTGGAAATTCCTCAGTTGAATGCCTTCTATTTAGGGCAGCTTATGTATATGTACTGCTGGGCAATTTTCTTTGAGTCTCAGTTAGCAGGTGTGGATGCTTTTGATCAACCGGGTGTAGAGGTTTATAAACGACTGTTAGGGCCTAAATTGCAGGGTGTAAAGGAAAAATAAGATGAATATTCTCGTTACTGGTGGAGCCGGTTATATTGGGTCTCACACTGTTCGTGCTCTTCTTCGAGCTGGGCATAAGCCTATTATTGTGGATAATTTATCTCGTGGCCATAAGGCGTCCGTACCAGATGGAGTGATTTGTCTAGAAATGGATATAGCCGATCCTGCTATGGTGAAGGTCATGAAGGACTACTCTATTGAAGGAATCATGCATTTTGCGGCTCATTCCCAAGTAGGGGAATCGATGGTTCATCCTTCTATTTACTATGAAAATAACGTAGTTGGGTCCTGGAAACTTATTGAGTCTGCACGCAAAGCTGGGATTAACTATTTTGTTTTCTCTTCGACTGCTGCTGTTTATGGGGAACCAGAAGAGGTCCCTATTAAGGAAAGTGCTAAACTTAATCCAACAAATGTATATGGACGGACCAAGTTGATGATTGAGCAAATCTTGGAAGATTATAGTAATATTTATGGCATGACCTATGTGGCTCTTCGTTATTTTAATGCGGCTGGGGCTGATCCGTCGGGCCTAATTGGGGAGGACCATAGCCCTGAAACTCATTTGATCCCTCTAGTATTATCTGCGGCCTTGGGAATACGCCCTAATATTACCGTCTTTGGACAGGATTATGATACCGCTGATGGGACTTGTGTTCGTGATTATATTCATGTAAATGACTTGGCCTCTGCCCATGTGTTGGCTATGGATTATTTAGCTAAAGGCCATGAATCGACCGTGTTCAATTTGGGTTCTGGTGAAGGTTTTTCTGTGAAAGCTATTATAGATACTGCTAAGGTTATAACTGGAATTGATTTTCCTGTAGTTTATGGGGAGCGACGGGCCGGTGATCCATCGACTCTGATTGCTTCTTCACAGAAGATTAAAGATACATTGGGTTGGGAACCAGTCTATTCCAATGTAAATGATGTGATTGCTGATGCTTGGAAGTGGCATCAAGCACATCCTTACGGCTATGATGATAAAAAGTGGTAAAATATGATATAAAAAGTGATTGATAGTCACATTTATAGGAAACTTTATAAAGACTCCGAATTACTTAGGTAATGAGGAGTCTTTTTTTGCCTCTTAGACCTCTATGATGGTATAGGGACTAGGTGTTGATGTGAGGATTGTTTCTTATGGATGAACTAATAGCACACATACGAGCTTGGTATGAAAGTTGGAAAGATAAAATCCGAGTTATCTGGACTCGGGGCAAGTGGTGGTATATAGGTCTTGCTCTAGTTCTTCTAGGAGTCTGTCTTTATACAGTCATCTATCCCTATCAGTCGATGGCTGGAAGGGAGGCTATGTCCGTATTGGACCAAGGTGGTTTAGATAGAGAGCAGGACGTTCAAGAAGAACATAAATTCTATCATAAAGAATCTAAGGACACGTTTCAAAACAGGGATAGAAGCCAGGAGCCCGATGTAAGTCCGGATAAAGATGTGACCTTACTGCTAGGGGTTGCACCGGTAGAAAAGCCTTATCCTTTAACTTCTATATTCGGCGATGAAAATAGTTTTAAGGCTGCTATGAATCTAGACCCTAAGATGGCAGACCAAGCTCAAGTTAGTGGAGATAAGAAGGTCGGCGCTAGGCATGATGGGTTAGCGAAAGGGAGACGCCCAGATACAGAGGGCGGTTCAGGTGATTATTTGTTGCAGTCCCCTCCAGTTCACAAGTATGAAAATGGGTCTAGTAGACCTTGGAGTCAAGAGGATGCTCTTAGTAATAAGCGGAGCCCAGAGCCAGCCCAGGTGATCCTACGAGGGCTGATAGGGGGTTCAGACCCTCAGGCCCTGATTGATTATGGTGGTCAATCATACTGCCTGTCTCTTGGGGAGAGGCAGGGAGGACTCCTTTTGGAGGCTATAAAGGATCAAAGGGCTCTGATATCAATTGGAGGTAATAGCCAATGGCACAGTTTATGAGTTTAATTTGTAAGATTATCTTGCTTATGCTAGGAGGTTTATGTTTGACGTCCTTTTCTTTTCAAGAGACTTTTAATCAGGATGGAAGCGTTCAGAACAAGGATTTTTACATTGATAGAGCCAACAATTGTGTGCTGGGAGCAGAACCTATATCGATGAACCTTAAGGAGGCCCCCTTACAAGCCTTAGTTACGGGTATAGGAAAGACCTATCATATGAATATTATAGGGATTGAATCTCTAAAAGGGACCGTCTCTGGCACCCTTGAGGGCCAGGATGGACAAGAGATTTTGGAATCTTTAGCAGGGCTCAAGCATTTTTCTCTTCAGCGGCAGGGGGACTTGTATTTGATAGATGGGACGGATATGGGAGATAAGGACGATGCTAAACAACCTATCTTGTTGGAGCCTCAGCATCTGAGGCCAGAATCATTAAAGGCGGTCTTGAGTAGCTTAGTAGATCCCACGAATATGGCTGTTCTTAAGGAAAACAATGCCCTCCTCCTTAGGGTAAAACCCAGTCAAGCCCAGGCTATTTATAGCCTTTACCCGCAATTAGATAAGGAGCCCAAACAGGTTCGTTTGGAGGCGACCATCCTAGCCTATGAACAATCTTATGCTAAAGAGCTAGGCATTAATTGGTCCTGGCTAGGCCTTAGTAATCATGGTACGGATACTAGTAAATCTTACGGGGCTATATCTTTTGGTAAGGCGTCTGATGGTAATCCTTATCGCTGGTTTGTTAAGCCAGAATTATCGGCTTCTCAGGCTCAGGGCAAGGCTAGCCTAATCGCCAAACCATCCATTATGACCCTCAATGGGGAGGAGGCTAAAATACTTATTGGTGATCGGGTTCCAGTTCTTGAGGAAAGCACTACAAATGGAGAAAAATCCAGTCATGTACGATATGAAGATGTGGGGATAAAGCTCATTGTGACTCCTTATATTAGTCCTGATAAAACGGTAGATGCCTCTGTTTACGCAGAGGTATCGTCTCCAACGCTAGTATCAGAGATGAAGGCCTATAAAATCTCCACCCGCCAGGCCCAGACTCGGGTTAGGATGAAACCGGGCGAAGTTTTGGTTATTGGGGGCCTCATGGATAATCGTTCTGGGGCTCAGTACAAAAAGATTCCCTTTTTAGGAGATATCCCCCTCTTAGGAAAGCTCTTTCAGCATGCGCGGAAGACTAAGGATAAGGTAGAAATGGTCATGCTAGTTAAGGCTAGCGTCCTATAGTATAATAAGTATGATTGTTTTCGCGTAAGTAGATGGGGTTGTATGGAACGAATTCGGATAATTGGACTTGAAAAATCCTTTGGTATCAAGCAGGTATTCTCTAATGTTTCCTTTGAATTAGCACAAGGGGAACGCTTGGGCTTAGTAGGCCCTAATGGGGCGGGAAAGTCTACCCTTTTGAAGTGCATCTTAGACCTAGAAGAGCGCGATGGCGGTCAGGTTGTTAAGTCTCCTGCAGCTACCATTGGCTACTTGCGGCAGGATGTAGACTTGGGTGATGCAAGCCTAAGGCAGGAAATGGAGACAGCCTGGGCGGATATTCATCGTTTGGAAGAGCAATTGACAGAATTAACCGCTCGTCTAGCTGACCAAGAGGCAACACCGGCTGACTTAGCTCGGTTGGACTACTTACAAAACCGTCTAGAATGGCTAGGAGGCTATGACTATGAGCGGCAAACCCAACGGATTGTCCTGGGCCTAGGTTTTAAGGAGGAAGACCTAGATAAGCCAGCATCCGCCTTTTCTGGAGGGCAAAAGACGCGGATTAATTTAGCAAAAGCCTTAGTGCGGCAGCCAGACTTCCTCTTTTTGGATGAACCCACTAACCATTTAGATATGGACATGTTAGAATGGTTGGAAAATTACCTCCTTTCCTATAAGGGAGGCATTCTAGTAGTCAGTCATGACCGCTATTTCCTGGATCGGATTGTTACGGGTGTGGTTGAGTTAGACCACCACAAGTCCCGGACTTACCGTGGTAATTATAGTCGCTACCTCAAGCAAAAAGAGGCCAACTTTAAAGCCGACCTCAAGGCTTATGAGAAACAACAAGAACAGATTAAGAAGACGGAAGAGTACATCGACAAGTACCGAGCTGGCATTAAGTCTAAAATGGCGCGTGGTCGCCAATCTCAATTAGACCGCCTAGAGCGTTTAGAGGCTCCAGAGACCAGTCATAATTTATCCTTTTCTTTTCCAAAGGCGGCTATGTCTGCAGATAAGGTGTTAGTCTTAGACCGGGTAGCTTATGCTTATCAAGAGGGACATCCTGTTTTTGAGGAGGTGTCCTTTGTTATTCGCCGTGGTGAAGCAGTGGCCCTTATTGGCGCTAACGGAGCGGGTAAATCCACCTTGGTAAAGACCATCGTAGGAGACCTACATCCTAGCCAAGGTTTTGTAGATGTGGGGAATCGGGTCCAAGTGGGTTATTTCTCACAAGAACACGAGGAACTGCATGACCACTGGGAGGTCCTTGATGAAATCGTCAACAATTTCGGCTTTAAGGAGGAAGAGGCTCGTAAGGCCTTGGGGTCCTTTATGTTCCGAGGGGATGATGTCTTCAAAAAGGTAGGGGACTTATCTGGGGGTGAAAAGGCCCGCCTGGCGCTGTTGAAACTTTTCTTGCAAGGTAATAATTTCTTGATCTTAGATGAACCGACCAACCATTTGGATATTCCTACGCGAGAGGTTGTGGAAGAGGCCTTGAAGAAATTTGATGGTACGTGTTTGGTTATTAGCCATGACCGCTATTTCTTGGATCAGGTGGCCAAGCGGATTATCGATCTTGAAAAAGGGCATATTTTAGATTTTCAAGGTAATTTTACCGACTTTAAGGAGGCCCTTAATCAGGGGCGCATTCACTTGCCAGGTCAGGAGGACTCTGGAGGGTTAGGAAGCGAGCTAGTCTCAACGGATGAACCTAAAAATTTTCCTAGTGCAGGGACCATGACAAAATTGACTAACCCCGAGAAACAGAATGTTAGTCTTGGTCTGGAGTCACCTGAAGAAGGTAAGGCCAACTCTAAGAAGGAAGCTAAACCCAATGATTATATGCGGGAGAAAAAGCTAGGCCAAGTGGAAACGGAGATAGCCCGCTTAGAGGCGACCATCAAGATGTACGAAGTGCAGCTGATGAATCCGGCTGTTCAATCGGATAATGATCAAATGGCTAGTTTGGCTACCAACATAGAGCAAGCAAATAGTGAATTAGAGGCCCTTTATGAAAGATGGGAAGCCTTATCAGAATAAGTATAGATAGGAACGTATGGAATTTTTGGACTTGGCCACATGGGTGGTTATTGGACGGCTCATCGTCATTGATATTTTACTAGCCGGTGACAATGCAGTTGTTATCGGCATGGCTGCGAGCAAGCTGAATCCCAGCCTACAAAAAAAGGCTATCCTCTGGGGGACTCTAGGGGCTATTATACTGAGGCTCTTATTTGCCACCGTCTTAGTGGAGGCCTTATCGTATATCCCTGCCTTACACATCATAGGTGGGGCTATTTTGCTTTGGATTGCTGTTCAACTCTTAGTGGGAGATGAAGAGCCGGAGACTATTCAAGCTAAGTCCAAGCTCCTCCCAGCCATCGTAACCATTGTCATGGCCGATGCTATGATGTCCATTGATAATGTGCTAGCCGTTGTAGGGGCCTCACAAGGTCACTTAGCATACGTAGTCATAGGTATGCTTGTGACGGTACCTCTTGTCGTATATGGGTCTACTATCTTTGCCAAGGTTATTAACCGCTACCCTATCATTTTATATGTAGGAGGTATGCTTCTAGGTTGGGTAGGGGGCGAGATGATGACTGAGGACAGGCTCTTGGAACCCTATATTGGCGGCTATGAACTTTGGATTAAGCTCCTCTGTATAGTCCTTGTGTTAGTATTAGTGACGATTCTTAAGTATAGACGTCACATTGGTCAAGAGAAGGGATAAGATGGGAAAGAAAATAAAGAATCAGGCCCCAGTTGAATTGGGTCAAGAGGTATCCCTTTGGATTGATGGCCTAGGGTCCAATGGAGAAGGGGTTGGCCGTGTGGATAATTACACGGTCTTTGTTCCCTATGCCCTACCTGGGGAAGAAGTAAAGGTCATAATTGAGACGGTCAAGAAGACCTATTCCATCGGCCGTTTGACCAAGCTTTTACAAGCCTCTCCAGAACGGCAAGAGGCCCCTTGTGAACTCTACGGGATTTGTGGGGGTTGTCAATTACAACATACTACTTATGAAAATCAACTGGCTCTCAAGACGCAAAAGGTTAAGGATATAATGGTTCGTATAGGTGGCTTAGAGGAAAATCTAGTCTTGCCAGCCTTAGGGCCAAAAAATCCTTGGGCTTATCGTAACAAGATGCAAATGCCTGTTGGAGGGACCCAGAGAAATCTTCATATGGGATTTTATAGAAGGGGATCTCATGCTATTGTCGATGGGAATAATTGCCTTATTCAGCGGCCAGAAAATAATAAGATTGCCCAAGTTTGTTACGATTTGGCCCATGATTTAGGGGTAGAACCGTATGATGAAAGAACTGGTAAAGGGTTCCTTCGCCACGTCATCGGCCGTGTGGGTCAAGACCAATGGATGGTCATATTAGTAGGTACTGGTCCTAACCTCCCTCGGCAAGAGGAATGGGTCCAAGGGATTCGTCAGGCCCTGCCTAAGGTGTCTTCCATAGTTTTAAATATCAATGGCCGTAAGACTAATGTTATCATGGGGCCTAAGAACCGCTTGCTATGGGGTGAGACTTACATTCAAGATGCCATTGAAGATTTGACCTTCTCCTTAAGCCCTCATTCTTTCTTTCAGGTGAATCCAGAACAGACAGCAGTCCTATATAATAAAGCTTTAGAATTTGCCGACCTATCAGGTGGTGAAAGCGTCATTGATGCTTACTGTGGAACGGGGACTATTTCTCTCTTCTTGGCTCATAAGGCTAAGCGGGTTATCGGCATAGAAATCGTGGAACCAGCTATCCTAGATGCCCGTAAAAATGCGGCTGCTAATGGTTTTTTCAATACGGAATTTATCGTTGGTGATGCGGCTATAGAAATGCCTAAGCTCTATAAGAAGGGCGAACGACCTGATGTAATCGTATTCGACCCGATTCGGGCCGGTTGTAAGGAAGAAGTCCTCATAGCAGCGGCGGGCATGAAGCCAAAGCGTATGGTTTATGTGTCCTGTAATCCGGCCTCTATGGCCCGAGATATAGGTATCCTCCGCCCTTTAGGCTATGAGGTGGTAAAGGTTCAACCAGTAGATATGTTCCCTCAAACCTCTCACGTTGAGGCGGTTTGCTTGATGTCAAGGGTCGAGGGCAAATAGGAGCGAAAGCCCGCTAACACTGCGGTTTTCAGGCAATCAGGCAAATTTGGTATCGGGCGGTATGAATGCTTCTCGGTAATTTATCAAAGGGCAAATCAGGTCAAAAAATATAAGCGACCGCTCCATCGACGGGATTATGAAAATATACGCTGACAGTAAAAAGCAGATTTTCATTGCATTTGATAAGCAGGATGCATATACAACAGAGACGAGAAAGATCGTTACAGATAACAAGGTGCTTAAACTTTCTGATAACCATTGTGAGCTTTATGGTGAATCGTGGAATGTAGAGGAGGCTCAAAGTGAAAACAAGTTATAAGAAATTATGGAAACTGCTAATTGATCGAGACATGACAAAAACTCAGTTGCGAGAAGCGGCAAAGATCAGTTCTTTTTCCCTTGCAAAACTTGGAAAGGATGAGAATGTCACCACAAGTGTACTTGCTAAAATTTGTGGCGTCTTGAACTGCGATGTCTCCGATATTATGGAGATGATACCTGATGAAGCTACTGAAAGTGAGGACAAAGTAAATGGCTGAAAAGAATACTGCCAATATCGGCTTTGAAAAACAAATCTGGGATGCGGCCTGCGTGTTGTGGGGACATATCCCGGCATCAGAATATAGAAACGTAATAATTGGACTTATTTTCCTGAAGTACATCTCTACGGCATTTGACAAGAAATATCAACAGCTTGTGGCCGAAGGAGATGGATTCGAGGATGATCCGGATGCATATCTTGAGGATAACGTATTCTTCGTGCCAGAGGATGCTCGTTGGGATAAGATCGCGGCAGCAGCGCATAAGCCGGAAATCGGAACGGTTATTGATGATGCTATGCGTGCAATTGAAGCCGATAACAAGAAACTCAAGAACGTGCTTCCAAAGAATTATGCCAGTCCAGATCTGGACAAGAGAGTCCTCGGAGATGTCGTTGACCTCTTTACCAACATGGATATGGGAGAGACCGAAGGTAACCGAGACGTTATCGGTAGAACTTACGAATACTGTATCGCTCAGTTTGCCGAAAAGGAAGGCAAAGGCGGTGGTGAATTCTATACGCCGTCAAGCATCGTAAACACGCTGGTTTCAATCCTGAAGCCATATTCAAACTGCCGTGTATATGATTGCTGCTGTGGCAGTGGCGGTATGTTTGTACAGAGTGCAAAGTTTATTCAAGCACATTCCGGCAATCGCGGCTCGATTTCAATTTATGGTCAGGAGGCCAATCCGGACACTTGGAAGATGGCCATCATGAATCTTACGATTCGTGGCCTTGATGCAGACCTTGGTGCTTATCATGCCGATACATTTACGAATGACCTTCATCCGACATTGAAGGCAGACTTCATTCTGGCCAATCCTCCCTTCAACTATAATCCGTGGGGACAGGATAAGTTGATGGATGATGTTCGTTGGAAATACGGAATCCCGCCTGCAAGTAATGCCAACTTTGCATGGATTCAGCATATGATTCATCATCTTGCGCCAAACGGCAAGATCGGACTTGTTCTTGCAAATGGAGCACTGTCTTCCCAGAGTGGTGGCGAGGGTGAGATAAGAAAGAAGATCATTGAGGATGATCTGATCGAAGGTATCATCGCTATGCCTCCACAGCTCTTCTATAGTGTAACAATCTCTGCGACGCTCTGGTTCATTTCGAAGGGCAAGAAACAGACAGGCAAGACAGTCTTTATTGATGCCCGAAAGATGGGGCATATGGTAGATCGTAAGCATCGTGATTTTACAGAGGAAGATATCCAAAAACTCGCGGATACATTCGAAGCCTTCCAGAATGGCTCACTTGAGGATGAAAAAGGCTTCTGCTCTGTAGCGACGATACAGGATATCGCAAAGCAGGACTATGTTTTGACTCCGGGACGCTATGTTGGCATCGAGGAGCAGGAAGATGATGGTGAGCCTTTCGAGGAGAAAATGACCAGACTGACATCAGAGCTTTCAGATATGTTTGAACGCTCCCATGAACTTGAGGACGAAATTCGCAGGAAGTTGGGGGCGATTGGATATGAAATATAAACTTTCAGATATCTGCGAGTACGCAAAAGGAAAAATAAAGGTGTCGGCTCTTGATGAGAATACCTATATTTCAACCGAGAATATGCTGCCGAACAAAGGTGGTATAACTAAAGCTGCATCCTTACCTACCCAAGAACAGACGCAGGCTTTTATGAAGAATGATGTTCTGGTCTCGAATATCCGACCGTATTTTAAGAAGATATGGTATGCAACTTTCGACGGAGGGTGTTCTAACGATGTTCTTGTCTTTAGGGCAAAGGACGGAGTAAGCAGCAGATTCTTGCATTATGTGCTGGCAGATAACACTTTTTTTGATTATTCAATGGCTACATCAAAGGGAACAAAGATGCCTCGTGGTGATAAAAAAGCCATTATGGAATACGAAGTGCCTGAGCTCTCATATGAAGACCAATGCAAAATTGCTGGTATCTTGGAGGTGATAGACGAAAAAATCGAGTTAAATACGGATATAAACAAGAATTTAGTGGCTTAAAGGTCGATGTCGGAAACATCAAGCTCGCCGGACATTAGCTTTGGTAAAAGAGTATCACGAAGTGAAGCTAATCTTGTATTTTCTTCTTTGTGATGTCCTATTATTTCAAAAATTGGTGTAACAATTGATGTATAACTATGTACTTTTTCAATATCTAAATTTGATACGGACATAGAAGCAATGTTCTGAGGGTAAATGTGCGGTTGAGCCGAACCCGTTTGAGCATCGAATATTTCTTTTTGACGTTTTTTTAGAAGCACATACCAAAAATAAACATCATCTGTCATTGAACTGTCAATATAAGATGAGTCGGACGACCAAATAGGGATATTCCATAAGCTTACATATCCTGCATTAGCACCTGATGCTGAAATTGCAAGTACAGGCGATTGAGTATTTGCAACATTGTGATAGGTAGAGGGTTCTAATCCTCCGGCAATTACAGGTACATCGCCAAAAATCGCATTTTTAGAAAGCAAACTTTTTCCACGCTTGGGCGTAATGTAGTCACCAATGGCACAAGAACCATTTGAAATATTAGGGAACATATTATCAAATATTGCCTGAGCTTGCTGCTCTAAATTCTTGTTTAACATACAACTATAACTCTTGCGAGTGGCAAGAGTTAAAAATAGGGATTGCCACTCCGTAGTCTTTCTCTACGATAGAAAAGGAGAACAGACTATGAAACAGAAAGTAATTAACGAGGTTATGCAGGGTATGCTCGGCTGCCTCAACAATGCGCAGTTGGAAAGACTGCAAGAAGCGCTGGAACACGCATTGTTCCATAAGCAAGTAAGCGAGATGGAGGAAGAGGTAAATGCGGCACTAACAAATGAACAGCTTCTGGATAATTTTCTCGCGGCAAAGCGGATCGAGGGATGCTCCGAAAAGTCGTTGACTTATTATCGGGCTACGATAGAAACGATGATAGCAAAGGTTAAAAAGAATGTCCGAGAGATGGAAACGGATGACCTGCGTACATACCTGACAGAATATCAGCGGGAGAAAAATTCCAGCAAGGTCACGGTGGACAATATCAGAAGAATTCTGTCGAGCTTCTTCTCTTGGCTGGAGGATGAGGATTATATCTTAAAGAGCCCGGCACGTCGTATCCATAAGGTGAAAGCAGCCTTGACCATCAAGGAGACATATACCGATGAGGCCTTAGAGAAAATGCGCGACAATTGCGAGGAACCAAGAGATCTGGCGCTGATAGATATGCTGGCATCAACAGGAATGCGAGTCGGAGAGCTGGTTCTGCTTAACAGGGATGACATAAACTTCGAGGAGCGAGAATGCGTCGTGTTCGGTAAAGGCAGCAAAGAACGGATGGTGTACTTTGATGCACGGGCTAAGATTCATTTGCAAAACTACCTGAAAGAACGCACTGACGATAATCCGGCACTGTTCGTATCGCTCCGGGCTCCGCATGAGAGGCTGAAGATTGGTGGCATTGAGCGTAGGCTTCGGGAACTTGGAAAAAGGCTAGGTATAGAGAAAGTGCATCCGCATAAGTTTCGCCGCACACTTGCTACGATGGCAATTGACAAAGGGATGCCGATTGAGCAGCTGCAGCAGCTGCTTGGCCATAAGCGGATTGATACGACACTGCAGTATGCGATGGTAAAACAAAGTAATGTAAAACTGGCACACAGAAAATACATAGGTTAGGATGGTGAAAATATGGCTGAATGGGTAATGAAAAAGCTGAAAGACATAGCGGAATTTAATCCAAGGGAATCTCTTGCAAAAGGCGTAGTTGCCAAGAAGGTCGCTATGGACAAGTTACAGCCTTTTTGCCGGGATATACCGGGATATGAGCTGAAGCCATTCTCCGGCGGCACAAAATTTCGTAATGGTGATACGATCATGGCCAGAATTACTCCATGTTTGGAAAACGGAAAAACTGCAAAGGTCGCGGTTTTTGATGAAGGAGAGGTTGGCTTTGGCTCTACGGAGTATATTGTGTTTCGCGCTAAAGATGGTATAGATGAGGACTTTATCTACTATCTGGTTTGCAGTCCACTTGTTCGCGAACCTGCGATAAAGTCGATGGTAGGATCATCCGGAAGACAGAGAGTTCAGACGGATGTAGTTCAGAATCTGGAGATAATGGTTCCGGAGTATGAGGAGCAGAAACAGATATCCGGTATTTTGAAATTACTGGATGATAAGATTGTAGCAAATATGGAGGTAAACAAGAATTTAGTGGCTTAGAAGTCGATATCGGAGACGCCGAGTTCACCAGACATAAGCTTCGGCAACAGCGTGTCTCTCAACTCTGCCAGCTTATTATTTTCCTGAATGTTAGCTTCGACTTGAGCCATGAGTTGTCCAGCAAGCGATTCAAACTCATTTAGTATCTCCTTGTCAGGCAAAAGAATAGCAGTTTTATTCATATCTCCTTGGGTAATCAAGGGTTGCGTAGAACCTCTATTCATGGAATGATAGTCAATTCTTTGAAGGATCTGATATGTGTACTCATAGAGATCACTCGTGATGACCAGTGTATTATCCGATGTCCAGCAAGGAATATTGAACCGCTGTATAACACCATGGGTACCAACACGACCTGTCACAAGAATTCTATCAACATGGTTAGCTTCTGAGGTATAACCCATTACCGAAGCTGCTCCAACAAGAGGGATTCTAGCTTCTTCGGTTTTATCGATAGATTTCATCGGAGGGCGTTTCCCGCTTGTAATAGAAGCGATATTGGCTAAAATACCTTTCTTCCACGTCTGGGGGCAAATGCCATCAAAGCGATTAAAGTCCTCAAACCATGCTTGGTAAACTGCATATACTTGCTGCTCTAAATTCTTGTTTGAAACGGAGCAAAGATGAATGAAAAACACCTCTAAGAAGAGGATAATGTAAGAAATAAACGAAGGAGTTAGACTCATGTCAGGATTTTATACCGAAGCAGACTATGAGAATTCGATAATCGAATTATTCCAGAACATGGGATACAGGTATGTCTACGCGCCGGATTTAGAGCGTGACTTCCGTAGCCCTCTATATGAAGAAGAGTTGGTATCAGCGCTGCACAGGCTGAATCCGAAAATGCCGGAGGATGCTATTACGGATGCACTGTTCAAATTGAAGAATTTTGAAAATGCTGAACTTGTCCAGAAAAATGAACTTTTTATGGACTATCTTCAGCATGGGATCGAAGTCCGGTATTTCGTTAAGAGCGAGGAGCGCTCCGGCCTCGTCTATATTGTCGACTATAAAAATTCTCAAAATAACTCCTTTGTCGTAGCAAACCAGTGGACTTTTATTGAAAACAGCAATAAGCGCCCGGATGTACTTCTGTTCCTGAATGGTCTGCCGGTCGTGCTTATTGAGCTGAAGTCGCCATCTCGTGAGGAAACAGATGCTTCCGAGGGTTATATGCAGATTAGAAATTATATGCAGGAAATCCCGTCAATGTTTATCTATAATTGCATCTGCGTCATCAGCGATCATTTGACCAGCAAGGCCGGAACCATCACTTCCGGTGAGGATCGCTTCATGGAATGGAAAACAAAAGACGGCAGTTATGAAAATACGCAATACGCTCAGTTTGATACGTTCTTTGAGGGAATGTTTGAAAAAGAGCGACTGCTGGATATCATCAAAAACTTCATCTGCTTCTCCAATGAGGGATTGAAGAAGTTTAAGATTCTGGCTGGCTATCATCAGTATTTTGCAGTCCGAAAGGCTATCGAATCTACAAAGAACGCAACAGTAACTGATGGTAAAGGTGGCGTATTCTGGCATACACAGGGCAGCGGGAAATCTCTGTCTATGGTCTTTTATGCACATCTTCTGCAGGAAGCGCTGGATAGCCCAACTATCGTTGTAATTACAGACCGTAACGATCTTGATGATCAGCTTTACGGACAGTTTGCTAAGTGCAAAGATTTTCTGCGTCAGGAACCGGTGCATGCTGCCTGTAGGAAATTGACAGAGACTTCAGGTAAGAATGATATAGGTTTGAAGGACTGGCTGGACGGTAGGCAGGCAAACGGCATCATTTTTACGACGATGCAGAAGTTTGAAGAATCATCAGAGCCGCTTTCAGAGCGCCGTAACATCATCGTTATGGCTGATGAGGCGCATCGTAGCCAGTATGGATTGAAGGAAAAAGTTGACGCCAAGACCGGCGAGATAAAGGTCGGAACGGCACGTATCATTCGTGACAGCCTTCCTAATGCTACATATATTGGGTTTACCGGAACACCTATAGCTGCAAAGGATAGAAATACCCGTGAGGTTTTCGGCGACTATATCGATATTTATGATATGACGCAGGCCGTAGAGGACGGCGCTACGAGACCGGTCTATTACGAAAGCCGTGTTATTAAGCTGAAATTTGATGAGGCCACTCTTCATTTAATCGATCAGGAATACGACATCATGGCGAATAATGCCGATCCGGAAGTGGTGGAAAAGAGCAAGAAGGAGCTTAGTCAGATGGAGGCTGTCCTTGGGAATGATGCCACGATAGATTCGCTGGTGGGTGATATTCTTGATCACTACGAGAATTACCGAGCTGATCTCCTGACAGGGAAAGCAATGATTGTGGCATATTCCCGTGCAATCGCTATGAAAATTTATAACCGTATTCTTGAACTGCGTCCAAGCTGGAAAGAAAAAGTCAAGGTCGTCATGACCGAGAGCAATAAAGATCCAGAAACGTGGCGTGCTATTATCGGAAATAAGCGCCGCAGGGATGAACTCGCTAAGGAATTCAAGGACAATAATAGTGAGATGAAGATCGCCATAGTCGTTGATATGTGGCTGACCGGATTTGATGTTCCTTCTCTTGCAACGATGTATGTCTATAAGCCGATGCAGGGCTATAACCTAATGCAGGCCATTGCCCGCGTCAATCGTGTCTTTCGGGATAAAGAAGGTGGCTTGATCGTTGACTACGTTGGCATTGCGTCAGCGCTCCGTCAGGCCATGAATGACTATACAGCGCGTGATAAAAAGAACTATGGTGATACCGATATCGACAAAGTAGCTTATCCGAAGTTCCTTGAGAAACTCTCCATTTGCCATGATCTGTTCCACGGATATGACTATTCCAAGTTTACAAATGGCACCGATCTTGAGCGATCGAAAGCTATCACCGGCGCTGTTAACTTCATTGTAGGCACTGACAAGGAAAGAGAACGCGAGGACTT
>ENA-OWND01001179-OWND01001179.1-metagenome-genome-assembly--contig:-NODE-1179-length-16528-cov-24.847083_pt1 | contig 16528 bp, 20 predicted proteins | sample MGYA00245342_ERZ651119 | MGnify/ENA primary metagenome ERZ651119 (study PRJEB26857, sample SAMEA4031756) | metagenome | biome: human; feature: oral; material: saliva | place: Philippines | collected 2014...
TTTGAAATCAATTCAAAGGCTATGCAGTTACAAGAATGTTTTATCCAGACACCTGCCCAGATAGACGTATCATAGCGATAGTCTTAAAAGTAAAAAATAATATTTACTCTCTAAGTATATCATACCTTTACCCTCATGGCAAGCATAAAAAAGATAAAAATAATGAAGATAATAGCGTAAAAATAGCTGCCTTATGTCATACATTATGATATAATACTTATATAGAGAAAGGAAAGGCGAAAAGCCTTTAAAGGAAGTAAAATATGACAAAACAAACAGAACTAGAATTATCAATAGATGAAGCTATTGAAATTGTCGAAAAGATTATCAGCTATGGTATAGATGATAATATCAATGAAAAGGAACGATACACAAGAGAACACTTGTGTTTGCTTGTATTACCTTTATTAGACTGGGAATATCTCACTAAAGTAAAGAATCGTAAGGTAAAAGAAGATCCCGCTACTACTTCTAATATCATTAAGTCGGTCACTGAAGCATATGATTGTAAAAAGCATACTACTCGATTAGAAGATGCTAAAATCACAACCACTATCCTCTCTGATGAAAAAGATAAAGCACGCGCCTTGTTAAAAACGTATATTCTTAAAGGTAAAGTAAACATTGTTTCACGTTACTTGTTTCACCCACTTTGTACCCTTGCTTTATCAAAAGATGAAACCGAACATGAGCTAAACAAACTCAAAGAACGTATAAACGAACTCTATCAAAAGGAAGTGCTACTCACTCAAATTGAAAAATATATCTCAAAAGCTGAGAAGATTATCGGATATAACTTAGAAAATAACCAATCTGCAGAAGATTGGAGAATTGCTCACCACGATATACTACTATCATGGTTTGTTTTGAAAGAACAGTTCTTAGGAGTACGTGACGAGGACTACCACTTCCTTTCAGGATATGTGAAAAATATCAATGACGGATATGATAGTCAAAAACACAACACTAAATTAGAAGAACTAGAGTTTGTAGTAGATGAACATTCTAATGAAATTGATAAAGGACGAGCGCTAGTTCAGAAGTTTGTTATGGAAGGTCATACTAAGTATGCAAGAGAAGTGTCTAGTGAGATATACCAACTACTCTCAGAAACAGAAAACATAATAAAGGATGAAGTAGGGCGACGTATGCAAGAACGATATATCAAAGATTTAAAAGAAAATATTAACGAACACTATCAAGAAGAATTTGGGAAATAAAAAAGAAAGGAAAAAACATGATTACACAAACTATGGTACACAATGCCATTGAAGATGCTAAAAAGGCAATCCGACAAAACCTAGAAAGCAAGCGATTTGCTGAAGTGTTGATAACAGTCAATGCTTGGATTGGTCTAAAAGGAATAGAGGATAAATTGAACTCTGGTTCAGTTGAAACAAAAGAGGTCGAAAAAGACTTTGACCTCTCCTACTCCCTTTGTCAGCCTATCTACAATCCAGACAAGCGACTAGAGGATATGGATGTCACTATTACAGATACCTCTGATGAACTTGATAAGGCGCGTGCTTTGATTAAGAAGTACGTCCTTGAAGATAAAAGAAAACAAGCTATCATAGTGGCAGTCCGAGCTTATCAGATTGCACTTGAAGCTACTACTTTTCGTCTAAAGGTAGAAAACGAGATTGACTCTCTTTACCAAAAGGAATTTGAAGCTAGTTGAGAAAGGATAAGGGGGAAACATGGCAAATTGGTTTGTAAGGATAAATCATAGAAAAGGTAAAGCTGGTGAACTCTTTTCTGAACAAGCAGAACGCAAATTGTACTATGATTTAGACACAAAAAAAGACGTACTAGCTCAAATTAAAAAGGACTATCCAGAATACTTTTCTGAGAAAGTCCCTCAACGTACTGTTGAAAGCGAATTGTTTTATGTCAATATTTATGAACTGAGTGACTATTGGGAAAGTTATTGGAATGAAGAAATCCCTTGTAAATACTGTGGTTCAAACTCAGTTACTCGAATTGATTTAAAAAACTATGGGCGTGGCAATCTTTACTTTTGTTGTCATGAACATAGCGAACAGTATTACGCTGACAAACTTGCTGAAGATACAAGAACTTATCGAGAAGGTGAATTTATTGGTTTTATCTATAAGATAACTCACAAAGAAACAGGACGAGTTTATATTGGAAAAACTGTCAATCACCCTATCTTTCGTTGGTTTCAGCATTTCATGGCAAAAAGTGGTAGTTATTTCCACGAAGCAATGAAGAATAGCAAGATTACAGATTGGACGTATGAGGTTATAGACGAACTGAAAGAAGGTTCAGAAAAGGATTTGCTGGAGTTAGAAAGTAAGTACATAGCTGAGTACAATGCAACAGACCATGAATACGGATTTAATACTAAAGACTAAGGGGGAAACAATGGAAATTCCAAAGTATAGAGCGTGGGTAACTGGTACAGAAAGCGTCATGTACCAGCCACGTGAAGTGTGGATCAATAATGGCGAGGTTTGGTTAAGCAATGCTAAAGGCCTGCCAGAAAAGAAAGTTGCTGCTGACAAGGTTATTCTATCACGCGCGACTGGATGCAAAGACCAGAACGGTGTCGAGATTTTTGAGGGGGATATCCTTAAAATCAATGATACCTATGCTGAAATTGACTATGACGGTTCTTGTTTCCTTGTATCGTTTATCGAAAAGGTTAAAGAAAATCAAATCTATAATACCTACCTTGTCATTTTGACAGTCAAGGAACTGGTGGAAGATTACAAGGTAACAGTGATTGGGAATGTGTATGCAAACCCAGAACTTAAAGAATTAGTGAAAGGATAAAGGTGGTAACATGAAAGATGTAGTTATGGCAACATTACCAAACAATGAACTGAACAGACTGATTAAAATTGAGCTGACAGTCCAGACAATGATTGAACGAGGTCTTATTGACGAAGAACAGTTCAATGAAATTATGAATGAAGAAGATTAAGGGGGAATGAAAATATGATACCAAAATTTAGAGCGTATGATGGTGGCTCATTAAGTCGCATGTATCAACCAGAAGATGTGATGGTTGGTGGTGGTAATATCTGGATAAATGATGAAGATTTTGATGCTGGTGAATGGATTGTAAATAATGACCTTGAACTCATGCAATCAACAGGAATCCTTGACAAAAATAGTCAGGAAATATTTGAGGGGGATGTGGTTAGACAAGTACGAACCCAACCAACAATAGAAAATGAAACAATTACAGGGGTTGTAACCATGCTTGAGGGCGCTTGGTTGATTGTGAATGATAATGAGCAATTAGCAAGTGATTTGTGGTCAGAAACTGACGAGAACGAAATCCTCGGCAACATCTACGAAAACCCAGAACTTTTGGAGTTGGAGGGGGAAGAAAAATGATACTGAAGTTTCGCGCGTGGGATACACATGAACAAAAGATGTTTACTAATGATGAATTGATTATCTGGGATGGTAATGTCTATGCTAACGATAGCAAAAAACTTTCATGCAATTACTTAAACGGCTGGTCGATTGATGAAGCATACCTTATGCAATCAACAGGATTGTTTGACAGAAATGGTCAAGAAATATTTGAAGGGGATATTGTTACAGATGGAGATGTGATAAGCGATATTAAATATCATCAAACATTAGGATTTTATATGATTGGTAAATATGGTTTTAGTGTACCATTCGGGCAAGGCGTAGATGTAGAATATTTTGAAGAATTTGCTGTTCATGTATCTAAAACATTTGAGGTCATCGGCAATATCTACGAAAATCAAGAGCTTTTAGAGGGGGAAGAAAAATGATACCGAAGTTTAGAGTTTGGCTTCCAGATACTACTCAAATGTTAAGAGTAAAAGCACTCGTTTTTGAAAAAGATAGGACAAGATGTGTCTGTGGATATAGTTTTGATTTTTCTCTTGAAGATGAAAATGCAACTATCATGCAGTCAACTGGTCTTTGTGACAAGGTAGGTACAGAAGTCTTTGAGGGCGATGTCTTGCATCATCAGATACAGACAGAATATACCTTTATTGTCAAGTATGACAAAGACAAAGGTCGTTGGTATGGTGACGGTCTAAGTCGCACCTATCGAATTGATATCACGAAGGATTTTCTACAATATTACAAAGTGATTGGCAATATCTATGAAAATCCAGAACTACTAGAATACAAGGGGGAATAATTTGAAGATAGATCTTACCAAGGTAGAGGCAGTCTTAATGGATAAGACTGTTTCTGCTTATCGTTTAGCAAAGGATACTGGTATCTCTCAATCAACGATTACCAGATTAAGAAACAAAGAACGCTTGTTTAAGAATATCACGGTTGAAACACTTATCAAGGTGCAAACGTGGATTGACAAGAATGGAAAGTAAAGGTGAATAGATGCTAACAGATGAACAGATTATGGATAAAATCAGAAAAGCAATCGCAAAGAGCAAAGAGTTTTCTTACGAAAGTGAGGAACTAATCAATGAATGTCTAAACGATATAGACTTATTCGGTGATGATTTCATGGTCTTTGCTAAGTACCATACATTCTACGAAGATAAGGAAGATAAGTGTGAGTTTATCGTGGACTATGTGGATGCTGACCGTCCTACCAGAGAAGAGATTATCGAATTTGACGCTCTGGAAGATGAAGAGGACTACCAAGCAATGCTGAAAGAATACGAAAAAGGCATTGAAAGTCTAAAAGGCTATCATACAGAAAAAATGACTTTGAAAGACTTGCTAGAAAAACTTAGAAAGCAGGATGCTATTTTTAAATAAAAAAAGAGCAGTGATCTTGAATCACTGCTTTTCTATTTCATTAAGCGACGGTCTTTTCTTTGATGCTGATTTTAATGGTTGCTACTACTACCTCTCCGTTCAACCGTGGAATTGTTACGTCCATTTCACGCGCATCACACTCATTTAAGTAGTCGAGAAAAGTCATCAGTGTTACCTCCTCTGAGCTAGGTTTTAGCACTCCCTTCTCATTCAACTCCTTTATCGTGATTGAAACGATAACGTCCTTATCTTCTAATGGACAAGTGATGTCGATTGCTCGCTTGTTCTCTTTGTAAGGTAGTTCCAGAATATCTATGAAGCGCATAGATAAGTAGTTTACTTTGTCCTGCTCTTCATAGTTTGTGATTGCTGCGTTTGCTGATTTGTTTGTAGTCATAGTTAAACCCCTTTCTTTTTCTTAAATCTCTACTTCCGTGATAGGTTTACGATACCGAGGCGCGTGAGGGTTGTGGCAATAAATCTTGCCTAGTTCGAGCTTTGGTTGAAACACTTCAAAGTCACTAGCAATAACATAGCAAGGTTTGTAGGTGCAACTAATTGTGATAGCTACTTCCTCTCTTAAATCCTCTATGAATAGGTCGAGTGTATCGTATTCATAAATACGCTCTATCTCTCCCTTGCCCTCAAAAAAGGCCTTGGCTAGAATAGATGTTCCGTTACCGTAAAAGACGGTGTTAGATACTATGTTTTCGTACCCTCTCATTTCCAGACGATAATACTTATCTGCTCTGGTATCTCCGATTTCAATTTCTTTAGGTACGGTATAAAAATATCTGTCTTGTTCGACTGCCAGCGTGAACCGTCTGCGCACTTCTATTTGTTTTAGATATTCGTCAATCCCACTACCGATAGACAATGCTTTTCGGATAATCGAGGATTTATCTGAAGAGTGGTTTTTGTCTAACCATTGTCCTAAAAATCTGTGAAGATATACCACGATCATCACCTACTTTCTGTTCTGATTACAATTACATTGTATCGGATATTTTTAAAAATTGCAACGAGTTCTGCACTATGATAGAAATTATCGGATATAGAGCGATATGAAAAAATCATTGTGAGGTATCTGGTAGTATTGTTTTGTAATCTCTGAAGAGAATACTAAGCCAACTCTTTCGTATTCGTCCTTGTATCTATCATAGAGTTTTTCAAAATAATCATGGTTGCTAACGTCACCATAATTCAATTTCACAAGGGGCATTTTTACCTTGTCATAAAAATCATCTATGTAGGTCAAGACTAAAGAGAATGGACTGTCATGTTCTTCTACCAATTCAACAGAAACAATATCGTAAGGGATGATACGTTCTGTCTGACACTTCTCCAATAATCTTTCGTTTTCTTTGCTATCGTCAATCGCTAAATCGTGCATGATGCTCTCTGCGATTTGAGATAAAGCATTGACCTCTGGAAGAGCAAACAAGGTCACGTTATTGCCTTGTGCTTTTTCATAATAAGAAAAGCCACTATCTCCAAAAGGCACAGTATATAGATTGTCAATAAAATTCACAACACGCATATGCAGACGGTTGTCTTTTGGCTCTGAAATATTCGCAAAGACAAAGAAGATTGTATCTCCTTGATAATAGCTCTCTTCAAAATATCCGATTATCTTTCCGAGCAGTTTATAGTGTTGTTCTGTGTTCCTATCATACTCAATAAAATACCTCTGACCGTTCACAAAAATTACTGCATCTGGTACAAGTGATATGAGTTTCGGATTGGTAGGAAAGAAACAAGTGATGTTCAATTCTCTGGGTGAAAAGTCCGTGGACTGCTCGACAATCTTTCTGCCAATTTTGAGTGTTAGCTTACGAGTATTCAAGTCATGGATATTGATACTCTTAATACCATAAGTTCCTCCACTCATTTTATTCGTCATAAGACTATAATGTGAACCTTGAAACTCTGTTACCTCTGTCAGTTCAGCAAGGTCTGGTATCTCTTGAATGATATCCAATAACCATGTCGCAAATACCGTAGGAACATACATAAATTTTGTCCTACCGATATTGTAGCTAGGTTTAAAATGACAGATAGGCATTCTGCTATTTCCGATTAGAGAATATAAATCCTCGTTACGTAACTTCTTGCCAGTGATGATGTAATACTGGTCTAAAATCATTTCCCTTGAAAAGAATTTTAGACGGACTAGATGATACATAAGTAAGAGTGTATCCTTGGTAAAAAATACTCTCTTGTTTCCGTTTGGGTGTGGTAGATAATAAGCAATCGCATTCTTTGGAATGGTGTCGATTTTCTTTTCCCTGCTACCTCCACTATACATACTTTCAACCACTAATTTTATCCTTTCATCCATACTTTTATTAAAAACAACCAAAATTTCCCACATAAGTCCCCTTCTTTGAAAAACTGGATGCAAGCAGTCATATCAAGGGTTTAGAGGGTGTCGAAACAGTGTCCAATGTTTCCTCTTTTTGAAACACGTTTGTCGGGGACTTTGAAAAACGAGATACAAGCAGTCATATCAAGGGTTTAGAGGGTGTCAAAATAGCCTCTAATGTTTCCTTTTTTTAAAAACACGTTTGTCGGGGACTTTGAAAAATGAGATACAAGCAGTCATATCAAGGGTTTAGAGGGTGTCAAAACAGTGTCCAATGTTTCCTAAAAATTTTGGTACTTTTTCTACGATTATATCATAACTTCTCTTTTTTTAAAAACTATGATAAAATGAAATAGTCATAAAGAAAGGAGAAAAAAATCATGGCAGTAAAAACTAAGTCTTTAGATACTTTTGATAGTGATATCCAGAAGCTACAACAACAGATTGAAAAGACTAGACAAGAACGTAAAAAGTACGAGGAAAGTGTACTTTTGAAAATTGGTAAAGCCTATGCGCAACTTGTCAATTTAGACAACAAAGATTTAACTGTTGAGGATATTTTAAAGAATATTTCAAAGGATGTTCAAAATAAAAAACAAGCGATTAAAAACCAAAAATCGCAAGAGCAAAATCAACAAGGATAACAAAGAAAGCTAGTGATGGATCACTAGCTTTTGTTTTTTAAAACATATCTTCTTTTTCCTCTACAACTTCCGTTAGGTCGGTGTAAGATTGAACGTTTTGAGCAACTGTATCTTGCTTTTCTGGACGGATAGTTTTAGCAACTTCTTGTATTCTATCAACTGGATTGATTTCTTCTTTTGGCTGCTCTTTTTTAACCTCTAGAACGACTTCTTTTACTTCTTTCGGTTCGTCAATTTGTACTTCTATCTGTACCTCTTCTCCGTCTAAAGTTTCTGATTTTGAAGCCTTGTTCAAGTCCGTAGTTGTCCCTTTTCTATTATCTTTTTTAGTTCCAATATCTCCTTTAGATTTGTTGTTTCTTTCCTCTCCCTCTGCAAAGGCATTACCCTCTTCGTCTTGGTTGTCAAAAGATGCTAAAGATAGATTGATAGGGTTGATAACTTCCAATAAAGTTTGCCACTCTTCTGGTGTAAAATCATCTTCATAGTAAGATGTTTTTTTGATGTTTTCGATATAAAATTCATCAACACAATTCTGCCAGATTTCAAAAACTTCTTTGTCTTTCTTCTTGGAAATATCAAACTCTGGTTGATAATTTTTATCAGTGAAAATAGGCATTTTGAAACTTGGTACTGAGGTAACTTTCATAGGTTCGCTGACCTCGTTTTCTACTACCATGATACCTAAAAATTCCATTTCTTCTAGCTTGCTAACATCAGCTTGTGTGATTTGTTCAACCTCTTCGATTGTTTCACTTAACTGCTCTTTGTTATCGTCATTGGAAGCTAAAAATCTTCCCTCTGCTCCACGAAAACTTGAAGATAGCGCCCACTTTTTACCTGCGCGATTGTTTAGGTAGTTTACTGTTTCTGGACTTTGTTGTTGGAACATAAAAGCGTTACGGTAAGATTGGAAAAGTGCGTTTGCTTTCTCTACTCCTATCGTTGCAACTGCTTGCTCATAGTTCTGGTAAAAATGAATAACTGGTGTTCTAACTTTACGGTTTTTATCAATAAATCCACTATCCCTTGACATTAAGAATGAGTTCTTTTCGTCCTCGATAAATGGGAATAACGGATACTTGTTAGGCAGTCGTCTAAAGGCAGAACTTTGCATGATGATTTCAGCAACTTGGGCAACCATTTTACTATTGTTTTCTCCCAATTCGGCAGATGCAGAATTGACTAATAGCACCCCTCCATATTTCAATAATACGTCAATGTTTTTAGTTGATTGAGAAAAGAATACACGTCTGACACGTTTATCCATTGCAAGCCTACGGATAGTTGCCACAAGACCTTGGATATTTGCATCAAAGGCAAAGGCTGGTTTGTTTGTTCTCGGGTCGATATAGTATGATTTAGTGAAATAATCAATAGCACTTTTTAGGTTGCTAATCTCTGAGAATTTATCTTCTAACTCTCGCCCTTCATTCCATAATTCTAGTGGTTGATTTCCTCTGAAAAGTTCTTTATCTCTACCAGAATTTACCCACTCGTCAAAGGCTTTTTCGTACCTTGTTTCATAGTCAGTTTTCCAGTTATTGTAATCTCTCAATTCTTTCTGATAGAGTACTCGTAGAATGTTGACACGTGAGAATATGAAGTTGTTATCTGTTAGTAGTTGATAGAACTCTGAGAAGGTCGGTGCGCCTCCGTTTAAGTGTTTATTGATATCTAGGTCTGGTACTTTAGATGAGGCTATCAGAAGTGTTACAAGGCTCTTTGTGTGTGCCTCTTCTGAGTTTAGGAAAAAGCTATTACCACTACTGTTATTCCCTTCCGAGAAATCTCTGAAGAGGTCTGCAGCAAGTGATGATGCCATTTCTATATCTGCGTCAAAGATATTGATTGCATCCGTGTAAGGATTTAACGGATCAATGTCCCAGATAGCCTTTTTAGGTATTCCTACCTTTTCTAAAATAAAGCGACTATCGCCTACCAAGTCCCCTGTTGGTTCATTTAGATAAAAACCACTTACGAGGTCTTTTCCTAGTCCTTTCGTAAACCATTCTTCTATCATTTCTTTCTCTCTGATTTCCTTGGCTTTATCAGAAAGAGGAAGTCGTTTCACTTTCTTTTTTACTCTCTTAACGTAACTACCGAACTCACGTAAATATATAGCAAAGTTTTGTGATACTGAGATTACAATAGGCTTGGCAAGTGATGATGATTTACCTGTACCAATCAATCCAAAGAATGCAGTATTTAAGGCTAGAGTATTTGGCTCCATAATGACTGGTGATTGAGTGTCAGAATCAATACCAATAGTCAAAGAGAAAGTTCCTTTTGCTTCTGTATCAAAGATTAAGTGTTCGATACAAGCGTCTTTATAAAATCGTCTGTTTATCCATTGCTCGACTAATTTGTGATACTTTCTAATATCAAAAATATAAGAGTTTGCATACAAGATAACTAGGATAAAGATAGGTGCAATCACTAGGATTGCATTATACAATTCTGGTGATATAAATGGTATTGGTGAAGCAAGTAAACTTTCTTGGTTGTTGTAACCTAAGAATGTTTCGTTATGTGTGCTGAAGAGTGATGCTGATTGATAAGTAGTTGATAATGTCTTTAAAATGTAGTTGCTAATTGTTAGAATGATTAGAGCTAACTGTGCGATTATTGCCCCTCCAAAAGAAGCAAGCAACCCCTTTGTCATTAACTCAACACGTTTAACTCTCTTGACCTTATTAGGACGATTTAAAGGCTCGTAAACCTGCCTACTCGTTATCCTAGTATGCCAGATACCTAGATAAAGCTGAACGCTCGTAAAAGCCAGTAGAATGAAAAATAGAGCCTTATAGGACGTGTCTGAAATTGTGTATCCAAAGATGAGGGTAAACAAAGAGAATAATGCTAGGCCACTACTCGCTACAAAAAAGAACGTGAGTAACCCTCTTAACGTTACAAGTACATAGTCAAAACTAGCCTTTCCATTTATCCAGAATGGAAGTCTTTTTAGAATGAATTTCAATAATCTTGCCTCCTTTCTACAAAATAAATTTAAGCATTTCAATAATGCCTACGGTCAATACGGTTAAAGCAATTCCTCCGTAAAGGAAAAATCTTTTTTGAAGAGCGCTACTGTGCTTTTCATTCTCGGTTATGATTTGCTGATAGTAGAATATAGTTGACTGTATCTGAGCAAATTTCCAGATAACTGCAACTATCAAGAATTGGATAACCGTGAGCATACCCTTAAACATTTCCGATGCGTCACCAGAACTGACTTTCATAGTTTCAAGGTAGGACATAGTTAGTAACGGTATGAACCTAAACAAGTAAATGACAATCAAAGCGATAATCACCCAAAGGGATGATAGATATTTCCACTTGATATTGGTAGTTTGTCGGTTGATAAACCAAACTAACAGTCCTACCACTACTACTATCCAAGGGACAATCTGGAAAAATAATATTATCCAAGAAAAAATGTTGTGTACCATGATACTCCTTTCAAAAAAAACGAAACAAAGACTTTGTTTCGTTTCTGCTTTAATTAGAACTCGAACGCACTAACTGCTTTTTCCTTTGTTCCAGCGTCCGAGATGTAAGAACAGTACACTGTATATCTCGGATCATTCTCTGAACTAGGAAGTCTTCTTGCTCTCTCAACTTTAACAAAGATAGGCGTTTGTTTAATTACAAAGTCTGGTGTAATTGGTGCGTTAGCATTAAGTTTGACAACTGCGCCTGCTATATCCTCAAACTCAATTCTGTGTCCACGTGTAACGTCATAAGCAACTACATAAGCCTTGTGAGTTGTTCCCACTAGCTTATTCTCGTCAATCAATCCAAGAATACGCTCTCTTGGTGGAACTTCTAAACACTTAGCGTCAGCGACGATTTGGTTCTCTAATCCTCCGCCTTGTAAGTAAACCTGTTCTGGTAAGATTTTGAACTGGATTTGTTCACCAATCTTGAATTTTAAAGATGCAGTAGGGACTACCGATTCGTATAAGTAACTAATTTTTGTTCTAGGAATAAAGACAGTAAAGTAGTGATATTCCTTTTCAGTAGAAACAACGTAGATGCCACGATTGCTTGTTTGAGCGATAACTCCATTATAGGTACGAGAAAGTATCTCAGCTTTCTCTTCTTTCATACGCTCGATAACTCTCTGATTGAGAATAACATTGTTTTTCACTTCGCCTTTTTGTGCTTCTGCTACCGTCGCTTTAATATCAGCGCACGCTAGTTGCTCGGCTTTTTCGATGCTGCCTTCAGCGTAGAAGTTATTCCAGATAGTTTTGGTATCGTATGAGTTAGGCAAGATACAACGTTGTAAGTTGACAATCTTACAACTTACATACCGTCCTACCATATCTCTTAGGTTGGTACGTGGTAATCTGAGCATACCTACTTTGTCAGACGGTACATAGATTTTCAGTTCAGAATAGATAGGGTTAAGATGGACTAAAACAAGGTAATCTTTAAAGACAATCTTACTATCGTCTGTTTCATGTGGTGTAGGCATGGCTTCAATCACGCTTTCAACCAATGCTGGAAATACTTTTGTTCTGGCAATGTTATCACGATACGTCTGTGGTCGCGTATCCGTTATAAATGGTTTGGATAGCTCATTGATTTCAGCAACCAAGTTTTTTGGTATAAATTCTAGTTTGTATTCATCTTTTTTACTGTAATCGTACCAAAATACATCCCCTTTATTCTTGTTAGCGACAACAATATCACGGATACGTTTTCTGTCTTTAGTTAAGTAAGACGCACTTGGGTGGTTTTCCTGTATGATTTTTAAGGGTAGCATAATATCTCCTAAATTTTATTTTATTCTATATGTTATATTTTAACCTCTACCCACTATAAATTGCAAGCTATGATAGACAAAATCCCACAAGCCAATTTTAGCCTATGGGATTTCGTTTGTTTGATTAAAAAATAACTTCAAAAACTAGGGCGATCATATAGAGTAGAACTACTACTCCTAATGCACCGATACGGACTTTTTTTTGAAAAATTCCAATGAGTGTAAAGAGTAACACTACACTGGGAACTACATACATCATGCTACTTCTCCTATCTGTTTTCAATTTCAATAATGGATAGTTGATATTTATAAAATGGATAATAGTTATCCATTTAGTGAATTTACTCTATCCACTTTATAGATAAAGTATATCCATTTTGTGTATCAGCGACTATCTCTTTCTTTCTCTAATTGTTGTCGGTAATTTGATAGCGCCATTCGGATAGTCAAGGTCTTGTTGTTTTTCATACCTAACAATTCCATAATAGTCATCATATCGTCATACATTTGTTCGTCTGGTTTCAAGTGTAAGGCAGGGATTTTTTTCGGTCTTACAATCTGTGGCTCTGGTTCATTTTGAACTGTTCCTCTGCCAAGTGCGGTTTTTTGTTCTGTCATTAACTTATCCTCAACGTCTAAGGTGTCGAAAGATTTTGTTTCTGGTGCGCTAGTTTGTCTTATTTGAAATCCTGCTGGTCTATCTACTACCATGATTTTCTCCTTTTTCATCTATTTGTTTTATGGATATATTCTATTTGTTTTTTATCCATAAGTAGTACACTATTTATCCATTTATTATTTACTCTATGGATATTACATATCAACTAACCTTAGTAGTGTTCGCTCTGTTTCTCGGTAGAAACGTTCTAGGCTTGCAGTTAGCTTTTCCTTCTTCTTAAATTCCGTAAGGGGCAGATACAACTCTTCAGCTTTCTTTACAGCAGTCCGTTCTTCAATGTACCCTGCACAAGCATCTGGGACTTCACGACGGATTTTGTTGAGTTTGTTTATCATTCTTTTTCCTAACTCACTCTGAGTGTTTAAACGATTTCCTAGTAACACAATCTTAGCGTTTACTAAACTACCGTTCCTATCACGGTTCTTGTTCTTGATTTCAGCAAGGTTTTGTCGCATAACTGGTATGATGTCATAGGTTTTGTTAGTTTCATCAACAACAACTGCAATAATATCTGATACTGCGTAAGTTGCTCTGGTAGGAATTTCATCATCATTGTGTGTGTCAATAAGGATGTAATCATAGTTTTCTTTAAGAAAATCCTCATTATCCCAATACCAGTAAATAAGAGAAGGTTCAACAATCTTCTTTAAACCATATAGCGTAGTAGTTTCTGCTATCAAGTCGATATTGTCAGCGATCTTGATAGGGGCAAACGGTAAGCCTTGAAAAAGCATTTCAACCGTATTCTCTGGTTTGATTTCAGAAAGTAGTTGCTCTTGGCTCAAACCATGTTTTCTAGCGTAGTAACCTACAAAACGTTTTGTAAGGTTCATGTTTGTATCAGTTCCTAGAGTCAGAACACGATATCCTTTTTCTGCAAGTAAACAAGCAGTATTGAAACATAGGGTAGATTTTCCAACCCCTCCAGCCTTAACATTGAATGAAATAATCTTCATATCTTTTCTCCTATTTTGTTTAATTTGAATACATTATAGCAGAAGTATTTTCGATTGTCAAAAGAAATGGATAATTTTTATCTATTTTGTATTTATTAAATAAATAAAAAATATCCACTCAATAAATATATAGTGGATAAATAATAAATAAAAGTTATCCATTTTATAAATAAAAAGACGAATGCGTAAAACATTCATCTTTAAGATTTGCTATTTAGCTTCAGCAGTTCCGTCTGCGTAGTTGATTGTTGCATTAGGTGAGGTGTTATCCAGTATAACATACGAGATATTTCCCTCTGTGGTCGCTTGACCTTTGTTTTTCAACTCAATAGCTTGTTGATTGCCATTCTTGTCAAAGGAAGTCCAGTACATAGCAATCTTATTAGGTAGTAGGTCATTGCCTTGGTAGATAGGGACTACATAATAGTCAAGGTATTTATCTGAGTTATCACGTAGCCACTCTTTGAGGTTCATTTCATAGAAAATCATAGAGTAGTAGTTGCTGCGGTCAATCTTCTTATCGTCCATTGTACCAGCGTTGAGATAACGTGTGATTGGTACAAGGTTTTTCCCTTCTGAGTTCAGTCCAGAAAACAGATATCCTACTAGATGCCCTCGGTTCATGAGCCAACTTTCAGTCTTTTTACCGTTAATAGTGGCTGGCAGTTTGTAGTTGTGCCAACCGACAGGATCGTAGGTAATTTTTCCTTCGCGTTCCTCTTTTGGCGCGTCCTTGATGTTTAATTGAATATGCGAGTAGGTTGCTCGTCCTAGACTGTCATACTCTCCAAGCTCTAGTTGCTTCTTACCATTGAATGCTAGAGGGGTATAAGTAGTAGAAGTAGTTGAGGTGTCCTTAGAGGCATCTGATTGTTTATTCTCTGATACTGCGCCCTCTACTTTATTCTTTACTTTATCTGCTTGGCTATTAAAGTCCTCGATAGCTCCAGAATTTTTTACAAAAGAGGATGCTTGATTGAAGATATCAATAGGACTTATTCCAACTCTATCTCCTAACCAAAAACCACAAGCGATAAGCAGTAGTCCTATAATGAAATTCTTTAGGCAACCTAACCCACAACCTCTTTCTTTATCTCTCATAGTATTCCTCCTCTTTCTTTTATAGATTTAGTCAATCGTTGTGACTCTGCCGTTGTTAAGTCAGACAAGTCTTTGTTTTTCTCAAAGAGAATGACTGAGTGTGTCTGTTTTAGAATGATAGCTGATAAAGGTTTCTTAGCAACCGTGGATATCCTATGGATCACGGATGCAATACCTTGTGAGGATAGTGGCTGCTTCTTGTAGTTCAAGAATAGCGAGCCAAAAGTAGCAACAGTATTGTACCATTTCTTACGTTCTTTGACGTAAGGCGCGATATAAGGGATAAATTCCTTAATGATAGACTTTTGAATGAGTTCCCCTCTATGAGTAGAAACAGTCAAAGTTCTCTTTTTAAGGTCGATATCTCTATAAGTAGCTTGTGCGAGTTGTTCAATATCAACTCCAGTTCCAGCAAGCAAGGCAACAATAGCTAAATCACGTTCCTTGTTTCGCTCCCAATTTCGTGCTTTTGTCTTGGTAAGGTAGGTAACAAGAGAATTATCAATCATATCCAGATAGTCAAGGATTTCTTGAAGATTGTAACTCTCGATATAGCCTGTATTTTCCTTTGGTTTGCTTTGTGAGGAAAGAGTAGTAGCACCATAAACAACCTCCCACTCGTTCATCACGTTACGATAGAAGTGAGGTGCTTGTTTCTCGATTGTGAAAGATGCCACGGTGTAGTAGTTCCAGAAGGCACTTAAAATCTTAATGACTAACTTCTTGCCATTTGGTTTGAGCCTTAGTGAGCCTACATAATCAACGACTGCATCAAGAGGTGTCTGCTCTAGGTCGTCCATAGTGATCTCGATGATAGATTTCTTTAGATATTCAGTTGCATAGAAGTCCAGAAACTTTCTCAACTCAACTAGCTTATAGTAGCTAGAGGTGTTCCTTTTATTCGTAGTGAAAAAGTAATCTAGGTATAAATGAATATCTGGTGAAAGGATGCTCTCTAATTCTTGATAATTCTGTTCTAATTTATTCATAAATTCTTTTCATTTTCTCTTTTTTCTATAATACTAGGATAACAAAAAATCATTACTAAATCAAAGTATGATAGGATAAGTTGGATATCTGTCAGTTAATAATAGTTATTGATTACTCTAGTTAATTAAGTTAGCTAAGTTATTTAGTTAGAGGGGGGTGAAAAAACAATTATATCAAAGACTTCCACGGTATTCACTCTTATTTTTTTAAGGTTCACTCTTATTTTTTTAAGGTTCACTCTTATTTTTTTAAGGTTCACTCTTATTT
>ENA-OWND01001182-OWND01001182.1-metagenome-genome-assembly--contig:-NODE-1182-length-16500-cov-8.292186_pt1 | contig 16500 bp, 9 predicted proteins | sample MGYA00245342_ERZ651119 | MGnify/ENA primary metagenome ERZ651119 (study PRJEB26857, sample SAMEA4031756) | metagenome | biome: human; feature: oral; material: saliva | place: Philippines | collected 2014...
AAAATAAGTGAGATTACCAAATTTTATACGCTTTTTCTTATCCCGAACTCGCGTAGTTCTCTACACGTAGGGGAATGATTTATCATTTTCCGAAATCTCCAGAAAACAAACAATCCGGAAAGCGTAGGGGCGTGATTTATCACGTTCCGCCATTCGCACACTGCGCTCTATCGACTGATTGGTGTTTAAAACACAAAAAACAACCAATGCCAAATCATGCACCGAAAATCATTGTTTTTGTAGCCGAATCATATCAAAATACCTTTTTCCACCCTATTTTTTCGTCTTATTTGCACTTTTCTCTTAAAAAGTATTGCGAAAGTCAAAAAACTTTAATATATTTGCCCCCGTAATTACAAACCGAAGAAATTATCTTATCAAATTGCAATAATCACGGCCGCTATTTTGTAAAAGGGGAGAACAATAGCGACGCCAAAACAATCATCTCCCTGCACTAATTACCTTATTTATGAATAGCAAATCTTGGTTAAACAAAGTCTTCTCAAGAGGAACTTTGACAGGAATGGCTGCTTTGCTTATGCTTTCATTAGGTACCACAGCGCTTGCTGCGGGACCGGAGATGAACATCCAGGCACAGCAGACTAAGAGAATTACAGGTACTGTCGTGGATGCTACCGGAGAACCAGTCATTGGTGCTACAGTAATGCAGAAAGGTACTTCTAATGGAACCATTACCGACGTCAACGGTAAATACACGATCAACGTACCGGCAGGCGCCACATTGGTTATTTCCTATATCGGTTTCGGTACACAATAAGTTGCAGCCAAAGACGGTGCAACAGTTACTCTTGAAAACGATGCCCAGGCTATTGATGAAGTTGTAGTAACAGCTCTCGGTATCAAACGCGAAAAGAAAGCATTGGGCTATGCCATTCAGGAAGTGAAGGGCGACCAGTTGGTGGCTGCACGTGAGAATAACTTGGCAAATGCATTGACCGGTCAGGTTTCCGGTTTGCAGATTATTCGCTCAAGCAACGGTCCTGCAGGTTCATCAAAAATTCAGTTGCGTGGTAGCAGTTCTGTGACAGGTACTAACCAGCCGCTGATTGTTGTCGATGGTGTGCCATTGGACAACTTCACAGGAACAGGTAACAACGACTTCTGGAATCCAGGAACGGATATGGGTAACGGTCTGGCGGACATTAACTCAGAGGATATTGCTTCACTCTCTGTATTGAAAGGTGCGTCAGCAGCAGCTCTCTATGGTTCGCGTGCAGGTAACGGTGTTATCCTTATCACTACCAAGAAGGGAACAAAGTCAAAAGGACTCGGTGTTACCGTTTCTTCTACCGTCTCTATTGAAGACCTCTTCCTCAGCCCCGAACGTCAAACAACTTTCGGTCAGGGTAGCGAGGGTGTTCACAACGCAACTTCAGGAAGTAACTGGGGACCGGAGATTGCCGGACAAAAATACACCGATTGGGCTGGCAAGGAACAAAACATGCAGTACTTTGACAACGTGAAGAATTTCTTCAATACTGGTATCAACTTGGTTGAGAACGTATCTTTCTCACAACAGTTCAACAAGACATCAGTATATGTTTCAGGTACTCGTTTGGATGACGGCAGCAAGATTCCGGGAGCGAAATACAACCGAAGCAACTTGACGTCGCGCATCTTTACCAACTTTGGCAACGATGACCGTTGGAGCCTTGACGCTAAGATACAGTACATCCGTTCGTATGCTAAGAACCGTCCTATATCAGGTGCCAATACCAACAACTATTTCTACACAATGTTCACCATGCCTATCTCTTTGGACATCACACAGTTCAAGAACTCCATCAATCCTGAGAATGGAAACATGTACTGGTGGGAAAAAGGTAGTGGACAGAACCCTTACTGGGCAAAAGACTATAACACTAACGAAGACCTTCGCAACCGTTTCTTACTGAACTTTGCACTGAAATACCAATTCACCGACTGGTTGAGCGCAGAAGCGAAAGCCGGAAGCGATATGTATTTCACAGAAAGCGAGACCAAACTGTATGCTGGAAGTCCTTCTTCCAGAACAGGTCGCTACTCATTCGGCGAACATAAGTTCTATGAAAACAACTTCAGTCTGTTGCTTACCGCACAGAAAGACAACGTAATCGGTAAGTTCGGTGGTGTAGCTACATTGGGTGGTAACTTGATGGAACGTAAGAGCACGGGACTTTCAAGTTCGCTCAAAGAACTTATCGCGCCGAATTTATTCTGGTTGACGAATGGCAAGGACTCTGATCGTTCAATCAATCCTTCATACAGCCATCGTAAAACCAATTCGCTTTACGGCTCATTGAGTATCAATTATGACGGCTGGGCTTTCCTTGAAGGAACCTTCCGTAACGATTGGTCTTCTACATTGATCAAGAAAAATCGTTCTTATTTCTATCCGTCTATCAGTGCTTCATGGGTAGTAAGTGATATGTTGAACAAGCTGGATGCCCCTCTGCCAAAATGGTTCAGCTACGCAAAAGCTCGTGTGTCATTCGCACAGGTTGGTAACGATCTTGAACCCTATCAGCTATACAATACATATTCTATTGGTAGTATTCCATATACAAACGGTGTCGGAGCCTCAAAGGGTTCTACGCTGTATGACAGCAATGTGCGCAGCGAGTTGATTTCTTCATGGGAAGCAGGTATGGAAATCCGTTTCCTGGACAACCGTTTGGGAATTGACATAGCTTGGTACAAATCCAATGCTCGCCGCCAGTTGCTGAATCTTCCGATGAACTCATTGTCTGGTTACGAGCAAAGGAAAATCAATGCGGGCGACATTCAGAACTCTGGTTTTGAAATTATGCTGAATGCTACACCCGTATTGACAAAGGATTTCCGTTGGGACACCCAGGTGAACTTCTCAAACAACAAGAACAAGATCATCAAATTTACCGATGGGATCGAAGAATATATCCTCGGTGGATATGACAACCTGAAGATTATAGCTAAAGCAGGCGGAAACTACGGTGAAATCTGGGGTACTACATTCCTCCGCGTTACCGACAAGAAGAGTCCTGACTATGGCAAGCTGTTGCTCAACGCAGATGGTCTTCCACAGGCCGACCCCAAACTCAAGAAAATTGGCGACCAGCAGGCTGACTGCCTCTTAGGTTGGACCAACACACTTACCTACAAGAACTTTGCATTGAGCTTTATGATTGATGGTCGGTTCGGCGGTCACATCTTTTCAGGTTCAAATATGCTACTCCAGAGAAATGGTGTTGCTGCTGTAACTGCTCCTGGTGGCAAGCGCGACAAGATTGTTGTAGACGGCGTGATTGCTGATGGAAAGGGTGGCTATACCGCAAACAAAAAGGAAATCACACAGCAACAATATTGGTCAGCTCTGACAGGTTCAGGTAACCTCGGTATCGGAGAAGCTAACGTCTATTCTGCTACGAACGTCCGCCTACGTAACGTTTCACTGTCATACAGCTTCAAACCAAAGAACATGTTCCTGCAGAACGTAAAACTCGGTGTTTCCTGCAACAATGTATTGATGTTGAAGAGCCATCTTAACGGTATCGATCCGGAATCTGTTTTTGCAACAAACACAAATGCAACAGGCTTCGAGTATGCAGCACCTCCTACGTCACGTACGTTCATCTTTAATGTTTCACTTGGTTTCTAAAAACTTAATATAAAGAACAATATGAAAATAACATATAAAATTTTGTCAATGGCAACATTGGCTATCGCCATGTTAGGCTCTTGTTCAGATTTCGATGAAGTCAACACAAATCCTTCGGCTGCAGGCGATGACGCCGTGCACCCTGACTATTCATTGAACAAGTCTTTTTATGAGGCACAGATGGACCCTGACATTGCCGAGCGTGTATTCGTCTACAACTGGGCTTCTATTACTCGCATCGTGGGCGAAAACACCATGGGCGTAACCGCAAGATACAACGATCAATACAACGACCGTCTGTACACCTATTCTTCAAATTGGATTAAAAGCGCTACCGCAGCTATTGAGCTTGCAGACAAGAACAAGGGAAAAAACGAGCATGAAATAGCATTCTATAAAAACGTAAAGCAGATTGCACGTATATGGCGTGTGATGCTGATTGCCGATTTCGTAGATTCTTTCGGTCCTTATCCACTCAACGCTTTCACCGGCGTAGCTCCACAATTCAATTCCGAGGAAGAAGTATATAACAATTTCTTCACAGAGCTGAAAGAAGCAAGCAGCGCCCTTGATATCACTGTAAAACCGACAGATGCTGAGGCTAAGGGCGATCCTGCGTTCAAGTACGACGCCGCACAATGGCAGAAGCTCGCTAACAGCTTGCGTCTCCGCTATGCACTCCAGTTGTCTGAAGTGAACAACGCAAAAGCCAAGGCAGAGTTTGAAGAGGCTGCAAAGCTGCCGCTCCTGACCGAAGCCGGCGACCTGTTCGGTTTTCAAGAGAATGGCGGATGGTCTGCCTATGAAGGGGTGATGAACCGCGGATGGAGCGACCACTGCATCTCGTCAACTATGTGTAATCTTTTGACTGGATTGGGAAATATTTCTGTAAAAGAAATAGCAGAAGCAGACAAGCATACTGACTTGATAGAACACATCAAGCCAATCAACTATGTGGGTGAGAAATATGAGAAGCACTACCCCGCTTTGACTGACAATCCAACCAAGCAGTTGTGGATGGATGGTATACCAGAATATCTTGACCCTCGTGCATTGGTGGTATGGTGTCTGACCAACGATACAACCGCAGCTAACTGGCCCGACCAAGCACAGCAAGGCAAAAAGAACCATGATAAATATGGTATGCTCGATCCAAACGACAAGGAAAAGGTTCTGGTGAAGGTTGACGCAGCTTTCACATGGAACGGCTATCCTGCCGGTACGCGCAGTGCGTGGACTCCTAAAACGTTTGCGTTCAACCAGGTGTTGGGCCACATGTGGGAAACAACGCCTATGCTAAGCAAGGAATATCGCAATAACACCAAGAAGCGTATTTGGATGTCGCCTTGGGAAACTTACTTCCTGTTGGCAGAAGGTGCTGTTTACGGTTGGGCAACTCCGATGACAGCTAAGGAGGCATACGAAAATGGAGTGAAAGCAAACTTCACCTATTTCGGTGTTGACAAATATGCAGACAGATATCTTGCTTCTACTAACTACAACAGAGTTGGTACATCTGTTAGCTTCGACCACACAGCCGAACCTGTAGACTTTGAAGCAGACTACAAAGACGGCTATACCAAAGAAGCCAAGAAGATGACTTACCATTATCCTGACGCAAGTAAGATTCTGTACAAAGGTCATAAGCTCAACGACCAACTCACCAAGATCATCACACAGAAGTATATCGCAAATACTCCTTACGGTGTAGTTCAAAGTTGGAACGACCGTCGTCGTTTAGGTTTGCCATTCTTCGAAGTACCAGGAAACGAAACAGCTTTGACTGGTTCAGACTTCGATGGTCTCTTCACGGCTGACAGTTACAAAGACGGACAGAAATGGTATCACTTTACACAGCGTATGAGATATCCATCTGTATTTGAAAACTCTGACAAAGAGCAGTTCCAAAATGCTCTGAAATTGTTGGGAACAGAGAATAACACCATGATGACACCATTGTGGTGGGCAATCAAGAAATAAGAATAATGGACAAAAGACAAACTTGTCTGATTATCCATTAAAATAGTTTAGGAGGCAAATGCTAATAATAAAAGGCATTTGCCTCCTATTTTCATATTTACTACAATACCGAGAGCTTTAACATAAATCAGTCAATAGATTCCTAACTGATTTCGTCTGATTATGTGGCAGAGGGCAAACAGATACGTCAGCCGCAGGGGCGTGATTTATCACGTTCCGCCTCTCTCCATGAAAAACAAACAATCGCTCCAACGTCACGAAATGGATCCAGTGCAACAGGCGGAACGTGATAAATCACGCCCCTACAGGTATCCTACTCAATTCATCGCTATAATTTGTTTACCGGACACCAATAAAATCTATTGATCGATATGGGTTAAAAACGTAGAAAGCATTTTTTTTTCAGCAGAAGTTTTCTCGTTTGATATATTTTTCTTAACTTTGCAACCTAATGAAGAAAAAACACGACAGTCGAAGGCTGATTATCAGCAGGTTCTTACTGGCAGTATATCTTATACTTCTGTCAGTAGGTTCAGTGCATGTGCATCAAGCACAGGCAGAGCTGTCATGTATGGATTGTTATGAACACGTGCATCACGACGGTCATTTCTCACAGTGGGCAATGAACCACAACGACTGTCTGATATGCCAACTTCTTCATGAGCTATTCGTTAATCCGCAAGCACTTGTATTCTCGGCTATAGTGTTTGCCACGTTTACTTTCATTCTCTCTAAGCCCGACTTCACCGTCAGCCGCAGAGTATGCCTGCCGGGATTACGCGCACCTCCGATATATGGTTGATACAATTATTATCAACTAATAACTGAAGAAAGTTATACATCGGAGCATTTACAATGAACAAAAAACGAACTATCAGTTCCTTATTGTTTATACTCTGTTCTTTCGCGATGCTTTGCGCCCATTCTGTTGACAGTCTCAAGAATGTGCAGCTACAGGAAGTCACTGTCACCGGCTTCAGCCGACAGCGCAACGAGGTAGCCACCATTCCTGCTGTGCACGTGTCTCCTGAAGAGATACGCCGACACATGGGACACAGTCTCATGGACGCTCTGTCACACACCGAAGGTGTACACGCAATGGACATCGGTATCGGCTTCAGCAAGCCTATGATACGTGGTCTTGGTTTTCAGCGTATCGCCGTCACCGAGAACGGAGTAAAACAGGAAGGACAACAGTGGGGAGCCGACCACGGTCTTGAAATAGACGCCTTCAACGTAAGTGAAGTGCGTGTCGTAAAAGGACCTGCATCGGTGCTCTATGGCAGCGATGCCTTAGGCGGAGCAGTGGAAATACTGCCCGTTCCAATACCTCTAAAGGACTCAATCAGGGGCGAAGCTCTGCTGCAGCACCAGAGCGTCAGCTCCGGACTGAGCGGCTCTGCCATGCTTGCAATGAAACGGAAAAGGTTTTTCATCCAGCTCCGTTATACCGAGCGCCATTGGGCTGACTACCGTGTACCTGCCAACAGCTTCACATATCTGAGCACGAACCTGCCCATACACGGCAACCGTATGAAGAACACTGCCGGACTGGAGCGTGGGCTCAACTGGCTCATGGCTTACAGGTACAAGCGGTACGAAGGGCGAATCAACGTCAGTGACAGCTATCAGAAAGCCGGTTTTTTCAGCGGGGCACATGGTGTTCCAAATAGCAGCAACCTTCTGCCTGATGGCAACAGCCGCAACATCGAACTGCCATATAATAAGGTGAATCACTTTAAGGTGACAAATCAGAACAAATGGACAGGCGATGAGTTGCAGGCGACATTGACGTTAGGTTATCAGCTGAACCACCGCGAGGAGTGGAGCAAGTTCCACACCCACAACTACGGACAACAGCCGCCAGCCATTGATCCTGACAAGGAACTGATGTTACACCTGCATACAGGTTCAAGCAAATTACAGATCAGATATACGCCGGAGAGCAATTGGGAACACTACTTCGGCATTTCTGCAGTGATGCAGAAAAACACCATAGGAGGTTATGGCTTCCTCATTCCCGAATATGACCGTAGCGAATACGGGGCATACTATCTGTCCAACTATCGCATGAGCGCCGCTCTCGTGTTCAACGGCAGCGTACGCTACGACATCGGACGCATAAACACCAAGGCACACGGCAATGATGTAGGTGCATTAAACCGACATTTCAACGACTATTCGTTTGCCTTCGGTGCCACCTATACACCCAATCGCAATCACGAGTTGCGCGGTTCCATAGGGCGTGCGTTTCGCTTACCATCTGCCAATGAGCTCACATCAAACGGAGTGCATCACGGTGCTTTCCGCCATGAGCGTGGCGATGCCACCCTTGTGAGCGAGCAGGGTTGGCAGGCAGACCTGTCGTACAACATGCACGCAGACAGGATGGAACTCCGTGTGTCGCCTTTCTTCAGTTATTACTCTCATTTTATTGCGTTGCATCCAACGGGACTATGGTCGCCACTGCCTGACGCCGGTCAGGTGTATAAATACGTAGACACACCGGCAGTATTTGCCGGAAGTGAACTTAGAATGAAGTTCCATCTGCTACATCACATGTACTACGAGCTCTCAGGCGAGTACGTCCACACCTACGACACCAAATCGCATACGGCGACACCATTCTCGCCACCGGCATCAATGCGCAACACCATAAGTTGGGAATGCAAGCGATGGGAACTGTTTGCCGAATGTCACAGCGTGGCAAGACAGAACCGGGTGACTCATAACGAGGACGCTACCCCGGGTTATAATCTTATAAACATGGGTGGGAAAGCAGATTTCCAGTTGCATAAGAGCAAGCTCACGCTGCTTCTGAACATACGCAACCTGCTCAACACCCGATATTTAAATCATCTCAGTTTTTACAGGAAGATTGAACTGCCGGAGGCAGGATTCGACTTCCAGACGACTGTTCTTTTTACATTTTAAAACAATATCATTATGAAAAAAATATTTTTTGTATCTATCCTTTCTGCAATCCTTGGTGTTTCATTCGTATCATGCGACAAAGACGAAGCTTCGGACACTGTCAAGCCGGTCATCACCCTCGGCGCGCCTAAGAATGGCGCCGAACTGCTCATCGGAGCCGATGTTCACTTCGAGGCTGATTTCTCTGACGACGTGATGCTGGGCAGCTACCTGATTGAGATACACAGCAACTTTGATAATCACACTCATAAGGCACCAGCAACTCGCGCCGGCAAAGCAGAAGAACCTTTCTTCTTCAAGAAATCATACTCTCTTTCCGGCAAGCGTAACGCCCACGTGCATCATCACGACATTGTGATACCGGCAAATGCTACTGCAGGAAAATATCATCTCATGATCTACTGCACTGATGCTGCAGGCAACCAGAGTCTCGTAGCACGCGACATCGCTCTCTCTCATCATGCAGAGAAGCATGATCACGACGGGCATAAACATCACGAATAAAAGAAGTAATAATTTCGATAACAAGGCATTGTCTCCAAATCTATTAAGGGGCAATGCCTTGTTTCGTAAGTACAGACTTGGAAACATCAGCCGGCAAATGCCGACTCTTTCTCGGATAGTGGAAGACATAAAACTAAAAGGAATGTTTTTAGTAACGCTTATTATTTGAAACAAAAAGCACGTTCTTCCTATTGGCTATACATATCTGTAGTGCCGATACATAGCGGCTTGCAGGACTTTCAATCAGTTTTTACCCGACACCAATAATATAAAACCACTTTTCCATAAAAAATCTAAATAATTAGCATATAAATACGTCTCTTCTAATAAAATGTCGTACCTTTGTAGAAGATATGCGCGCTTATTTGCGCATATCATTTAGATGTTTTATCGGGAGCAAGTGGCTCCCACAGATGTTTTTTGACAAAAATGAATGTAATTACAAAAACAGTTTCACTGCCTGACGGTCGTCAGATAACAGTAGAAACAGGAAAGCTCGCAAAACAAGCTGACGGTTCTTGTACTCTCCGCATGGGTAACACCGTCCTTTTAGCCACTGTTTGCGCAGCAAAAGATGCAGTTCCAGGAACAGATTTCATGCCTTTGCAGGTAGAGTATCGCGAGCAGTATGCAGCTGCCGGCCGTTTCCCTGGTGGTTTCACAAAGCGCGAGGGAAAGGCAAGCGATGAGGAGATTCTCACATGTCGCCTCGTTGACCGTGCTCTACGTCCACTATTCCCAGCCGACTATCACGCTGAGGTATTCGTGAATGTTATTCTTTTCTCTGCCGACGGCGTCGACCAGCCTGATGCACTCGCTGGCTTCGCTGCTTCATGCGCATTGGCATGCTCAGATATACCGTTTGAGTTTCCTATCTCAGAAGTACGTGTTGCCCGTATAAACGGCGAGTACGTAATCAATCCGACCTTCGCTCAGATGGCTGATGCCGACATGGACCTCATGGTAGGTGCAACAGCCGACAACATCATGATGGTTGAAGGAGAGATGAAGGAAGTACAGGAAATCGACCTTCTCAATGCCCTCAAGGCAGCTCACGAGGCTATCAAGCCAATGTGTGAGGTACAGTATGAGCTCATGAAGGAGCTCGGCACTGACACCAAGCGTGAGTATTGTCACGAGGTGAACGACGACGAACTCAAGGAGCAGGTGAGCAAAGAATGCTATCAGAAAGCTTACGACGTTGTGAAGCAGGCTCTCGAGAAGCAGGCTCGCGCCGATGCCTTCGAGGCTATCAAGGATGAGTTCAAGACAGCATACGCCACTGCGCATGCCGACCTCACAGAGGATGAGCTCGAGGAGAAGAACGCTCTCATCGACAAGTACTACCACGATGTAGAGAAAGACGCAATGCGTCGTTGCATCCTCGACGAGGGCATCCGTCTCGACGGTCGTAAGACTGACGAGATACGCCCAATATGGTGCGAGGTTTCTCCACTCCCAATGCCACACGGATCTTCAATCTTCACACGTGGCGAGACACAGTCGCTGACTACTGTCACCCTTGGAACAAAATTAGACGAGAAGCTTGTTGATGGCGCTCTCGAGAAGAGTTACATGCGCTTCCTCCTCCATTACAACTTCCCTCCATTCTCTACCGGCGAGGCAAAACCTCAGCGTGGTGTAGGTCGTCGCGAGATTGGTCACGGTCATCTTGCATGGCGCGGTCTGAAAGGACAGATTCCTGCCGACTTCCCTTACACAGTGCGTGTGGTGAGCCAGATACTCGAGTCAAACGGTTCTTCGTCAATGGCTACCGTATGTGCCGGCACTCTCGCCCTGATGGACGCCGGTGTTCCGATGAAGAAACCTGTCTCAGGCATCGCAATGGGACTTATCAAGAACCCAGGCGAGGACAAGTATGCTGTGCTCTCCGACATCCTCGGCGATGAAGACCACCTCGGCGACATGGACTTCAAGACTACCGGTACAAAGGACGGTCTGACCGCTACTCAGATGGACATCAAGTGCGACGGTCTGTCATACGAGATTCTCGAGCGTGCTCTTGCCCAAGCAAAAGCAGGTCGCGACCATATCCTCGGATGCCTTACCGATACAATCTCTGAACCACGCGAGGAAATGAAGCCACAGGTTCCACGTATCGTACAGATCGAGATTCCTAAGGATTTCATCGGTGCAGTCATCGGTCCTGGCGGTAAGATTATACAGCAGATGCAGGATGAAACAGGCACTACTATCACCATCGAAGAGACTGACGGCGTAGGCAAGGTGCAGGTTTCGGCTCCTAACAAGGATTCTATCGATGCTGCCCTTGCCAAGATCAAGGCAATAGTAGCTATCCCTGAGATTGGTGAAATATACGAGGGCACCGTTCGTTCGGTAATGCCTTACGGTTGCTTCGTTGAGATTCTCCCGGGTAAGGACGGTCTGCTCCATATCTCAGAGATTGACTGGAAGCGCCTTGAAACAGTTGAAGAGGCTGGTATCAAAGAGGGCGACAAGGTTAAGGTGAAGCTCCTCGAGATTGACCAGAAGACAGGAAAATACAAGCTCTCTCGCAAGGTTCTCCTTGAGAAGCCTGAGGGATATGCCGAGCGCGAGCGTCGTCCACGTCCGGAGCGTCGCGGTCCTCGTCCTGAACGCGGTGAGCGCGGTCCACGCCCGGAGCGTCGTCCACGTCAGGATTTCAACAACAACGACGAACAGTATCATGACCTCTCAAACCATGAGCCAAAGGGATTTACTGACGTTCTCGACCACAACGACATCGATTAAGAGTCTTCGAAAAAGACACAACGATAAAATTTACCCGTTATCCTTTGCGATGACGGGTATTTTTTTGTACCTTTACCATGTGAAACGCCTTACTATTACTGCTTTCTTTTTAATGCTCTCTCTGTTTTATTCCAACGGCAGAGGGGTATTGGCTCTGTGTCACGCCCAGAACACAGTAACGGAATGGCAACAGTATTACCAGATGATTGCCGACGAGAACGACGACAACGACGAGGAGCAGATGCAGCTCATATATGAAACTCTCAGCGAAGCAGCTGCATCACCGATAAACATCAATGCCATCAGTCGCGAGCAACTGCAGAATCTCATCTGCTTTTCCGAGAGTCAGATCGACGCCATACTTGAGTACGTCGACCACTATGCTCCACTTCTTACCAAGGCAGAGCTGCTGATGATTCCTTACCTTGACACGGCTCGGAGGGGCATTCTCGACGCACTGACTTACATCGGCGAAGCACAGGAAAAACAACGTAACGAGCTCGATTCCATAAAATTCGACAATGCGGTGCGAGATTACAGGCGAATGAACGACCGCCAGGCGCAGAAAGGAGAGGTGACGGCATTCACACGCATACCACTGTATTCGCGCAAAGGACCTTTCCTTGGTGGAAAACTAAAGCACTGGATACGCGCCGGCTACGCCTTCAACCGCAGGACGAAGATAGGCTTTGTAGGCTCGCAGGATGCGGGCGAACCATTCTTCAAAGGCAGAAACTCCGCAGGCTATGACTACTACTCTGGCTACATACAGTTGCAGAGATACGGCGCTTTGAAGAAATTCATCGCAGGTAGATATAGAATTAAAAGCGGACTGGGACTGATACTCAACAACAACTACTCGTTTGGCAAAACCTTCTCCGTGGCGTCCATTCAGTCCTCTGCGACGTCGCTGCGACCTCACTATTCGCTTTCCGACGGCAACTACCTGCAAGGCGCTACTGCCACTATGTCGCTCTCATGCCATACAGAGACAAGCCTCTTCATTTCCCACCGCCGTATTGACGCCACGTTGACGAACGACTCCACGAGCATCGCGACGATAGTTAAAACAGGCTACCACCGCACTGTCAGCGAGATGCGACGAAAGCATAACGCCAGCCAGACGGCAGCAGGCGCAAACATCAGGGTCAGCATCGGACAGTGGCACGTCGGAGCGACTGCCATTATCAATCATTACGACAAGCCTCTCCGCCCTTACACACCCAACAAAAGCCTCTACTACTTATATAAGATGCACCAAGCTTCGGGTCAGGATTTCTGGAATGTCAGCATCGACTACGGCTACAAACTCGGCAAACGACTGCATCTTGAGGGAGAGACCGCAACTGGCGACTGTCGTGAGGTGGCTACGGTGAACACACTGTCGTGGCTCGCCGGCAAGAAGATAAGCCTGATGCTCATACAACGCTACTACCCCTACAAGTTCTACTCGACCATGGGACGCAGTTTCTCCGACGGAGGAAACAATCAGGACGAGAGCGGACTATACGTCGGAGCGACATGGAACCCCTATAGTCGCCTGTCGCTGACAGCCTACTCGGACATCGCATACTTTGCATGGCCGAAGTATCAGGCACTGGGTTCAAGTCATTCCTTCGACAACTTCCTGCAACTGACATATCAGACTTCAAGCCACTCATCACTTACGGCGCGCTATCGTCTGCGCTGCCGACAGAGAGACAGTGGCGATGTGGGGACGCTCATATATAGGAACGAGCATCGTTTACGCACGTCCTACAGTCTTCGGACGGGAGGAATGATGTGGAAATCGCAAGCCGAAATAGTACATTGCAAAGACCGGAAAGGTCATTGGGGATGGATGCTAAGCGGAAATGCGACATATAGAATGGGCAGCATGAGCGTCAGTATTGGCGGCGGATACTTCAAGACCAACGGCTACAAAGCAAATATAAGAACCTACGAGCAGTCGACACCTTACAGCATTGCTTTCCCCACATTCTACGGCGAAGGCATTCGTCTCTACGCCTTGGCAAAGGCAGAGATAGCCGCATCGCTCACAGCAGAGATGAAAGGAGGTATGACACACTACCTTGACCGCGACAAAATAGGCAGCAGCACACAACAGATAAACGCTCCATCGCAGACGGATATAGACGTTATGCTAAAATGGAATTTCTGAATATCAATGCTCATTTTCTCAATGAAAATTCGTACCTTTGCATAAGACAAAACTAAAAAAAATCATTTTATGAAAGCCATTAACCGATTCTTTGCCACAATGCTTGTGGCTGCAGTATGCTCATCGCCGGTCTCTGCACAGAAAGAGCCTGTCGATTACGTCAATCCATACATCGGCAACATCAGTCACTTGCTGGTCCCAACCTTCGCCACGGTGCAGTTGCCGAACTCTCTGCTGCGTATCTATCCAAGCAGGTATTCATATACCGAAGAACTCGTAGAGGGGCTGCCTGTCATGGTAACCAACCACCGCGAGCACTCTGCGTTCTGCCTGTCACCGACACAGAACCCGAAACTGCAGTCGCGCGTAAAGATGAATTGGGACAACGAGCACATAACACCATATTCATACGACGTCGAACTCTGCGACAATACCATGCGTGCACAGCTGGCAGTGGGGCATCAGAGCGCGATATACGACATCAACTACTACGACAAGGACAAGGACTCTTATCTCATACTCAACTCCGAGAAGGGACAGCTTTCAATCGACCGCAATATCATAAAAGGCTATCAGGATGTATATGGCCGTGTGAATGTTTATATCTATGCCGAGATAAGCGTCATGCCGAAGGCTGCGGGCGTGCTCCGCGACGGCAAGATTTCTACCGACAAGAACATAGAAGGAAAGAATGCCAGCATAGCAATGCTGCTGCCCAATGGCAAGCAGAAAGTCAGCGTAGCATACGGCATCTCGCTCATATCCGTCGACCAGGCAAAGACAAACCTGCGACGTGAGCAGGGAACACGCTACAACCGTGCCGCTGTAGAGAAAAGAGGTCGCGACGAATGGAACAAGGCATTGTCAGCCATACAGGTGCAGGGAGGTACAGAAGACGATAAGACAGTGCTCTACACATCCTACTATCGCACCTTCGAACGCCCGGTATGCCTCTCTGAGGACGGACGTTACTACAGCGCCTATGACCACAAAGTGCATGAAGACGGTGGCATTCCGTTCTATACCGACGACTGGATTTGGGACACCTACCGTGCTGCACATCCTCTGCGCACACTCATCGAACCAACAAAACAGGAGGCAATCATCGAGTCATACCTGCGCATGGCGGAGCAGATGGGCACCAAGTGGATGCCTACATTTCCTGAGATAACCGGCGACTCTCGCCGTATGAACTCCAACCACGGTGTGGCAATGGTGGCCGATGCAATATATAAAGGTCTGAAGGTCGATGCTAAGCGTGCCTACGAATACTGCAAGAAGGGCATCACCGAGAAGACTCTCGCACCTTGGAGCGGAAAGAAAGCCGGCTACATCGACAGGTACTACTGGCAATATGGCTACATACCTGCACTTCATCCCGGCGAGCAGGAGAACGACCCTAACGTCAGCGCGTTCGAAAAACGCCAGCCTATAGCCGTCACTCTCGGCACGGCATACGACACATGGTGCCTCTCACGTATTGCAGATTTCATCAGCAATAAGGAAGACGCAGAGTACTTCTACAACTTCTCACATAACTACCGTACCGTCTATAACAGCCGTACGGGTTTCTTCCATCCAAAGGACAATAAAGGAGAATTTCTGCGCCACTTCTCTTATACCTTCGGCGGAGGCATCGGCGCACGCGACGCATACGACGAGAACAACGGGTGGACATACCGTTGGGACGTGCAGCATAACTTCGCCGACCTTATCAAACTTATGGGCGGACGAGAGAAACTTATACAAAATCTCGACCAGACTTTCGCCGAGCCTATGGGCGACGGCAAGCGAGAATTTTACTATCAGCTGCCTGACCAGACCGGAAACATCGGACAGTTCTCTATGGCTAACGAGCCGTCGCTGCATATACCTTATATATATAACTACGCCGGTGCACCGTGGAAGACGCAGAAACGTGTGCGACAGTGTCTGAAGACATGGTTCCGCAACGACCTTATGGGCATTCCGGGCGACGAAGATGGAGGCGGACTGACCTCGTTTGTGGTGTTCTCAAGCATGGGTTTCTATCCTGTCACACCAGGTATGCCGTCATATAACATTGGATCGCCACTGTTCAACGACATCAAAATCAAACTTCCAAACGGTAAGATATTCCATATCGTGGCAAAGAACAACTCTGTAGAAAACAAATATATCCAGAGTGCAACGCTCAACGGTAAGGTATGGGACAAGCCTTGGTTCTCGCACGATGACATTAAGGACGGTGCTACACTCGTTCTCGAGATGGGCAAGCACCCTAACAAGAACTGGGGCGCAGCTGAGGGCAACGAACCGCCATCAGCCGACAATATGAAGTAACACCTCTTATAAAACACACCGAATGGGGTTCATGCCAAAAGCATGAATCCTCTTTTTGTAATGATAATCTACCTCTGTTCGGGATAAGCATTGCATAAACCAACTGGCATGCGCCAACTGTGGGGTATGATTTATCACATTCCGCCTCGCACAGAAAACAAGCGCACCAGCCGTAGGGGCGTGATTTATCACGTTCCGCCTCCCCTTC
>ENA-OWND01001187-OWND01001187.1-metagenome-genome-assembly--contig:-NODE-1187-length-16453-cov-5.974753_pt1 | contig 16453 bp, 12 predicted proteins | sample MGYA00245342_ERZ651119 | MGnify/ENA primary metagenome ERZ651119 (study PRJEB26857, sample SAMEA4031756) | metagenome | biome: human; feature: oral; material: saliva | place: Philippines | collected 2014...
GGACGTGGAATTGTGCTGCGTGAGCCGTCCGTGGTTGCGATAAAAAGTGATACAGGGGACGTTCTCGCGGTGGGCGAGGAAGCAAAGCAGATGATCGGCCGCACACCGGGCAACATTGTGGCCATTCGCCCGATGAAGGATGGCGTCATTGCGGACTTCGACGTGACGCAGGCGATGCTGAAGTATTTCATCCGCAAGGCGATGCGTTCCAAGTCGTTTGTTCGTCCGCGTGTGGTGGTCGGTGTGCCCTCGGGAGTCACCGAGGTGGAGAAGCGTGCCGTCATTGATGCTGCACAGCAGGCGGGTGCGCGCGAGGCATATCTCATCGAGGAGCCGATGGCAGCAGCAATCGGTGCGGGACTTCCCGTCGAAGAAGCGACGGGGAGCATGGTCGTCGATATCGGCGGCGGCACGACGGAGATCGCCGTGATCTCGCTCGGCGGCATCGTCACGAGCCGCTCCATCCGCATCGGCGGCGATGAGATGGACTCCTCCATCGTTCAGTATATCAAGCGCATGTATAACCTGATGATCGGTGAGCGTACAGCGGAGGAGATCAAGATCTCCGTCGGTACGGCGATTGTGACGCCCGATACGGATCGTACGATGGACATTCGCGGGCGCGATCTCGTGAGCGGCCTGCCGAAGACGCTGACGATCCATGCCAAGGAGATCCGCGAGGCACTCAACGAGCCGATCTATAAGATCATCGATGCAGTGAAGAACACACTGGAGAAGACACCGCCGGAACTCGCGGCGGACGTCATGGATCACGGTATTATGATGACGGGCGGCGGCGCACTTCTCATGAACCTCGACAAGCTGCTTTCGCATGAGACGGGGATGCCCGTGCTTGTCTCGGAGGATGCGCTCTCCTGCGTCGGTGAGGGGACGGGACGCACGCTTGAGAACATTGGGCTGCTCAAGAATGTCGTCATGTCCTCGAAGAAATTGAAACAATGATTGACCGACTCGAACGGGCACGGCAGTCCGGACGTAAGATCTGGGCGCTGCTCTTTGTTCTGCTCGCCCTCTTCTGCATCATTTTCTTTGCGGCACGCGGTCGATTTCAGGTTACGGCATCGACGGGGACGGTGGGCACGGTGCTCGCCCCATTTGAGATGGCGGCGTCCTTCATCGGACAGCAGATCCAGACCGTTACGGCGAACGTGTGGGAGATTGCAACGGTACATGAGCAGAACAAGATGCTCAAAAATGAAGTCGAGCAGCTGCGGCAGGAGAACACGACAGCGGCAGAGTATGCCGCAGAGAATGAACGCCTGCGCGAGCTCCTGGCATACAAGCAGGGAGCGCATCAGTTCGATCTCCTCGCCGCACGCGTCATTGGCAGAGATGCGGAGCTGTGGACGAGTACGATCGTCGTCGACCGCGGCTCCAAGGACGGTGTGCGGGAGAATATGCCTGTGGTCACGGGCAAGGGGCTCGTCGGTCACGTGACCGAGGTCGGCCCGGTCTCCTCCAAGGTGCAGCTCATCCTCGATGCGCGATCCTCGGTCGGTACGATCGTTCAGCGGCCGGAGTCGCGCGTGACGGGCATTCTGACGGGAACGATGGACAATCCCTATATGCCGCAGATGGTCGATATCCCGCGCAATGCAGACGTGGAGGATGGCGATGCGGTCGTCACATCGGGCTTTGGCGGCATCTATCCCAAGGGGATTGCCATAGGGCATGTCGCTGCACAGCACAGCGATGACAGCGGCCTTTTGAAGGTCGCTGTCATCGAGACTGCGGTGGATTTTCAGCGGCTTGAGGATGTCGCGATCATTACGGCGTCACGCGAAGCACCTCCGGCGCCGATCCAACCGACGCCCCTCAGCCCAGGAGCTGAGGCAGCGGCACAGATCTCGGCAGCACAGACAAAGGCGGCGGCACAGTGAAGAAATATCGGCTTTTTGTCCTGTTTTTCCTCGTTCTCTTTGTTCTGCAGTTTTCCTTTCTCCCGCTTATTTCCATCTACGGTGTGGTTCCCGATCTCCTCGTTTTGGCAACCGTCTCCTTCTCCTTTCTGCGCGGCAGCGCATGGGGAGCGCTAATCGGATTTTCGCTTGGTCTCATGCAGGATCTCAGTGCGGGGGCATTCTTCGGACTGAACGCTTTCCTGCTGACCCTGATCGGACTCTTCTTTGGTCGCTTTTCGGATCGCGTACTGCAGGAGCAGTTCTTCCTGCCGCTCGCGGCGTCGGTTGCAGCGACACTGGCAAAGTATCTGTGCTCGGCACTGATCGTGTATTTGCTCGGCTATCGCTTCAATCTCTTTCTGCACATGGAGCGCGTGCTCTTTGTCCTGCTCTTATTCCAGGTGATCTTTGCCTATCCGATTCACTGGGCGACCTTTTATATCAGTCGGCGCATAAATGAACCACAATAAGGGAGTGTATCATTGATCCCTCAGACAGATTTCTCGGAGTGTAATTTTGAACGAACATGAAGATTTCAGCGGACGTCTGCAAGTCCTCGGCGGTGTGATCGTTCTCATCATCGCCGTTCTCATCGGGCGCGCGGCGTATCTCCAGATCTACGATGGGGAACTCTATGCACGCCTGGCGGAGGGCAACCGCATCCGCATCATTCCGGCGGAGGCGGCGCGCGGCACATTCTTCGACCGGAACGGAGAACTGCTGGTCACGAACCGCCCCGGTTTTACGGTATCACTCCTGCCGCTGACGGAGCCGATTTCCCCCGAGGTGATTGCGCGCGTCTCAAAGCTCATCAATGTTCCCGTCGCCGAGATTCAGAAAAAGATTGATGCTCACGTTGGCTTTGATCCCATCCGCATCAAGAATGATGTTCTGCCCGATATCGTTACCATTATCGAGGAGCAGAAGGACGACTATCCCGGTGTCGTCATCGAGGTTCTCCCCGTGCGTGACTACATATACGGCGAGTATGCGGCACACGTCTTTGGCTACGTGAGCGAAATCAATGAGATGGAGCTTGAAAAGCGCAAGGACGAGGGGTATAAATCCGGTGACATCATCGGCAAGTTCGGACTGGAACGCGTCTATGATAAGGATATTCGCGGCGTCAAGGGCGGCGATCAGGTGGAGGTCGATGTATCGGGACGCCCCGTGCAGATCCTCGGACGTCAGTCCCCTGTGCCGGGCAATGATCTCGTCCTCACCATCGACAAGCACATCCAGGAGGCGGCGGAGCACGCCGTCGATGAGCAGCTAGCCATCGTCCATGCGAACGCGGCAGCTGCTGTCGTCATGAACCCGCAGACGGGCGAGGTGCTTGCCATGGTCAGCCGTCCCGCATTTAACCCGAATCTCTTTGCGGGCGGCATCTCCACGCAGAACTGGAATGTCCTGAACAACAACCCGTTTCACCCCATGGACAACAAGGCGATTACGGGAGAGTACCCGCCGGGCTCGACCTTTAAGATTGTCACAGGCACGGCAGCACTCGCCGAGCATAAGGTGACGCCGCAGGAAAAGATCTTCGACTCCGGCCGCCACTGGATCATCCCCAAGACGAACGCGGGCGGCGAGGCGCTCGGCTGGATTAACTTCCAGCAGGCAATGGCGCACTCGGACAACGTCTACTTCTACGAGATGGGCAACCGTCTCGGTGTCGATACACTCGAACGCTATGCGCGGATGTTCGGTCTCGGCCAGCGCACGGGCATTGATCTCCCCTTTGAGGCGGAGGGACTGGTGCCGAACCGTCAGTATAAAAAGGACAACTATGAGGACGGTGACTGGTATCTCTCTGAGACCTTCGATGCGGCGATCGGACAGGGGTTTAACCTCGTAACCCCGCTTCAGGCGGCGATGGTCATGGGGGAGATTGCGGCGAACGGCAGACGCTATCAGCCGCATCTCGTTCAGCGTATTGTCGATGTCAACGGCAATACGGTGCGTGACTTTCAGCCCGTCCTGCTCTCCGAACTGGATGTCAATCAAGGGGTCATTCGTCAGGTGCAGGAGGGACTGCACGAGGTGACGAAGTTCGGTACGGCAGCCGGCGTATTTGCCGGATTTCCGATTGATATTGCCGGTAAAACAGGGACAGCGGAGAACTCGCAGGGGCGCGACCACGGCTGGTTCGTGGCGTACGGGCCGTTTGCGAATCCGAATATTGTGGTTGCCGTGATTGTGGAGCAGGGTGGTTTTGGCTCTATGTCAGCTGTGCCGATCGGGCGCAGGATTATGGAAGCCGCCTTTGGTCTGGATCGTGAGCAGCCCGCAGGGAGCAAGTGAGGGATGGAAATGAGTGAGGAAAAGATCAAGATCAAAGGGGAGAACGGCGGCCTGTCGCTTGCCTTTCCCGCCGCCATGCCCTTTTCGGAGATCATGGAGGAACTGGGGAAGAAACTGGACTCGGGCGCTGGGTTCTTTCTGCGCGGCACGCTCGTTCGTGTTCCGCGTGATCGCTTCTCGCAGGGAGAACTCGCCGATGTGCAGGAGCTCTTTCGGACGCACGGGCTGATCTGCCGGCTGGCAAAGCCTGCGGCAGATCCCGCGCCGGCCGCATCACCGCAGACATCTGCCCCGCAGCCGTCCGCCAAAGGGAAGGGCGAGCCAGAGCTGCAGCAGATGGTCGTTGTCGATAAGACGCTGCGCGGCGGTCAGGCGATTGAGACCGAGGGCTCGGTCATCGTTTTCGGCAACGTCAATCCCGGGGCGCAGATCACGGCGGGGGGGAGCATTGATGTGCGCGGCACATGCCGCGGCGTGATCCATGCCGGAGCAGCAGGGGACTCGACGGCATTCATCATCGCGGATCGGCTGATGCCGACCCAGATTCGTATCGCAAACTATGTGGCGCGCTCCCCGGATGAGCCCGAAGACAGCGGCAAGGCAGAGCGCGCCTATGTAAAAGACGGTCAAATCGTCATTGAACCAATAGAGAGGTAGGTTCTAAGGTATGAGTGAAATCTATGTGGTGACATCGGGTAAGGGGGGCGTCGGAAAAACGACGACGACAGCGAACATCGGCGTCGGATTTGCCATGCGCGGCAAGAGTGTCGTGCTCATTGATACCGACACGGGGCTGCGCAATCTGGATCTCCTGCTCGGACTCGAGAATCGTATCATGTACGATCTCGTCGATGTGACATCGGGGCATGTGCCGTACAAAAAGGCGCTGGTCCGCCACAAAAAATACGATTCACTCTATCTGCTGCCGACCTCGCAGGTCAAGGACAAGAGTGCCGTGAATCCCGAGGAGCTCGCGGCACTCTGCGAGGATTTGCGTCGTTCCTACGATGTCATCATCATCGATTGCCCCGCAGGGATCGAGCAGGGATTCAAGACGGCGATTGCCGCCGCCGATACGGCGATCGTCGTTACCATGCCGGAGATCTCGGCGGTGCGTGATGCGGACAAGATCATCGGCGAGCTCGGGCGCGCGGACAAGGAGGACATCCGCCTCGTCGTCAACCGCATCCGTCCGAAGATGATCGAAAAGGGCGATATGCTCGATATGGACGACATCGACGAGATCCTCTCGGTCACGTGCATCGGGCAAATTCCCGATGATGAGATGGTCGTGACGAGCACGAACCGCGGCGAGCCATGTGTTACGATGAAGGACTCTCCGGCGGGGCAGGCGTATCTCGATGTCGTTGCACGGCTCTGCGGTGAGGACGTTCCCTTCCGCGAGTTGGCGAAAGAGAGCCTTTGGGAAACGATCAAGGGAAAACTCTTTGGGAAGAAGTAAGGAGGCGTTGGCGTGATTGAAGCACTGAGAAAACTTCTTGGAAAGAAAGAGAGCTCAGGCGATGTGGCACGCCGTCGTCTGCAGCTGGTTATCATCAATGACCGTGCAAATGTCTCACCCGAGATCATGGACAGCATGAGGGCAGAGATCGTGCAGGTCATTTCAAAGTATATGTATATCGACACGCGCGAGATGGAGTTCGCGCTTGAGAACGAGAATGATGCCATGGCACTCGTTGTCAACATCCCCGTTGTCAGCGTACAGCATGGCGGCGCGCATAGGCATCGGAGATGATCCTCTCAAAACGGCTTCTGCGCCGTACGGATGTCACGCTGATTCTCGCGGCTGCGGCGATTGTCGTCATGAGTCTCGTCATCATCGGCAGTGCAACCCATGTCAACACGCCGAGTGAGGAACGCTACTGGTTCGTTCAGCGGCAGGGCATCTCGATCATCGTCGATATTGCCCTTGCAGCGTTTCTGATGAACTTTGACTATAAGATTTTGCAGCGCTATGGGAATCACTTCTACGTGTTCAATCTCGTGCTGCTCGTCCTTGTCATGCTCGTCGGACAGACGGCACTCGGTGCGCAGCGATGGATTGCGCTCGGCCCGATCAGCATACAGCCGTCGGAGTTCTCCAAACTCATCATGATCATCGCGCTTGCCGCCATGATCGAAAAACGCGATAAGATTGACTCCATCGTGGATCTCGTCCCCGTGGCGGCGTATGTCGGCGTTCCGTTCCTTCTCGTTCTGAAGCAGCCGGATCTCGGTACGTCGCTCGTCTTTCTGGCGATCTTTTTCGGCATGGTCTTTGCGGCGGGGATACGACTGCGCCTTCTCTTTGGCATCTTCGCCGCGGGACTTGCAGCGATGCCTGTGCTTTGGCATTTTCTCAAGGACTACCAGAAAATGCGCATCATGGTGTTCATGGATCCGAACGTCGATCCGCTCGGCGCGGGCTATCACATCATCCAATCGAAGATTGCGATTGGCTCGGGCATGCTCTTCGGTAAGGGGCTTTTCGGCGGCACACAGAGTCAGCTGAACTTCCTGCCCGAGAACCATACGGACTTTATCTTCTCCGTTGTGGGCGAGGAACTCGGCTTCGTTGGCTGCACGGTTCTGCTCCTCCTCTATCTCATCGTCCTCTGGCGCGGGATACGGATCGCGCAGAATGCGAGCGATACCTTCGGACGGCTGCTCGCGGTCGGCATCACCTCGATGATTGCCTTCCACGTCCTCGTCAACGTGGGCATGACGATGGGCATTATGCCCGTCACGGGTATACCGTTACCGCTCATGAGCTATGGTGTCAGCTCCCTGACGACCAACATCATGGCGATTGCCATCCTGCTGAACATCCAGCTGCGGCGACAAAAGCTACTCTTTTAGATACTTCGGGGCTGTCTGCCTTCGTGCAGCGCAGCCCCTTTTCTTGTGAACGACACAATGTGGGGGATAGGAAATGGTACATCTCGATCACAGCATGCTCCAGTCGGTACTGAAGCCTGCGCGCTATACGGGGGGCGAATGGAACGCCGTCCACAAGGACTGGGACAGCGTCCGATGCAAATTTGCCTTGGCTCTGCCCGACGTCTACGAGGTCGGCATGAGCAACCTCGGACTCGCCATTCTCTACGAGATTCTAAATCGCCGTGCGGATATCGCGGCAGAACGCGTCTACGCTCCGTGGATCGATATGGAAGAGGAGATGCGTGCGCGTGGGATACCGCTCTTCTCACTGGAATCTCGCCACGCTATTCGTGCATTTGACTTCGTCGGCTTCTCTCTCCAATATGAGATGATCTACTCGAATGTGCTGAATATGCTCGATCTGGCGGGCATTCCGCTGTATGCGGCGGAGCGCGGTGAGGATATGCCGTTCGTTGTCGGCGGCGGCCCATGCGTTTACAACGTCGAGCCGATAGCGGCCTTCTTCGACTTCTTCGTCATCGGCGAGGGGGAGGAGGTACTGCCCGAGATCTGCGACTGCTTTATCCGGTGGAATGCAGCGGGCAGACCGGGCGGACGGCGCGGGTTCTTGACGCAACTGCTCGGCGTGGACGGCGTCTATGTGCCGTCGTTCTATGCACCTGTCTATGATGAGCGAGGGGATTTTGTTCGCATGGATGCACTTCATCCCGATGCGCGTCCTGTGATTTACAAGCGCGTGGTGAAGGACATGAACGATGCGGTCTCGGCAGAACATCCCATCGTCCCCTATATGGACATCGTACACAACCGTGCCATGCTTGAGCTCTTTCGCGGCTGCTCGCGCGGCTGCCGCTTCTGTCAGGCAGGCATTGCCTATCGCCCCGCGCGTGAACGCACGGAGAAGCGTCTGCGCAAGATGGCGCATGAGATGATTTCCTCCAGCGGCTACGATGAGATGAGCCTGACCTCGCTCTCCTCGGCGGACTATTCGGGGCTTGGCTGTCTTGTGGATGATCTCATCGAGGACTATCGGGACGAGAAGGTCAGCGTCTCCCTTCCGTCCCTGCGCATTGACAGCTTTTCCGTGGAGCTCGCCCAGAAGGTACAGCGCGTGCGCAAGTCCGGGCTGACCTTTGCACCTGAGGCGGGGACGCAGCGTCTGCGCGACGTCATCAATAAAGGGGTGACGGAGGAGGATCTGCTCGCGGCATGCGGGGCGGCATTCCGCCACGGGTGGAAGCAGGTGAAGCTCTACTTTATGATGGGGCTGCCGACGGAGACGGATGAGGACATCATCGGGATCGCCCGCCTCGCGAAGAAGGTCGTCGATCTCTATACGGAGATTCGCGGACGGCGCGGGTGCAAGGTCACCGTCTCCGTCTCCTGTTTCGTGCCGAAACCGTATACGCCGTTTCAGTGGTTCGGGCAGCTCTCGATTGAGGAGTTTCAGCGCCGTCAGCAGCTCCTGAAGGAACATATCACGGATCGTGCCATTACGTTCCACTATCACGACGCACGGCTCTCTGTGATCGAGGGGATCTTTGCGCGCGGTGACCGGCGCCTTGCGCCAGCGCTGTACGCCGCATGGAAACGCGGGGCAAAGTTTGACGGGTGGTCGGATCTCTTCGACGATGCACACTATTTCGCCGCATTTGCGGACTGCGGCATCGACTGGACGTATTACAGCCGCCGCACGCGCACGATCGGTGAACCGCTGCCGTGGGCGCACACCTCGCCCGGCGTACTCGAACGCTATCTGAAAACGGAGTGGCAGAAGGCACTCACCGCGTCTCTTACGGAGGACTGCCGCCGTACGCACTGTACGGGCTGCGGGATTTGTCCGACGCTCGGCGTCGATGTGATCGACTATGCCGGCGAGGAAGAACGGAAAGAAGAGCATGAGGGGACGGGTGTGACTGCTGATCCTGCACCGCAGGGGTGCGCGCCGCAGGAACGCACGACTGTACGCTATCGCGGACTCATCACGAAGGGGGAGGAGCTGCGCTACGTCTCCCATCTCGACTATGCAAACCTCTTTGTCCGCGCGTGCAAGCGCGCAGGGCTTCCCATGGCATACTCGGAGGGCTTTAACCCGCACATGAAGGTCGCCTTTGCCTCGGCGCTCTCGTTGGGCGCAGCGAGTGATGCGGAGTATGTGGACTTTGAGATGACCGAGGAACTGCCGCCCCATGAGGTCATGCAGCGTCTGCGTGCTCAGCTCCCGCGCGGGGCGGAGATCATCCGTCTGCGCCTTCAGGAGGGGAAGCACCGCGCCCTGATGGCGGACGTAGATGAGGCACGCTATCGCCTCAAGATCCCCTACGAGGGAGAGCTCGCGCCCGTACGTGAGAGCGTACGCCGCTACAACAGTGCTGCGCACGCCGTATGGGAGCGCGTGACCCCGAAGAAGAGCCGCAGCATAGAGACGAAGGAATACATAAAGGCACCCATTTCCTTTCAGTACGAAAATGGATGCCTCATTCTCTGGATGAATCTCGTAGTCAGCCCTGCGGGCAGTGTGAAGCCCATCGAGGTGCTCAGCGTGATGGCGCGGGACTTTGCCCTGCCCGTCGATCCTGCCGAGGCATACGTGACGCGCACGGGACTCTTTGCGGAGGGAGCAGCGCTCATCGAGCGCTAAGACGGCGGTGCTGAGTTTATCAGTGCTTCCCTAAACCTCCTAATGGCGCGGGCGCAGGATAAGAGCCTGCATCTTCGCATCCTCTGCCGTCCGCGCATCAATCATTCCCTGTGCCTGCATTGTATCCAGCACGATGGCCTGTCGCTTCTTCGCCGCGATGAAGTTCACGAACGGCGAGACCTCGGACGGTGCATTCGGAACGCCCGCGAGCATGGACGCCTCGGGCAGATCGAGTGCAGCGGGGGACGTTCCAAAGTACCCGTCAGATGCCGCCTGTACGCCGTAAAATCCGCCGCCATAGTAGACGACATTCAGATACATTTCGAGGATCTCCTCCTTTGAGCAGGCGATCTCGATGTCGAGGGCGAGCAGCAGCTCCTCGGCTTTGCGTGCAAAGGTCTGCTCGCTGCCGAAGAAAAGGTTCTTCACCAGCTGCTGCGTGATCGTGCTCGCACCCTCCTCGATGCGCCCGTGTTGGATGTTGACGAGGGTCGCGCGTGCCACGCCCGTCATGTCGAATCCATGGTGCTCATAGAAACGGCGATCCTCTACGGCGACGATGGCGTGCTGCAGATCGGGGGCGATGCGGTCGATGGAGACGTAGTCCGCACGGTCAAGACGCGCGTCGATGGCGCGTCGTACAAAGAGCACGCGCAGAATCCGATCGGCCGCATCCGGCTCGCGGATCTCATGCAGCTGATTCGCAGGCTTTTGATGCTCCGCCTCGGGCAGCAGCGCACCGAGCTCCTGCCACGTATGCGGAGCGAAGAAGAACGTCCCCGCACAGACGAGAAGCAGTATAGGAATCAGTATCATGAAAAAACGCCCGATGGAAAGGGGCGTTTTTTTTCTGCGCGATGGCTTCTTTCGCGCGCTGCTTCTGCGCCGCGTTTTCCTGCGGCGCGGCATTTCTTCAATCGTATTGTTCATGTCCTGCATTTGGTATGGCCGCTTTCAAAAATATATTGTTCGGATCTCGTCCCGCATCTCCTCGAGATTCGATGGAAGCAGGCGGATGTTGTAGCCGATAAAGACAGGGGAGGTGGCAAAGCGCGGCAGAATCTTGATAAAGACATCCGCACCGTCGTGATAAAAGAAGATGTTATAGCTGTTGTTGCGTCGTCGGATAAAATCCACGGCAATCTGTATGTAGTCGGCGATCACATCGGTCGCACGCGCATCCCGCGGGATAATATTGAGCTCGCGAAAGCCAACGCGCGGATGCGTGGAGAGTGTGAATGTCACGCCGTCCGTTTCATCGATCATCAGTCCCTCAAACTCCTCGCGGGAAAAGGAAAGCTCCGGGCGAAAATGAGGAAACCCGACGAGCTGCATGTGCGGATGGCGGATGGTACCGCCCGAATATGGCCCGTAGTTCTTAAAAAAGAGGACCATATCGTATGCGCCGCTCGCGCGCATCCGCTGCCAATGCCGCATGCCGAAGGAAATGAGGCGACGGATATGTTCCTTGGAATAATCGGGAATATCGGCGTGGCAGTCTGCCCCTTCGATGAGGACAAATTGGTCGGCTTCCTCGATGACGTTGTATTTATTTTTGAGCAGGATGATGTCGCCGTCTCTCTCGATGATCCCCGTCAACTTTGACGTGTCGCAGAACGGGCAGGGGACATCGCTGTGGAGGATATTCTCGGGCTTTTGCCGTCCGATGCTGACATTGAAATGTGCAAGATTGATTTCCATGGTACTGCTCCGAATCACTGCCATTGTCTTACCCCTATATTATATATCAAAGCGGAGGTTTTCTGAATATATTTATCAAATATTTTGCAGAGACAGCACAATTTGCTCGGAGCTTCATGCTATAATGGGGAAGATATGCAGAAAGTAGGATGAAGCAGCTATGAGAATTGACCTTGTGACGCTCTTTCCCGCGATGTTCGCGGGCGTGTTCGGCAGCAGCATCATCGGCCGTGCAGTGCAGCGCGGGATCATCGACATCCACTATACAGATTTTCGCGACTACGCGACGGATAAGCATCATCATGTGGACGATACACCGTGCGGCGGCGGGGCAGGCATGGTGCTGAAGCCCGAGCCCATGTACGCCGCCGTGCGTGACATATATGGGAAGACCGCTGCCTATGCGGAGCACCGCTGCACGATCATCTTCGATCCTGCAGGCGAGGTGTTCACCCAACGGACAGCGAAGGAACTCGCATCCTATGAGCAGCTGGTGCTCATCTGTGGGCACTACGAGGGATTTGACGCGCGGATCTACGATCTTGCAGATCGTCTGATCTCCGTCGGCGATTTTGTCCTGACGGGTGGGGAGATTCCCGCCATGCTGACCGTGGACGCCACAGCGCGGATGCTGCCGGGCGTGCTCGGTGATGCCGCATCCGCCGCGACGGACTCCTTCTTCGATGGGCTGCTCGGCTATCCACAGTATACGCGCCCGCGTGATTTCGAGGGCAAGGCCGTGCCCGACGTCCTCCTCTCGGGGAACCATGCAGAGATCGCCCGCTGGCGGCGCGAGCAGGCGCTTCTCACGACGCTGCGGCATCGTCCCGAGCTCCTTGCGCGCGTCACACTGTCACAGGAAGATCAGGTTTTTTTAGAGCAGCAGAAGAAAACAAAAGAAAATAAAGAATCTTTGCGTGAATCTCGCGAAAATGATATAATAGATTCGATTTGATCTGTCTTGTTTCTATGCCCGATAGGGGGAGCGCGCTGTGACACAGTTTGATAAGCGAAATCTATCCATGATGATGGACTTCTACGAGATGACCATGTCCTATGGATATTTTCATCAGCCGAACCGCGATGTTCGCGTGGCATTCGATCTCTTTTTCCGCTCCGTCCCCGACCAAGGGGGCTATGCCATCTTCGCGGGGCTTCAGCACGTCATCGAGTTTGTGGAGAATCTCTCTTTCTCCGATGCGGACATTGCCTATTTCCGCAAACAGAACCTCTTCTCTGAGGAATTTCTGGACTTTTTGCGCGGTTTCCGCTTCCGCGGTGACATCTACGCCATGCCCGAGGGGACGATCATCTATCCGAATGAGCCGCTCATGACGATTGTCGCGCCGATCATCGACGCACAGCTTGTGGAGACGGCGATTCTCGCCCAGATCAACCATCAGTCCCTCGTCGCGACGAAGGCATCGCGCATCGTGCGTGCTGCCGAGGGGCGCAAGGTCGCGGACTTCGGTGCACGGCGTGCGCACAACATGGATGCGGCAACCTATGGGGCTCGCGCGGCGTATATCGGCGGCATCGACATGACGGCGACGGTCTCGGCAGGGCAGCAGTTCAATATCCCCATCTCGGGTACCATGGCGCACAGCTGGGTCATGTTCTTCGAGGATGAGTACACGGCGTTCAAAAAATATGCGGAGATCTATCCGCAGGCGACCGTCCTCCTCGTCGACACTTACGACGTGCTCCACTCGGGCATCCCAAACGCTATTCGTATTGCCCACGAGGTTCTCGCGCCGCAGGGACATCGTCTCGCAGGCGTGCGTGTGGACTCTGGCGACCTCGCCTATCTCTCGAAGCGCATTCGGAAAATGCTCGATAAGGCGGGGCTTGAGGACTGCAAGATCATCCTCTCGAACAGCCTCGACGAGTTCACCATCTCATCCCTCCTCCTGCAGGGCGCACGCGTGGACAGCTTTGGTGTCGGCGAACGGCTCATCACGGCAAAGTCCGACCCTGTCTTCGGCGCCGTGTATAAGCTCGTCGCCGTGGAGGAGGACGGCGTTTTTCAGCCGCGCATCAAGATGTCGGAGAACGTCGAAAAACTGACGAATCCCGGACTGAAGGATATCTACCGTATCTATGACCATCACGGCAAGGCGGTCGCGGACATGATTGCCGTGCAGGGCGAACAGATCGACCTCACGCAGCCGTTCCGCTATGTTGACCCGCGTAAGCCATGGAAAAACCGCTTTTTCGAGGGTGGGTCGGCGGTGAACCTGCGCCGTCTCTATGTCAGAGATGGAGAGCGTGTCGAGGATTTGCCGCCCTTGGAGGAGATTCGCGCATACGTGCGCCGTCAGCTCGCCGAGGAGATCTGGCCGGAGGAGCAGCGGTTTGAGAATCCGCACCGCCACTATCTCGATATGACGCCGGACTATTATGAACTCAAGATGGGACTGCTCGAAGAGGTGCGTGGGAAGCACAGCTGATGGGAAAGATAAGAGGGATGCACGTGATTACGGGGAAAACCAAAATACTGGGGGTGATCGGTGCGCCGATTGCACACAGTTTGTCGCCGATCATACAGAATGCGGCACTGCATGAGGCAGGATTGGACTATGTTTATACGGCGTTTCCCGTGCACCGTGAGGCACTCGCCTCGGCGGTATGCGGACTGCGTGACGCGGGCGTGGCAGGGTTCAACGTCACGATTCCGTTCAAGACGGAGATCATGCCGCTCCTCGATGCGCTGAGCGAGGATGCACAGCGTATCCGGGCGGTCAATACCGTCGTCATTTCGGCGGACGGGAAGATGACGGGGTATAATACGGATGTGACGGGTTTCCTCGCGGGCTTTGCTGCGCATGGCGTCGCGCTCGCGGGAAAACGTGCCGTCCTCATTGGCGCGGGCGGTGCGGCGCGCGCCGCCCTCTGGGGACTCCTGCGCAGCGGCGTATCCTCCGTATGCATCGGCGTGCGGAATCTCACAAAGGGCGAGGCACTCTGCACTGACTTTGCGGCAGACGGCACACTTGCCGCGTACTGCTTTGACGATTCGCGCTTTCGGAACGAACTCTGCGCGGCGGACATCGTCGTGCAGACCACGCCGATCGGCATGAGCCCGCAGACAGATGCGATGCCGCCCGTCGATCCTGCGGCAATCCGAGCATCTGCCGCCGTCTACGACCTCATCTATACTCCCGCCGAGACCGCATTTCTGCGTGCGGCAGCGGCGCATGGCTGCACGACGATCAACGGTGAGACCATGCTCGTCATGCAGGGCGCGGAGGCATTCTCCCTCTGGACAGGTGTCCGACCAAATACCGACCTCATGCAGCGCGTCCTGCGCGAGGAACTCGCGCGGAGAGGTTAAGATAATTCCTTCTTCTTTCTTATCTTCGTGTGTTACGGGAGTGGAGAAATCTATAAGCGGAGGAGGGAGTGCTTCCTTAGCGTAAAGACAAGAGCTGTTGTACGAAGTTTTCCAGCTTCGCCCAACAGCTCTTTTTCTCATATTCATAGAACCCCTCGTATTTTAATAGGAAATGAGTTATGTATTGTGTTATAATTTTCTTATATTTTAGGTGGTCGGACGAGAAGATTTCTGCCGACAAAGATCTGTGATGTAACGTCTTTCGAAACAGATGGATGGTTTCGATGGCGTTGCTCTGGGAGGAAGTATGTCCGAGTCTGTCATAAAGCAAAAGGAGAATCCGCTTGCTGTCGCACCCGTAGGCGGGCTGATTCGCAGGTTTGCCCTGCCCGCCATCGTCAGTATGCTCGTCAATACGATTTACAACATCACGGATCAAATCTTCATCGGGCATACGGTCGGTATCCTAGGAAACGCCGCGACGAATACCGCCTTTCCCATCGTGATTCTCTCTACGGGACTGGCGCAGCTCGTGGGCATCGGGACGGCGGCAAATTTCAACCTCTCTATGGGGGCAAAGGCATGGGACGCTGCACGCAGCTACGTCGGCACGGGGCTCGTCATGTCCGCCGCGTTCGGCATCCTGCTCGGCTGTCTTATTTTCATGTTCCAGACGCCTGTGCTCCTGCTCTGTGGGGCGACGGAGAACGTTCTGCCGTATGCACAGCGTTACCTCGGAATTACGGCATGTGGACTGCCGTTTCTCCTCTTTTTCACGGCGAACAGCATGCTCATCCGCGCGGATGGCGCGCCGTCCTATGCGATGCGGTGTATGGTCAGCGGTGCCGTTCTGAACATTTTGCTGGATGCTCTCTTCATGCTCGGATTCGGCTGGGGGATGGAGGGGGCGGCGCTTGCTACCGTCATGGCACAGATCGTCTCATTCCTCGTATGTATTCGTTATTTCTCCCGCTTTCAGGCGTTTCCGATCGTGCGCACCATGCTGCGTGTGCGGGGGCGTGAGACGATCCATATCGCCAAACTGGGCCTGTCGAATTTTTTGAATCAGATCATCATGATGACCGTCGGCATTACGCTCAACAATATCCTCACCCACTATGGTGCGGCGAGTGTCTACGGCGCGGATATTCCGCTCGCTGTGGCGGGGATCGTCACGAAGCTCAACAGTGTGCTGATCGCCTTTACCGTCGGCCTTGCGCAGGGGTGTCAGCCGATCTTCAGCTTTAATATGGGGGCGGGGAACTACGGGCGCATCAAGGAGACCTATCGCAAGGGGCTTGTTTTTGCGCTGCTTTTAAGCATGGCAATCTTTCTGGTCTTTCAGCTCTTTCCACGCCAAATCACCGCCATCTTCGGCGGCGGGTCGGAGCTCTATTTTGACTTTGCCGAAAAATATCTGCGCATCTATCTGATGATGGTCTGCATCAGCGGTGTCCAGCCGCTCACCGTCAACTACTTCACGGCGATCGGCAGCGTGCGAACGGGGCTCATGCTCTCCCTCTCGCGGCAGGGACTCTTCCTCCTGCCGCTGCTCATCCTCCTGCCGCACATCTTTGGGCTGGACGGCGCGCTGTACGCGGGACCCATCGCCGAGATTCTCGCCTTCATCCTCGCTATGTCAACGATGTA